>Ga0066834_10000215_pt1 | contig 26900 bp, 24 predicted proteins | sample ETNtaG_30_FD_66729 | JGI IMG/M metagenome (GOLD analysis project Ga0066834, IMG submission 66729) | Marine microbial and viral communities from oxygen minimum zone, Eastern Pacific Ocean - ETNP201306PF43B | ecosystem: Environmental > Aquatic > Marine > Oceanic | place: Pacific Ocean: Eastern... | reverse complement strand
CAAAAACAAAGCGCTTGCAGCACAGAAATCAATGGAATTAAGAATGGATCTATCAGGGCAATAAGGATGAATTCGATCTCTGGACGCTCACCAATTAATCAGGGATTCCGATTATTGGATCAGTTGCAGGATATTCTGGGAAACGCCACCAGCTTGTGCCATGACAGAAGAGCTGGTTTGGGTCACAATTTGCTCTCGGGCCACCTCAATGGTTTCAGTTGCAAACTCCATGTTTTCAATAGTGACACGTGACCTTTCAGCACTTTGAGAAGGTGTGGACAGGTCAGTAACAGTAAACTGGATTTGACTTTGCATCGAGCCCAAGTAACTTCGTTCGCGGTTGACCAGTCCCACCGCGATATCTAACCGATTGAGGGTTTGGCGTGAGCTCTCCGGTGTTTGCAGGTTAGCTTCGTCTGGAAACGCAGCTGGTGCGCCACCTTCACCAATACCGCCATCGAGATCGACGGTTTCTCCTTTGAAAGTCAACCCTTCGGTCTGGGTTAATCCGAGACCAACGACATCGGCATTCATCAGAGTAAGTGACAGATCCTCTTCAGTGCCAATAGGTAAGATCTGTTGACCGAACATTCCGTTAATTAGCGGTTGACCTCGTTGCACGGTTTGGTTGGCCACCTCCCGAATCTCAGTTCGCATGTCACCAAATTGCTGATCAAGCGCAGTGAGTTCGGCGGTCTCCAGTTCTTCATTCAGCGCCTGCTGAGAAACTTCACGCATCTGAGTAAGAATACCCTCTATTCGGCCCAACCCATCATCAGCAGTTCGCATCAAGTCACTGGCTTCCTGAGCAATCCGATTAGCATGCTTCATTTCCTGAATACGAGTTTGCTCTGGGTCACGTATGGGACGAGAAAACTCGACCGCATCATCGCTGGCAACCGTCACAGCCGGCCGCTTCAGCTGCTGCAAATCGGCATTGGCTTCCAAGACTGCCTGTGACCGCTTGAAGTCGATGTACGGTTGAGCAGCCGCTGGATTATTTCTGGCTTGTAACGCATTCATTTCGATTTCACCTGATGTTTACAACTGAGGTAACCTTTTTCCTGATTTCGATCAACAAAACCAGAAACACATAACTTGGCCTGAATATCTAACAAGCTAATAAAAGCAAAATCCACGCCAAACAGTTTAATTCTACATCAAAACAGAGGGGAAAAGCAACTTTTACGCCTTGCCTTGGGCATTTTTTTTTGTTTTTTGCTTTTTTGCGAGCCTCTTAATTATTCTATAAACCCCAAATACGGTGATTCAGATTATCCTCCCGACATTACAATGCGGAAGATCTTACCGCTTTGAACGGAAAACCATCACCAACATCAACAGTTTCTAGTCTTACCAAATCCTTATTAAAAACCGAACAATCAACAAACACAGATAACCTAGCTATTTCACCAAGCTTTTTTGATGACGTAACATAAAACCAAGTTAGATAATCAATTCATTGCTGATCGGCAAGAATTGATCGGCCGAACGAATCAAATCCATTGAGGTATTGTGGGAAAAAGCGGCCACTTCAATCCGTTTTTTACGGCGTTTAACCAACTCAGCTAGCTCGCAAAAATCACCGTCGCCGCTAGCCAGGGCCACCACATCCAGGCTATCCAACATCATAGCGATGTCAACCGCAATACCAACATCCCAATCCCCCTTGGCCGATCCATCACCACGCAACCGGAGATCTTTGGTGCGGATGGTGTAGCCGTTATGTTCCAACAGGGAGACGAAACTGGATTGATCGATTTCCGGTATCTGCACAATATAGGCATAAGCGGCAGTCAGTTGTCGCGGACCAACCATCAGATCAAGTAGTTTAATGTAATCTAGCCGACCCGCATACCGATCCTTAGCGGCATAAAACATGTTCTGCACATCAACGAATATACCCACCCGTGGCAGTTTTGATGTGTGACTGATAACTTTCTGTTGTCTACTATCATCCAAGGTGGAAACTCGTTGCTGAATCCAGTTCAGATTGGCAGTTGACTCCTGATTGATCTGCTCCAGGGAATCCAAATGTCCTTCAAAGTCTGCACGAAGTCGATCAAACATCGCCTGTGCCTGACCAGCCGACTTCTCCAAAGATTGCAGACCAGCCGTCAATTCAGCCTTATCACGTTCCATGTGGAGTGACAATTGTTTTTCCATTTTACTGCTTACCTCAGCCAAGTCTAATTGAAGAATTCGCTTCTCTTCTACCAATTTTTCTATCACTGGCTCATGTGATTCGTGACGCAAGATCTTTTCCTTTAGAACCTGATTTTCCTCTTTCAGAAACTGGTTTTCCTTAACCTGTTCTTGTACCTGTTGTTGTAAATCTTGACATTGATAGGTAAGATCTAATACTTGTTGATTTAAGCGGGAGCTTTGGTTCTCTAACCAATCAGTTCCGTTTTGGCGAAGAATAGATCGTGAACAACTGCTATCTCTCTTTCGCTGCCCTGGTTTCAGTAAAACTGGCAAATTGGTATCAAGTTCCAAACCAATTTGATCAATCGGTTCGTTATCCTGAGGATAACTATCTTCCTTCTCTATTTCAAGCGTCTTTTTCTCCGATCCATGAGTTAGCTCCAACGCATTCAACTCCGTTAAAAGGCTATAGGCGTAATCTTGGACTTGCTGGCGTGAATCCACCAACATTGACCAGAGAATTTGACCTAGTTCGTCATCACTTTGCAGGTAATTGGGATTGCCGAAAAAGAGGAAAATTTCGCCCATTTCCATATACTTAATGCGACGAATGACGTCCTTGGACTTTTTTCCTAAAACCTGCGCAATTTTTTTGAGGGAAACACTTTGATCGAAGAAATTCTGGCAAATGGAAGGAACAATCCGGTTTTTTATTTCCAAACTAGGTAACGCAGAATGATAATTTATTCCGCAAAGGTTCGCGAGACTGACGATCTCTTGATTATCTAAACACCGATAGAGAACAAGCGCCAATTGCTGTTTGGTAATTCGCTGTTTAATCTTATGGGCAATTTGAGGCATCTCCGTCCCTATGAAGACATCCACATAATATTTACTATTAAAATCCCCGAACACCGCCGCTTCGCAACTCGTAATGACAATATTATTAGGGTAACGACAATATAAATAGTGTTGCCTGATAAAGATTTCCAAACACACGGTTCGGTTGAGAGTCTTGAGCCACATTTAACGGAGATTCACAACCATTACCGGACCAAATCAGGTACGAACGGCATCCAGCACTTTTGCCAGCCAAAATGTCAGTTGGAGAATCACCGATCAGGTAACTCTGCGAAATATCTATATTGTGTTCGGTCACGGCTTGTAACAGCATACCCGGTTTCGGTTTTCGGTATTCGGAATTCTCATCTGGTCGATGCGGGGAATAATAGATATCATGAATTTCACCTTCAGCATGCTCTATTTCCTCAATCATCCTTCGATGAATTTCCGCCAACTGAGCATGCGAAATGATCCCCTTATTAATGCAAGCCTGATTAGTAACAACAATCAAAGGGAACTCAGCCTTAGTCAACATAGAAATAGCCTCCAAGGATTGCGGCAAAAACTCGAACTCGTCCCAGCATTTAACATAATCGTGATCCAACTTGCGATTAATCACACCATCACGATCAAGAAAAACTGCCTTCACTCAGCATTCTCCTCTACAATTTCCATCAATTGATCCGGCGTCACCGCCACGCATCCAATTTCACCAACCACAATACCTCCGGCATAATTTGCCAGTTTCGCAGCTGTTAGAAAATCGGTCCCAGTTGCTAGAGCAAGCGTGTAAACTGACACTACCGTATCCCCAGCACCTGTCACGTCAAAAACTTCACGCGGCTGTGTAGGAATGTGATCGACAGAAATTTTGCTGTCAGTATCCTGATGAAATAGGGTCATACCATCTTCACCCCGCGTGATTAGCAAACTACTAAGCTCCAATCGGTCAACTATCTCACACCCAACGGAAATCAGGCTTTCGTCGTCGGTAATCGGGCGATTTACTGCTGTTGAAGCCTCTTTGAGATTTGGAGTAATCGCGGTTACTCCTTTATAGTCCCAGAAATTTTCTACTTTAGGATCAACTACCACCGGTTGAGGATGGGAGGGTAATTTTTTGAGTACCTGATGAACGAAATCGATACTCACTACGCCTTTGTCATAATCCTCGAAGATAACAGCATCCGAATCAGCCATGCTGGACACAGCTGACTCAACCAAGACAGTAGAAGCACGTTCTGCTAATGGCGCTTTAGATTCACGATCAATACGCACAATCTGTTGGCGGTTTGCCATCAAGCGGCTTTTAGTGCTGGTCGGACGGTCGGGATCAATGAAGATTCCATTTGTACCAATACCGGATTGATCAAACATCTGCATCAGCGTTTCGCCGTTCTGGTCATCACCAACCACACCGATCACCTCAACCAATCCACCCAAACTTGATATGTTATATGCTACATTGGCCGCACCACCGAAACGTACAGTTTCATGCGTTACCTCTACCACGGGAACCGGGGCTTCTGGGGATATTCGATCAGCCTTGCCTTCAATATACTTGTCTAGAATCAGGTCACCGATAACAACAACCTGTTTTGACTGAATTTGGTTCAGAATCCCTTGAAAATCCACGCGCAACTTATACTAATTTATTTCCCCAAACTGGATTGATTCTATCACACCAATTGACTAAGAAGCAATAATCAATTTGACTTCAAAATTAAGTCTAACAAAATACAATAGACCGTAATTCAGGTTATCAAGAAAATTGCAGTCAAAAAACAGATTTATGGGAAAGGAAAGAGAAAAACAGAATCAAAAAATGGTTTGAGTTGCAAATAAGCCGGGTTCTGTTCCTCAAGCTGTTTGCACCTCTCAAGGTGATGATCATTCTTCTGCGATCAACGTTACCGCTGACCTGTAGCGACTCTACCCAAGGACCGGCGGGCGCACCTTATCCTTCTATTCGGTCTTGCTCCAGATGGGGTTTACCTAGCTCCCGACGTCACCGTCGAGACTGGTGCGCTTTTACCGCACCGTTTCACCTGTACAATGCAGTTGCATTGTAGTCTACTCTCTGTTGCACTTTCCATAGCATCACCACTCCTGGATGTTATCCAGCATCCCGCCCTATGGAGCCCGGACTTTCCTCATCCCTATCGGGACGCGACCATCTATGCAACTCAAACCCAAAAAGTTTTAACATAGATCCGTAGCAACCGTCAAGAAGAAGAAATTAATCTCTAATTGACTGCAATAATAATTTATCCAACAAAGCAGAATTCCATTCAGTCTTTTTGTAGCTAAAATTTTGATAACAATTCTCAGCTACAAAACCAACGGACTGAAATAAACTTTGTAATTGCTGCGTAGAATCATAAGCCAATTGATTAAGAGATCGTAAAGCACAGATAGACAGGAACAGATTGGAATCTGCCTGATGAGCAACAGACAGTACTGCCTTCCAAATAAGATCCGTCTGAGTACCATCTTTAATGGCTTTGAAGGTACCATCGAGAGCCGTTTCAAAACCAGATTTTGTCAGGAGATCTACCAAATCTTCGCAGTCCCGTACATCACCCAAAAAATTTAATTGCCAATCTTCTCTAACATCATAAACCAAATTCTCACTTTCAATAAAGCAATCGCTATTAATAGGAAGTTGGCAAAGGAAACGTGCTAGAGAACGGAGGACAGGTAGTGAGTATTCCCAACCGATAACCTGAACCAACTTCCAAATCTGGATAACTGTAACCACTTTTCGACCAGAGTGATTAAAATCTTGAATAGCCAAATTGAAAAGCATACCGAAAAGTTCAAACGCGGATGAGGTTCGATACATCTTGGTGACAGCATCGTCGGCACCTTCAGCATCACCATAATACATCGAACCGCGCAACTGTTGGAAGGATTTCTCGGTTGCGTCGTGTGCCCCTGATTGTGCTTCCCGAAGTCGAAATGGGTTTTGGCATTGCGCCTTCTGTTCCTTTTTGAACTGATCGATGCACTGCCAAATAGAGTTGAAATCACCGCAGTACAATGCACACAGGAGATTGATGGATTCAGATCCTGGTTGAAGCGAACGAACTGCAGCCAGACTAACAATTCTGAAAACATCCAGTGGGTTTCGTTCTTCATTGTTAACCCAGTCTCTCTGTATCAAGTTCCAGAGGTTTGGACCTGGCATTTCTACAATTAGACTAACATCAAAATCGTTTTCTTCCGAAAATCGGGCAGATGGCGTCATGATTTGATTTCCTGAGTTTCTAGAATGTCTTTGATAATCTCGTCGTTGCTAATCTGTTCGCTCTGCCCCTCAAAATTGATAAGCAAGCGATGGCGTAAAGAGGGTAAAGTTACTGTCCGAATGTCTTCAATCGCGACATTATAACGCCCGTCAAGTAATGCCTTGATCTTCGCCGTCAGAACCAAGGCCTGTAGACCGCGAACACTAGCACCCAACTCAACGTAGTTCTTTGCCATTTCCGAAGCGTTCGGCTGATCAGCGTGTGTCGCAGTAACAATCAGAGATGCGTATTCAGCTACATGATCCGCAATTGGAACACCACGGATCAAACGCTGCATCTGCAAAATTGAATCCGCTTCGCAAACGGACTCAATTTCCGTTTGGTGATCGGAAGTGGTTTGCTGCATGATTTGGATCAGATCAGTTCGGTCGGGAAATTCAATTTTCAGTTTGAAGAGAAAACGGTCAAGCTGCGCTTCTGGCAATGGGTAAGTACCATCCATTTCAATTGGGTTCTGGGTAGCAAAGACACAAAACGGAGCCCCCAGTTTGTGAGTGGTGCGAGCAATGCTAACTGTACGCTCCTGCATCGCTTCCAGAAGAGCCGATTGGGTACGAGGAGTTGCGCGGTTAATTTCATCTGCTAGAATCACTTGAGAAAAGATAGGGCCAGACTGAAACTCAAACCGTTTTCGTCCCTGTTGATCTTCAACCAGAATTGTTGTCCCGGTAATATCAGCCGGCATCATATCTGGTGTGAATTGAATCCGCTTAAAGGATAAATCCAACACTTCGCTCAATGTCTGAATCATCCGTGTCTTCCCCAATCCCGGTACACCTTCAATTAGGGCATGCCCATTGGCAAAAAGACAGATCAAGATATCTTCGACAACGCTATCCTGTCCAATAATCCTTTTTTGCACTTCAACCTTAATCCGTTGAAATTTTTTTCGGAATTGCTGGACCTGATCTTCAACGCTCATTTAGAAAGGAATCTGAGGGGCTAACGGGTCTGAATCGGTATCCGATATCGCTTCTGAATCCTGATCAGAATCTACACTGGCTGAATCTTGATCAAGTAGCAACTCTAAATTCTGGTCAATTCGTTCAACTAAGGAGCCTATTTGAGAATCAAGGCGAATCCGATCTTTCCTAGCTTGTTGTGCCAACCTAAGCGATACCAATATAGCTGTGCTAGCTTGATCATAACCTTTGCCGCTAACTTGCCGCATCATCTGATCAACTTGACCGGCAACTTCTCGAATGTCAGTTTCAGTTAGATCTTCAGGAATTCTCACAGTATACTGCGCATTAAAAATCTCAATCTTAATTGACGCTGCTTCTTTATTTTCCATAATCTGAACCTACAATTTTTTTTGGTATAGGGCTTGTTTTAAGGCGATACGCATCGTCTCAACATTAGGTACAATGCCAATCCATTTTTCAAAGGCAATCGCACCTTGGTGTACCAACATTCCAATTCCACCAATTGTTTGGCATCCTTTCTCCCTAGCAACTCGAAGTAACGGTGTCTCTGGCGGAGTATACACAATTTCATAGACAATAGTTCCGGGATTAAGAAAATCTGGATCAATCAATAACTGATCAGTTTCCTGCATACCAACTGAAGTCGTATTTACCAACAGATCGGCTGAACGGATTGCTAAGTTGAGTTGATTAGACGCTAAGTCAACAGCTGAGATTTCCGTTTCCGATATGGTTGCGAGATCTTTTTCGAACTGAATTGCCTTCCATTCAGTTCGATTGGCAATTGTAATCAGGTCCAGACCAGAAAGTGCCAAAGCTACTACGACCGCACGTGCGGCACCTCCTGCCCCTAAAACCACAGCGGAACCTCCGACTGGAATATCGATTCCTTCCTCAGTCATGGCTCGCAAAAACCCTTGCGCATCCGTATTGTCACCAGACACCCTACCATCACAGAATATCAGGGTATTAGCCGCACCAATCAGAGTTGCCTCATGCGATACGTCATCAAGGATAGACATTACCGTCTGCTTGTGTGGAATAGTCACATTGACACCAAGTACGTTAAGTGCCTTGAAACCTTCGATTGCTTCCTGTAATTCTCCTGATCTGACATGAAATGGTACATAGACATAATCAAGTTTTCGCTCCACAATGGCGGCATTATGCATTTGTGGAGATCGACTGTGCTGCACTGGATCTCCGATAACACCAACAATCCTTGTCTGACCATTTATTTTTGTCATTTTGACCGTTTAATCCCTTCACCAAGCATCAATTTCGTCCGAAGAACTTCGTGATAACTGCGTCGTTGCGACCGAATCAACTGGATTTTTTTGTCCGATTTACAAATACGGATAGACGTCCCTGGACTAACCAACAACATGGTACGAGACCCATCTACCAAAAGATTGACGTCACCATAATTGGATCTAACTGTCACATTTATTTCAGAATTGCCGTGGGCGATAAACGGCCTCACCGTCAAGGAATGTGGTGAAATTGGCGTTAACAGAATCGCGTTTAGATGCGGTTCAACAATAGCACCGCCACTTGAAAGCGAATAGCTAGTAGATCCACTCGGCGTTGCCATAATCAAACCATCGGCATTATATGTGATGAACGGTTCCCCATCAATTTGCGTTTCGAGTTCGATTAAGCGCGTATTGTGACGAACAACAACATCGTTAAGCGCAAAATAGCTTTCAACCCCAAATTGATCATCTATACTGTTGATCCTTGCCTCCAACATCATTCGGGTATCAATCTCATAATTACCTTCTAGAACCCGCTCAAGCGCCGGATACAGTTCATCTAGAGACACATCAGTCAGGAAACCCAGATGCCCAATATTGACAGCCAAAATCGGCACATTCTCGATACCTGACGTATGCACGGCGTTCAATAGCGTGCCATCTCCACCCAAAACTAGTATCAGGTCAGATCGATCAACAATAGCATCCCGATTACATCCTACTTTCCGAATGCCGACGGCATCAGCCTCATCGTCGGCAATCAACGACTCAATCCCCTGCTTTCGCAACCAAGCGACTGTTGACGGGACAACTTCAAGCGCCTTCTTCTTGGAGGTATTGACAAAAAAACCGATTGTTTTCACTCTATCCCTGTTACTGAAATCGAGTCACACGACATCTAGAACATGGTATTATGCCCGCTGATTCAACTTCTCAAACTGATCAAATATCAAGATAATCACACAACCAAACAGAAAAGCAACAAACGTGATTACCAGATTAGTGTTGATCCTTGGCAAAACGTGGGCAAAGTCGATCCGTTGACTACTTACCACTTCAAATTCACGGAATGGCCACAAACCATATAATGACCCGATCATAAGTCCAATCAGAAAAGACACTGTCAGATCATGATACCGTTCTAACAAAAAATTAAGCAAGCGGGTAAAAGCCAGCAACCCCAGCCCACAACCAATGGCAAAAGTAATGAGCAATGTAAAATCCCGATTGTTAATAGCTAACAAAATCTCAAAATAAACGCCAAAAAGCAACATGACAAACGACCCACTGATACCTGGCAAGATCATAGCCGAAATTGCGATTGCTCCCACGATAAAAAGATACACCAACCGACCAACGGATAGCCCCGCTTGCCTATCCGTATCCTGACCACCCGGTTTTTTTTGCAGTTGTTCTATTTTGTATTTCTGTTTCTCCTTCTCCAATGTTTTTTTACCACCCATACTTATAGTTAATCCAACCGTCAGTATAGTGGCACATAGGAGTGGAATCAGGTAATAAAAATGGAATTGTTTCATCATCCTCAGTGGTGTAAGAATGGACAATAAAATCAACCCACAGAAGAACCCATATGTTGGATCATGCTGCTCTGTTATCAGTAAAACAATCAATTTCGACGTCGTTACGATTGCCATTGCCGCACCGACAGCGATCAAAAACAGAAACCCGACATCGATTCGTTGGCACTCTCGCCGAATGTCCGTAATTTTGAAGGACATTATCTTCTTGACCGTACCAATTCCAATGCAATTCAATGACCGGATTAGACGCTCATAAATACCCAGAACCATGGCCATGGTTCCACCACTAACACCAGGAATGATATTGGCAATCCCAATCAAGCCTCCTTTAAAAATCAGGCTCAATAGAGACAAGAATCGCTCCATCAACAGTTCAACCAGTCTTCTACCATATTTAGGTGACTGTGTGCAGTTTGATCGAATTGCACCGGAGTGATTGAAACGAACCAGTCCTTGATGGTATTCAGATCCGTATCCGGTCGTTGATCGATTGTCGACCGCTCACCGCCAATCCAGTAGTAAGGATTTCCAACCCGATCTTTTCGTTCAATGGCGTTGGCGCTGTATGTTCCTAAATCCTGCCGAGTGACTTTGATTCCCCGGACACTCGAAACCTCAATATTAGGAACATTGACATTTAACAAAATACCATCCGGGATACCTTGTTCAATTGCTTTCTCTACAATTTGAACAGCATATTTGATGGCTGTCTCATAATAATATTTTCCGTCAGAAAACATGGAATTCGAAGTCATGGAAAAGGCAATAGCTGGGATATGCAACAAGGCAGCTTTTCGGGCAGCTGCTACTGTTCCCGAGAAATGAAGATCATGTCCCAAATTATCACCATGATTAATTCCAGAGACAACCAATTTGGGACTTTCAGGTAAGAGCCGGGCAATAGCCAGATCGACACAATCAACTGGTGTCCCATCAACGGCATAAAAACGATCCTCTACCTGTTTAGCACGTAAGGGACGGTGAAGTGTAATCGCCATACCGACCGCGCTCCGCTCGCGGTCTGGAGCAACCACATACACCGAATCCAGTGTTTCCAAAGCAGCCGCCAACCCCTTAATTCCAGCTGATTCAACACCATCATCATTAGTCACCAAGATCATTAATTAGTACGTCTGGAAAAATTCAATTGATTCTCCATTTGGTCCTAAAAAAAAAGCGAGTGTAACATCCAAACCACCTAGATTCACGTCTATTGGCTCGACTGTAATTTCATATCCAGCAGTTCGGACATGTTCCACAGCAGCTCGGGCATCATCGACTACTAAGGCGAAGTGAAAAATGGGATCGTTAGGAACATTGTCTTCTGGTTTCGGGCTTCCTTCATAAACATCAAATAGTTCCATATGCGAACCGTCTCCTACGTCCAGTAGAATTATCTTTCGCTTGGGAGATGCTCCTTCGAATTCTGCCACCAACTTCATACCAAGAACATCACGGTACAGTTTCAATGATTCTTGCCAATCCCGTGCTTGGATGGCGATATGGTGTGTCCCTAACCCATTCAATATTGCGTTGCTTGACCCAACTGGCATATGGATAAATACCCCCTAATCTTAAATTAAATGGAGCCAATCACTCAGCAAAAAAGTCATGCGGCCAATCAGAAGTGAAATACGTCCGGCTACGGCATTAGCAAAACTAGCACCAAAACTGATCATGATGAAAATAATCCCAACTTTAGCTAGCTTTCCGGGTACACCTTTATGCTCAACAGAGAAAAAGAAATAGGTTAGCGTACAAACAACTCCGACTAGCACCAGAACCGTGTTGATTTGAGATTTCTGCCAATTTTCGCCTGCAAACAAATCTCTCTCAAAGAAGCCTTGAAAATCTCCAATTGTTGAGGCCACTTGTGCGTAGACTTTACTCGAAAGTTCTGCTGATATAACAATCCCTGAGCCCCAACCGATGGTTAAAGCCAACACAATAGTAACCAACCAAGACCATTTGGGAATATATGAACTAAAGAAAAGCAATCCTAGTAATATAGCAATAATCGCTGAGATAATGGCAACACCATCCAGTTGTACGGACCAAGTTCCTGATGCAAAGAACTGGTCTTTGATTACACCAAAGATACCTTCTTTCAATACTTTGACAACTAATACATACCCCAATGTTAATCCAACAAATAAACTTTGAGCAGCTTTATATGCTGGATTATCCTGGTACAAAAAGCTAAAAATACATAGTGTTAGAATTGCTGCAACCCAAATCCCTAGTAATTCCATATTTATTCTAACCCCACAGATTGTTTTACGGCTTCCGTTTGTCTTCGTTCTAGAGCTTTTGCTTCCCTATGTCTGGTGACGAAATAGCCCACATTACAAAATATCAGGAGGAGCACTAAAGCGTAATGTACAATAGACTGAATACTCATGCCTGCCTGTGCTGGTCCACCTGAGGAATACCCTGCCGTTTTAACGAGTTGTTCGTATTCGGCAGCCCCTTGTAGGCCAGGCAATGCCCCTTTAAGCTGCCCTGAGTTGATGTAAGGAAACATAGCAGTATACATCACATTCGTAACTCCTACAGCCACTCTAACACCAAACCTATCACCGACGAACTGAACCCAGTACCCCGGAGTTTTAAAAGCTGCTAAAGCGATAAGCAAATTCGCGTCATCGTAACTCTTGACCTCTTTCATCATCGGTATGTCTGAAAGTGGTGTATCGTTCATATCTTTTGTATATCCTGCAGTTTCCATATCCTTAGCCAAACCTAGCATCACAGATAATTGGCCTGGGCGATACCCGAGATAAACGTAATCAGTCCCCTCTATTTTATTGTGTTCTGTACCAATTTTCCTGAACTCTTTGTGGCCAAGCGGGGCGGATTCAGCAATTAAAGGGTTTAGTCCCAAAACCTTAATGTCCTTGGCAAAGCAATGGTGCAAAATCGCTGACAACTGAGGCTGCAACTCGGCCATAGCTGGAGGTGTATAGTCCAAAGCAATCCAGACACATGAACCAGGTTCAAGACCGTCGATCTCATCATATACATCTTGAGTAGTTGGCGTGACGGAACTTATCGGGAAACTGACTTTAAGCAGTGTTGGTATGATCACAACAACGAGTAGTGCTAAGAAAATGATTCGACGATCAAGCGTCATTAAACGTTCTAGCATTATTGTATCTTTATCCTCCCATCCAAGAACGATCGATACCAAGTAGAATCCGCAAGGACTGGGAAACTGCACCTAGCCCTAACCCGAGTAATAAGGCACGCTGTGCGGCACCACTCGGCACGGCCAGTATCCAGTCCTTGATCACCGAAAATTTCCATCCAAATGCTTCGCTAATCATATCCGTAGGAGGCGCATTTGCCAGTAATACGATGATTCCAGCCGTTAAGAGAATTGCAGCATCAAAAGTTCGAGCCCGGAAAGCACGATATGCAGCTGAAGTAATATAAAATGCCAACATGGCAAAAACCGTATTACCTAATGGTATCTGAAAATTAACATATATCCAGTCAAAAACAGGACCGTCAATTCTAATTTCCCCCTTAAAAAACCCCAATCCATTATCAATAATGGCGGCAATCGGAAGCAAGGAAAACCCGACCAGAAGGACAATACTATATTGCCAGTTTATACCTCTCATACGAACCCTTCTAATATGACCACGGGGCACACTGACCAACGCCGTAATCAAGGCAAAAACTGAAATAATCTGGTTCATCTTTAATGTCCGATCAGAAAATGCCTGTGACCACTGATGGGGAATAAAGTATTGCAGCACCATCAGAAAACCAATTGTGCTGCACAGAACTACCGGTAACGTTCTCTTCATGAAATTACCTCATTAACCTGGTACAAACCATTTTTGCGTAAAAAAGTCTAGTATACCGTTGGAGGATCCAGATAGCGCTAGCAAAGAACCTATGATCAAACAAGCAAACACGGCCAGCTTCAACACATCCTGTGCTTTCAACGTACAGATCTGAATTGGATCCTTTTTAATATAGGCACCTGCTGCGTATAATTCTTCACCTAGGAGCGTGTAATCACAAGCAACAACAAAGTACGGAAGTTGTTTCTCATTATCTGTTCCTGCGATTTGAATTGCACCAACAGCATTGCCATTCTCTGCAAAGATCAAGGATTCCGCGCCAAAATCACCTTGAATAAATATTGCTGCTGGACTTTCACGATGCATAGTCCCAGCAATAGCAGAAGCGAAAGCGAGTTGATCGGTTGTTTCAAAATGCACATCATATTCATCGTATAAATCCGGTCTTCCAGCATATAAAAAAATGTTTCTAAGGGAATTACTTAATACCTGATTGACAATCGCTTCCTGATTAGGTGACATGATATGAGACTGCATAACCACTGCATAATTAGCAGCACCTTCAAAAATATTGATAGCGGCTATCGATGAAGATTTATAAACGTCATCATTTCCAGGAATAAACATCACTGGTCGTCCCATTTCCGCTGAACGGCCAATAGCTTCTTCAAAAGCATCAAGGGCTGGAATTTTGCGAATAAACATGTCCTGCCCACTTTGAGCCTTATCGATAAAATATAATGTCACTACTGCAACTAAGAGAAGACCCAGAAATTCAGGCATTTTTGTCGTCGCAATTAGATTACCAACAGCTTTAATTTCTTCAGATTCAGCAGATTCTGCGATTATATCTGCCTCTCCAACAGCCGCAACCTTATAAATGTATGGAACATTGGTTTTAGCCTTATCAGTGTAAAAACCAAGGCTCGTATAATCATCAGGCGAAAATTCCCTATCATAGCTTGGTAAAATAGCCAAGACATTCTTTTTGGTTTCGCCTGCCTTGACCGGTTTTTTTGTTACTTTTTCAAACTCACCATCTGGTAGTTGCTTGCGAAAAACGTGGTAGCCAGTAACAGGTCCGCTAGCAGATTTAGTCCAGGTAACAACTATATTCCCTCCTTTAAATTTGCTGGTGGCTCCTTTCGTGTTGAGTCCCTTCCCTGCATCATTCGGTACATCAAAAACCTTGACATCTGTTGGAGGACTGGTCTCTTCAGCTGTTTCGACCAGTGTCTCTGTCGTGGTCGCGGGACTAACAGATTGTAAGTCTCTAAGAGCCTGTCGTATCTCCCTTATTTCCTGAAGGATGTTTCCAGAAGAGTCAACACCTGCTTGGGCAGACGATTCTACTGTTATGGGCAGTGTCACTTTTTCAACAGGTTTAGTTTCTACCTTTGCCGAACTCGAAGACTGATCCACCTCTTTTGGCTCTGGTTGCTCGGCAGGAATTACGACCTTGGCCAAAATAGGCACCTGTAATTGGTCTCCAGCCTTTATTGTGTTCAAGTCACCAATATCATTATACTCCAAAAACCTTTTATAGTTTTTTCGATCGCCAAAATGTTTCTGTGCCAAATCTGCCAATGTTTGACCAGCCTGCACAGTGATAATTTCAGTCACACCACTAACACGCCTATGAGTAATGTTAGGTGGCGATTCAGAACCCAATGCGGAAGCTGCGGATTGAAAATCCTGATCCCGAAGTTCTGCCGCAGGAAGAACAGGTACCCGTATCATATCTCCCGGTTTCACTGAGTTAATATCTGTAATGACATTGTACTTCAAAAATTGCTTATACTTTTTCCTGTCACCGAAATATTCCAGTGCTAAATCAGCCAACGTTTGACCAGGTTTGATCATGATAACCCGAGTTGATTTATTGAGCTCCTTCGAATCTTTTGGCGTAATCTCTGCAGGAATTAAAGGTGTTATGACAAAACTAACCAAGGCTACCAAAATAACAGATGTTATTGATGTTTTCAAAATGTTAGCTTCCTCCCTAACGATTCCCTAAGTTTCAAGTTTTGGATCCAGAACATCACGGAGTGCATCACCTAATAGGTTAAACCCCAGAACTGTTAAAAAAATAGCGATTCCCGGCATCATCACCGCCCATGGTGCGATACGGATTAGGGAACGATTTTCATTTAACATCGCGCCCCATTCAGGCTCACCAACCTCCGCACCAAGGCCAAGGAAACTAAGTCCAGCTGCATCCAAGATTGCAGATCCAACACCAAGTGTCGCCTGTACAATTAAGGGGGCCAAACAATTTGGCAAAATCGACCTCTTCAAAATCCAGAAATCGCTAGCTCCAATCGCCTTCGTCGCCATAACATAATCCTGTTCACGCACATCCAATACCGATCCTCGCAGAATTCGCGCGTATTGCGGAATATAGACAATAGAAACAGCAATAATAGCATTTGTCAAGCTCTGCCCCAAAATGGTAACAATCACCATAGCCAGCAATATGCTTGGCAAAGCCAGCATCATATCCATCAAACGCATAATCACGTTTTCTAGTCGCCCACCATAATAACCAGCAATTGTACCGAACAGCATACCGAGAGAGAGAGAAAAGGTCATGGCAATTAAACCGACCTTAATCGAAATTCGAGAGCCGTAAACAATACGGCTGAAAACATCCCGGCCGACCTTATCGGTACCAAAAAAATGGTTGACTGAATAACCTTGAAGACGCGAACTTATATCAGCTTGGCGTGGGTCATACGTTGCAATTAACGGCGCAAAAACTCCAGTAAGCATAAAAAATAAAACAATACTGGCACCAATTGCAGCTGACTTCTGGCGAAACAAACGACGCCAAAAAGGCGGACGTTGATTACTCATACCACCTGATTTGCAATTCGTATCTGCGGATTAAAATAAGCGTAAAGCAAATCAACAACTAAGTTAATCACCATAAAGACACCAGCCACAAACAACACTCCGCCTTGAATCGGACGAATATCCCGTGCGCTAACCGCCGCGTACAACCAAGAACCAAGTCCTGGCCAAGAAAAAATATGCTCCGTCAAAATAGCACCACCAAGTAGATACCCGAATTCAAGACCAATAACGGTCAAAACCGGAATCATACTATTTTTCAGTGCGTGTTTCAAAATGACAACAGAGTAACGTAACCCCTTAGCATGAGCCGTGGTAATATACTGCTGATTCAATATCTCAAGCAAGCTAGATCTCGTCATCCGCGCGATAATAGCTAGCGGAATAGTGCCTAACGTTACCGCAGGTAAAATCAAGTGCCACAAAGCATTTCCAAAAGCTTCAAAATGACCTGCTATCAGCGTGTCAATCAAATAGAAATTTGTACGATGCTGAATCTGTAGATCAAGTACCGTATCAATCCGCTGAGAACTGGGAAAAACCGGCAATAAGTAAGAAAATAACAGGATCAGCATCAGACCAAGCCAAAATATCGGCATCGAAATCCCGGCGAGAGACCCAAACATTGCTGTATAATCCCAGAACTTCCCTCGATTAACGGCCGCCAAAACTCCCGCACTAATACCAAAAAAAACAGCAAATATCATGGAGGCCAGAGTCAATTCAACCGTTGCTGGAAAATAACGTACCAAGTCATCAACTACCTGCTGGTTGGTTCGAAACGACCGGCCCAGGTTAAAGTGTATCAGATCCCATAAATATTTTCCATATTGCTGATAGAGGGGAAGGTTCAGTCCCATCTCTTGACGTAATTTTGCCAGTGATTCTTCACTTGCTCGCTCGCCCAAAATTGCTAATGCCGCATCACCCGGAATTAAATGAACCATAAAAAATACGAGAAGCGATACCCCAAACAGAGAAACCAAAATTGAAAATAAACGCTGAAAAATATAGGTAACCAAACATTAAATCCTCAGCAGATTTAGAATTACTGGTTGATTAATCAGCAATTTTAATACGTGACCAGCTAGAAGTAAGTTTTCCTTTGAACGATACGGCAAGTACCGTTTCCAATCCCTGCATCACTTTCTCAATATCAGCTTTAGCCAGTGGCTGATCAAAAACAGCAACTTCATCAATCGAGCCTTCCCAAGTTTCCGTTCCCTGCCTACCAATTTTAGCAAAGACAAAATCCCCCAGTTTGCCCGTATAGTCAATTTCACTAATGAGTTCCCCGTCTACATACTGCTTGCCTTTCTTTGTTTTGGCATCGGCAGTTACCGCAATATGATACCATTTCTTGGCATCCAAAGCTTTAGTTTTAGGGAAATTTTTCTTAGCATTGTCGGGGCCAATTAAACGTCCCCATAGCAATTTCGTATTTTCAACCCAAATACCAACAACCTTGGTATCCGGATTGCCACCTTGATCCTCAGACGCCTGCGCATGGAACAATCCAATATTGGTAGTTGGTAGAGCTGTATACTTAGCCCAAGCAGCTACAGTTATCGAATTGGAATGGGATAAGGGAACAAGCGCATAACTACTTTTAGCTGTCTCAAACGACAATGCTTTGCCAAATTTACCATCATTGTCCCATTCCGGTTTATTGACCAGATTACCATGATTTCCGTTATCAGATGAATCTTTTACTTTATTACCACTACCTTCGTCAAACAACCAAATTCCAACAATCGAGGCTTTATCAATTGCCGCTTCAGTAGACAGAAACATACTTGACGACAACATCAAAGTCAAGATAGGAACTATTGTGCCTTTCATCCAATTTCTTATTGTCATCTCTATATCTCCTTATTGTCTTACACTTAGTTAACCTAAAGAAATCCGCCGAAAATACTTGAATGTTGTGGAATGGAGTTTCACATTCTTAACGCTTTTATGAATAATTAGCATCTGCTTAGCATGCGCCAAGGGCACCCAAGGCAGATCACGATTGAACACCAACTGAGCTCTCTTATAAAGTTTAGTGCGTGTCGCCAAATCTGTCGTCGAACGGGCTTGATCCAAAATCTCCTGCATCTCTTCACTTCTATAAAAGGCAATATTTCCTGCTGGCTTTCTAGCCGAATTTTTGCTCAGTAAATAATAAAAAAAATTGTCCGGATCAGCAAAATCCGCCGACCATCCCAGCATAGCCATAGTATGATCACCATTCTTAGTTTTCTCTAGGTACGTTCCCCAATCGTAAGTAACAATTTTGGTTTCAATACCCACATGCCGAAGGTCCGATTGAATGGCAACCGCTAATGCATTACCATCCGGTATATAAGGTCGTGGAACCGGTAACGCCCACAGCTCGGTTTCAAAGCCGTTCGCATATCCCGCAGCGGCCAATAGCTTTTTAGATAATTCCGGATCATAAGAGTAGTCGGTGGTGGTTTCATCATAGCTCCACATTGTTGGAGGAATCGGATTCTTAGCTGGAATTCCCATACCTTGATACAATTGACCGATAATATCACTCTTATTTATGGCATGATTAATAGCCAACCGTACCTGACGATTATTAAAGGGCACCTTATCAAAATTCATGGCCAAGTACCCAACGTTCATTCCTGGTTGCTCAATCACCCGTAAATTGGGATCACTACGGATAATAACCAGATCATCGGGATTGGGGAACTCCATAGCTTGAATACTACCGTTCTGAAGTTCCAATAACCGAACCGAATTATCTGGTATCGAACGAAAGATGAGCTGATCTATCTTGGGTCGGCCTGCCCAGTAGTCCTGATTGGCTTGTAGAACCACTTTATCGTTTCGATCCCATCGCACGAATTTAAAGGCACCGGTACCAACTGGATGATTGGTAAAATCTTCTCGCCACTTACGAGCAGCAACTGGACTTACGATAGAAAACGACGGCATGGCTAAAGCATAAATAAAAGGAGCGTAAGGACTCTTGAGTACAATCCGAATAGTGTATGTATCTTCAGCCGAAATTTGGTCAACGACTTTGGCCAAACCACTGTCCGTCCAATAAATATAGGGACCGCCAACTTTGTGAAACGGGTGCTGGCTTTGATGCTGACGATTAAGTGAAAACAAAACGGCTTCGGCATTAAAGTCTGTATCATCATGAAATTTAATGCCACGTCGAAGATGGAACCTCCAAATCAAGCCATCTGCTGAGGTCTCCCAAGACTCCGCCAAAGCCGGCTGAATATCGGTACTGTCTTCTGCATACTGAACCAAGGTATCGTAAATATTCTCACAAACCTTAAAGGATTCACCATCCTCTTCATGAGCAGGATCAAGACCAACCGAATCACCACCACGTCCAAATATCAGCGTGTTTCCAATCACAATATCAACTGCAAATCCCAACAACAGAATTACAAATATTACCGAAAAAATTTTGAAGACCACGATAGACTTTAATCCTTCGTTTTGCTTAGCTATTCCTTAGAAATCAAGTAAGAAAAACACAAATTCATTTTCTCAGAAACCAACGAAAGTGTCAAGAAAAAACATTTGAAGACTAAGATCCCATTGGATGGTATTGAATTCAAGAGTCAAGGGAAACAATTTAACGTAGCGACAGAGAAAAATTGCACTATTTTTTATGGGAACATAGTATACACGTTCTTACCAAGCATAATCCCAAGTAGACTCCAAAGACTACCTGCTGCAAATTGACCGAAAATAAATCCCAAAAAAAGTGGCAACATCATCCGATAATATTTGACCCCTCCACCAGCGAAAAGAAGTCGTTTAGATAGCCATCCCAAGAAAATTGAGAACCACAACCATGTCATCGCCCAACCTTTGCCTACGGCATATCCAACTGGGTAGAAAGGCCACCATATAAATCCACGCTTTAATACGGTAAGAATAGCCGTAATGAAGAAACCAATTCCCACTTGTTGCATGACCTGAAAATTTGGCCCTTTAGGGAATAGAATCCGGCTTCTCAGATGATTGAATTCCCCAATGCCCCACCTAGCAAACTGAAATCTATGATATAACGAAACATGAAGCAAAATTGACAAAAATGCGCCAACAATTGAAGCAATAATTATGGCTATTACAAGCCGGTTATGACGGACATCAAAGTGAGATCCGATCTTGAACCCTTCAAGTTGATGTGGCATGGGATGGCAACGGTAACCATAAGCAAGCCAAGATAAGAGTGTTGTGTTGGTTAAATTCGCAGCGCCAAGAGTTCTCGTTCCTAGAAACCCAACCATAATACGATCTGGGTGAGCATTATGCAGCTCGTGTGTTGGCGGACCAAGCTCTGCCCGCATTCGAGTCATTCCAATGCATAAAATAAAATAGATCGCAAAATAACTAGCGGCGACCCACGGTGAGAGGCCTGCCTTATACCAAAACAGTACCATGATAGCTACGCCGAAAATCATTCCAAATACAGCTAAATAGTAAATTCCATCATCCGTTTTTTTGCTGAACAAACCTCCAATGACACTCATTATGTGTTTCCGACTAGTCCATAACGCAATTACTCCAATGCCAATCCAAGCACCAGCACGCTGTTCATTTAGTAGACCAACTGCTGTTGTCAGTCCAAACGTAGTTAGAACAACCGGCTGTAATTTCCATGTCAGCAGAAAAAACCAAAGAGATAACGAGAGATCTAGCGGCATCAAATAACCCAACCCTATAGCAAACGGATAGACATAAATAGCAAATCCCCAATTCATTGCATTCCATGGTCTCATGGCAGTGGGAACTATATACTTGATTTTTAACGGTGGGATAGATGGAAAAAGATAGTTAAGTCCAGCGATGACTTCAAGAGCAAAGGCAATTATAAATCCAAGCCAGATAAGTTTATTGGAAAAAAGTTTAGACGTATTGGCAATCACCTCAACAGGCATCACAGTTAAAGGATAACTGAGTTTCTCATGTTCAACCCACTGTTTTCGTATCACAATATTAATGCACAACATGACAAACAGTAACAAAGCCACAAACCCCGTCCAAGCCAATATGGGAACTAGCCAGACAGAAATATATTGCGCTTGCCAAAAGTTTGCATCCCCTTCAAAGTATCCTTGTAATACGCGTCTATTTGGAACAGTCAACCAAGTTGGCAGATAGCGAAAGAAAAGCTCTTCCCACTCATTTTCAGGTGTAGCGTACCAAAACGGATTGGCCATTAACGGTACCAGTTGGCGGATAATGTCATGCCCAGCCAATGCGGTAGCTACAGAAACCATAATATATGAAGTCGCAATTTCAGAATCGCGTAAGGCTAGGTTTTTGAATGATCGTTTCAGCAACAGGTTAACACCTGCTAAAGCGAAGAGTGTAAAGAGAACCGTTGGAAAAACAGAAAAATCGGTAAGTTCCCACACGACACGGTTTTCTGCCGAAATAATCCAGTAGCAATTCAGCGCAATCAGGAGGGAACCAAAAATTAAAACACGGAGAATAAAACGGGAGGTTGAGGTCTGACCGAATTCATCTTGTCTCTGGGCTACTATGGTAATCTCCTCTGTTCAGCTAGAATAAATAACCTTAAGTAATTCTACCAAAATGTTAGAAAATCATCAAGGGCCAGCCATTCATAATACAGATTGACAATAGAAAAGGGAAAGTGGGATAATCAGTTCCATAAATCAATCTTTTTGAGGTGAGCGAATCCTAATGGACAAAATTAAAGTGGGTATTGTTGGTACTGGTGGTATATCACGCGCACATCGTAGCGCTTACGAAAAAGCTGGTGGTTTTGAGCTTGTCGCGGTTTGCGATATTTTCGAGGACAAAGCTATCCAAGCAGCTGAGGAATGGGGTGTACCAAAGCAACATGCGTTTACAAGTGTTGAAAAAATGCTCGAACTCGACGAGATCGATACTGTGAGCGTTTGCACATATAATCAAGCACACAGAGACCCTACCGTGACAGCTCTCGAAGCAGGAAAACACGTTTTTTGCGAGAAACCAATGGCCGCAACACTCGAAGATGCAACAGCAATGGTCAAAGTTGCCAAGGCATCTGGTAAAATTTTGCAGATTGGAATTCATAGTACTTTCTCCGCAAACCTGCAATTTGCCCGAAAACTAGTAGACGCTGGTGTCACCGGAGACATCTATTACGCTGAAACGTGTGATACGCGACGACGCGGCATTCCTGGAGGCACTTTCACTAACAAGAAAACCGCTGGTGCAGGAGCAATTGTAGATATTGGTATTTATAGTATGCATAATGCACTCTACGTGATGGGATATCCCACACCCGTTCGTGTATCAGCAATTACGGCAGATTATCTGGCGGAACAAAACCCACGCTGGAAGGATATGGATGTGGAAGAGTTTGGGGCCGCTTTCGTTCGATTTGAAGACGGTCGCGTCATGCTATTCAAAATCTCATGGGCAGTACACCAAAACTCACTGGGTGGAACCTTTTTTTTAGGTAAACAAGCTGGAATTTCACTTGGAGGTCCGATTGTTCATATCGATGAAATGACTAACCAGATTCAGGGACTGGCAGACGCAGAAGGACTAACAGTAGAAGTTAAAGATGGTGGTAAAAGCTGGCAGCAGGAAGAGATGGTTGATGTCCATTTCTCCGGACTACCAAGCGTGGACGTTTGGGAAGCTCAGATGACTGCATTTCGTGAAGCAGTTAAAACGAATGGTCCCTCACCAATTCCACCTGAAGGTGTATTAACAACTAATATGATCATGGATGGCATTTTTCGATCGCAGCAACTCGGACAAGAAGTTGCTGTTGATATCCCAGAAATATAATTAGTCTCCAATACAGGGCTGATTAAGCTTACTGTTTGAACAATTGAGTAGCAACTATAGATGGCAACCATCAGGATAATCAGCCCTGTATTTTAAACGACAGGAATTCAGCATCTTCATAGCATTTTTCAGATCTACTTAAGAGCAAGGGGTTGGTCGAAAAAGGTCCCGCATGATTAAAATCAGGCTTTTTTTGTTTCTCACGTTGCCATTTTTATTATTGCAACCCACGTTAGCTCAAGTGAATGTCTTCACGGCAGAAACCATTAAGCAACTGAACCAAGACCAAGGATTCTACAATAATGTCAGACTTAGTTTTTCCCATCACTCAGGTAATACCGATATACGAACGCTTTGGACACGAATCCGATCTGATTACATCACTGACAATTACCATACTTTCGGTGTTGGAAATCTCCAATTCCTAAGAAAAGATGACCAATCCTTTATCAATAAAGGGATGTTTCATCTTCGTGGAATCCGGCATATCACGAACATTTTCATGTTTGAATCGTTTGTCCAAAAGCAATTCAGCGAATCAATTTTATTGAAGGATCGAAATCTTGCGGGAGGAGGGTTACGGATAGCTTTCTTCTCACCCAGTGATAATCCCAAGGTCCGTCTATATACTGGTATCGGAACCATGTGGGAAAACGAGCTGATTGATGATGCCGAGTTGGGTCAAATCAATTCTGATATTATGAGATCAACGAATTATTCCACTATTATCTGGCAGATTGATGATTGGATTTCCTCAGCCACAACGGGCTACTTTCAGATAAATCCGAGCCACAGGGAAGATTTTCGAATTCTCCTTGAAGGTGACATTGGCTTTCGCATAACAGATCAGATTCGGTTCTCAGTCAGATTAAATCTCCGTTATGACAGCCAACCACCTACTAGAATCGCTAAACACGACCTCGAAATCACCAACGGCCTAAGTTTATCATTTTAGAAATGAAATCCTAAATTAACAATTATGAGGTAAAAATTGGGAATCTACCAAGAATTCGGAATTACACCAATTATTAACGCTTCTGGCGCAGTAACACGTCTTGGTGGCGCTCCGATGAATCCGGAAACATTAGCAGCATTTGCTGAAGCTGCCCGAGCATCAGTACCTTTGGAACAGCTTCAAGCTTCCGCTTCTAGGATTATTGCCGAAGCAACCGCTACAGAAGCAGGCTTGATTACCTCTGGTGCGGCCTCCGCTTTGACTCTGGGAACCGCAGCAATTCTGACCGGATATAACCTAAAAAGGATGGAGACTTTACCACATTGTCAAGATTTCCCAAACCAATTCGTCATTGCCCGTCAGCAGCGAAACGGTTATGACCACGCTATTCGTGCATCCGGTGCGCATTTAGTTGAAGTCGGATTTAATGAACTTGCAGCCAATGCGGGCGTTCGACAAACTGAAACATGGGAATATGGAGCAACTTTTAATACGAACACTGCCGGTGTCGTTTATGTATACAGCTCTAAATCCACACCGGATCTGAGACAGGTTGTGGATATTGCCCATGAACACCATCTACCAGTATTGGTAGATGCAGCCGCGGAACTTCCGCCGAAAAGCAATCTTAAATCAATAGCCGCCACAGGTGCTGACTTGGTCGCATTTAGCGGAGGAAAAGCAATTCGCGGCCCCCAATCAACAGGGATCCTTTGCGGTAAAAGGGATCTTATAGGCTCAGCAGCCCTACAAATGCTGGATATGGACGATCACCTTGAGTTTTGGGACCCACCAGCGGATTTTATTGATAGAACGAAGTTTGAAGGAATTCCACGCCACGGAATTGGACGAGGATTCAAAGTATCAAAAGAGGAGATTATCGCTCTACTTGTCGCGCTACGTTTATTTATTTCCGGAGCTTACGATGCATCTGTACTAACAGCTAGATCTATTCTTGAAGAAATTGCCCAAAGGCTGCAGGATTGTCCTGTACAATGTGCTATCTATGATAAAGAGGATAAAGAAAGCTTACCTGTTTTGGAGATAACTGTTAAAGAAACAATCAGTGGCCCAACGGCAATGACGATTTGCCGGGACCTCCGTTCCGAAAATCCTCCCATTTATCTAGGCCATGCTAGGGTTAAAGAAGGAAAATTACTGGTTAATCCACTTCATCTAGATAAAAAAGCAGCAGAGATAATTTCGGAAAGGATCCATCGGAGCTTCAGCTGAAATTAAAACACCATGTAACAACAGTAGTGAAATTAACGATTTAACCAGATCACGATCCCGTTGAAGTTTACACTTACAAAACACGTAAATCCCCTGCCCAAATTTAGGCATCTAAGACAAGAACCGGAATTCATAGACTGACTCATATAGAGCAACGCTTGCTTTTTGTCCAATAAATACTCAACCAACATATCTGCAATCCCAATCAGTCTCCAGGTGACTGAGAGAAGCCTCATCACAATTCGATTTAACACACGATTGAGGAAATACTAAATAAGACGTCAAAAGTTTTCACTGATCTATTCCTAGACCCACGGATCGAAGTATTTCATATTTTCTAAAAAAACAAGTTTAACCCGGAATTCCAGCAATTTTGCCAAAAATCAGATTTTATTCGTTATCGTGGATTCGGGTTCAAAAAACCAGGTTTTCCCCCACTCACCATCTTGAGATCGCGACCTAATTTATATTTCATGAAGAAATGAAACAAACAAAGTTTACATCTGTTATTTGACTCAGCAAGATAATCCTGAAAAACACAGACGCATCTCTGATATTGTCTTCTTCAATCTATTCTTATAGAATAATGATGATATGGGATTTTGTGTGTTGATGCTAAAACTTGGCGACAAAACATATGGATAAAGAACATTCTGAACATGGAAGTAAAAAAAAACAACAGCGAGACTTTGCACCACAATTCCCTGTTTCAGCCGTTGATATTGACGAAAAATTCCAACAAGCTGTTGCTTTTCATCAAGCAGGTCAGTTAGCACAAGCGGAAAGAATATGTAAACAGATACTAACATACAATTCCCAAAATGCGGAAGCTTTCCATTTTCTAGGAATCATCGCCTGTCAAACAGGCAAATATCCGGTCGCAGTTGACTTAATTATTCATGCAATAGAAATAGACTCCAAGCAATCCCCATTCTATTATAGTCTAGCGAATGCGTTGCGGGAACAAGGGAAATTCATGGAGGCTATTGAAGCATATCAGCAAGCTATTCGAATTCAACCCAACCATGCTGATGCTTACAATAATTTAGGAACCATATTTATAAATCAAAACAGAATTGATGACGCTATTGAAGCATATCGGCAAGCTATTCAAATTCAACCCAATCAGGGGGAAGCCTATTACAATCTGGGGAACGCTCTTCACCGACAAGAAAAACTGGAAGAAGCTATTGAAGCATATCAGCAAGCTATTCAAATTCA
>Ga0066834_10000213_pt1 | contig 26952 bp, 21 predicted proteins | sample ETNtaG_30_FD_66729 | JGI IMG/M metagenome (GOLD analysis project Ga0066834, IMG submission 66729) | Marine microbial and viral communities from oxygen minimum zone, Eastern Pacific Ocean - ETNP201306PF43B | ecosystem: Environmental > Aquatic > Marine > Oceanic | place: Pacific Ocean: Eastern... | reverse complement strand
CCGGCGATAGCGGTAAACCACCCGGTAGAGGTTGAACCAGAGAAGGGCTGAGGAGAGTGCCGCTAACAAACCAAAAGGACGACTGAACCATTCAGGCCGGTAGAGTGCCAAACCCAATACTAGTAGCGCAGCGAGATGAAATCCAAATTGAGATTGAACCAATGGTTCTGAAAGCAGTTCTTTCATATTGGGTACTCTGACACCCCCCACACCGATCACCTTCATCTTCCTGTTCTGCAGGTGGAACCAGGCGAGGAAGGGGACAATCTTATAGAGCATCCCATTGGTCAGGGAGATGGCAAACCCGTAGATCAACAGACCTCCCTGAAGGAGGGCAAATGAGGGTAGTGAGGAAGACCATAAACCAAGATGTCTGATCAGATAGAGGAGGCAGACCAGAAAGAGAACAGCCAGCCCCACCCCCCAGAAAAAGAGTGAGATATCACTTACCTTGCGCCGTCGGTGATGTTGCAGATAGAGAGAGAATGGGACAAAAAGACCGTAGATACAGGCGATCAGCCAGACCAGTTGATAAGCCTCCTCTGAGGGCATCCAGAAGAGCGCCAGAAGGCTCCAACTGCTGAGGACAATAAAGATAACAATAGGAAAGCTACGGCTAAACCACCCGGGATACTCTGGTGTCATCTGGAACATAGGAAGCACCTGAAAGGCCATGCCTGCAATCAGAAGCCCAATCCATCCAAGAAAACCCCATGCAAGATGGATATTGGTCAATAACATCAGGTTTCTTACATTTACAATTCCACTGAACTGGAGCGCCAGGTAGATCCCGATAACAATCGTTACCAGTAGGCCGATAATTGCCAACCGGATGGCAACAACGGAGGAGGATGCCTTCCATGATTTATACAGGGCCATAGTGGCAACCAGAATGAAGAGGCCAAAACCAACCCCAAGAGAGGCAACAGCACCAATAAATACCGCTGGATATCCCGATAAAAAGCCACCAGCCAGCAGGAGCGTCCCAAGGGTTAACAAGAGATGAACGATCGGCCCCACCCATCTGACCCCTGGGATGGGTGAACCGGCAACAACAGGCAGAATCTGGGTCAGAGCACCACACATCAGCATCCCAAGAACACCGATGGTGAGAAGATGGGTGATCGCCAGTGTCTTTTCAGACCACCTTGAAACCAGGGCATCTGGACCAAAGAAAAAAATCAGCAGACCGGCTATAACCCCAAAGAGGGGTGCTGTCAAAAAAAACAGCAGCGGAATTGAGAATGGCGGTGCCTGATCAAGTGAGGGCTGAACAGAAGATGCCACAGGTCTTATTTCTCCTGTTTTGAACAGTATATTTTATCTTTTAAACAACTCGACATGTTGGCTTTGCAAACCCAAGCGGATCAATCCAACTGGCTGAGCTTCTGGAGCAATAGGTCAACCTCACTACTCAGCATATTGTCGATCATTGGATAGAGAATATTCTCCTCCTTTGAGTTATGTTGTTGAATAATCCAGAGCAGGGTCTCTGATGAACCGAGATAACCACTCTGGTCACTCTCACTCACTGCCTCGGACATAGACAAAAAGAGATCTCGCATCTGTGCATGTTCGCCCCGCATGATCTCAGTTGGCCCCCCTTGCTGGCCTGTGCGGGCCTCAAATTCCGGGAACAAAATCTCTTCCTCCATTCTTAAATGGTGCTCCATCACCTGATTGAAGGAGGAAAAATCGGCTCTGGCTTCTCCCCACTCACCTTGACCAACACTTGATTCAGCGGCGGCAAACAAATCGTCGCAATGCCGATGATCGGCTGACATTTTTTCAGCTATTGTGCTATGCATCATAATTAATCCTATTATTACCCTTCAAGTGTTCAATTTGTACGTGCAACGCTCTGAAAGCGGGTTAGTCCGCAAGTTGCGGCATGACTTCGGACTTTCTCTAACCGCTAAGCAAGAGGAGCACCATGACCTCACCACAGTTTGCCCAGAAAGAACGATACCAGATTTGCCTACTACAGAAAAAATAGGGGCACCCTTGCAGGTACCCCCCAATCAGTTCGCAGGGAGGAGTAACGCAGTTTCTGCGTTATCCAGAACCCACACTAAAGGAGTTGGCAGGGAGTTACCTTGACCTGGATCAATTTTTTATCAATAAACTGATTCTGCTACTACTCTTTTGTTGCCCTGAGGGCCCCTGTTTGGCCTTGTAGAGCGAGATCAACCCAAACGATAATTGTGCTGACCCATAACCCAACAGATGAATGGGTCACACGGCCCCTCTCAGAGGGGCTAAGTGTTAACTTTAGATAAGAACCCTGTGGAGAGTTGGCAAGAATGTCGGAAAAAGCACCAGCCACCAAGAAACGAAGAGCAGTGCAATTCAATCTGGAGTTGATAAAACGCTATGATAAGGCCGGTCCTCGATATACCTCCTATCCAACCGCAGTTCAGTTTACCGAATCATTCAACAGTAAAGCCTACGCGGGTTATGCCCGGCAATCCAATGAAGAGCCCATCCGGCGTCATCTATCGCTCTATTTCCATATCCCCTTCTGCAGCACCTTATGCTTCTACTGTGCCTGTAACAAGTTCATCACCAAAAAGAAGGAGCATGGCGCCCCATACCTCGATCGACTCTTCCGGGAGATTGAGATGCAGGGTCGGCTCTAAGACCAGGACCGTCGAGTTGAACAGTTTCACCTCGGTGGGGGGACACCTACTTTTCTCTCCATGGAACAGCTCAGTGAGTTGCTTCGGGTTGCCGGGCTGCTACAGTCAGAATGACCGTGATCTTGAAAGCTACTATGCGCGGATTGACAAAGGAAAGCTTGCCGTTGTACGAGGTGTTGGATTGACTGAGGATGATCGTATTCGTCGTTGGGTAATCAGCCAGTTGATGTGCTATGGCCAGGTTGGATTCTCAGCGTTTACAGAACAATTTGATGCTGATTTCTTCACCTACTTTAAAGAGGCCCACCCTGAGTTGGGGCAGTTGGAGGAGGACGGCCTGGTGGTCATCGATGAGCGGGAAATCACGGTTGAGCCGGCGGGTAGGCTGCTGGTGCGGAATGTCTGCATGGTCTTTGATGCCTATATCCCGGAATCAGCGACAAAAAGGCGTTTTTCCAGAGTGATCTAGGGGTAGCCCTAGTAAGGGGTGTGGGGTTGCTGTAGATGAGGTCTCAGCCAGCAAAGCTTGCTGCAGCGCACTCATTTTTATCACTCCGGTTTCCTCCGATCTCATGCAGCTTCTCTACATCGTGAATCTGCACATAACGCCGCTCTACGGTGAGGATATCCTCTTCATGCAGCCGGCCCAGGAGGCGACTCACCGTTTCGGGAGCCAGCCCTAAGTAGTTGGCAATATCATGGCGGGACATGCTGAGGTTGAATTTGTTGCCAGAGAAACCACGCTTGCTGAAGCGTTTGGAGAGGCTGAGCAGAAAAGTGGCGACGCGTTCTTCAGCACTGCGCTTGCCGAGCACCAGAAGCATCGCTTGGTATTCTGCAATCTCACGTCCCATTAGGGCACAAAGCTCCTGATAGAGGGTACTGTACCGCTTGCAGAGATCTTCAATAATATTGAAAGGGAGTTCACACAGGCTGGTGGTCTCAAGGGCTGAAGCTGTGAAGGTGTGGTGTTGGTTGTCCAAGCCATCCAGACCCAGTAGCTCACCTGCCATATGAAAGCCCACGATCTGCTCTCCGCCATCCGGGGTGTTGATATGGACTTTGAGTGATCCGGACTTGACGGCGTAGAAAGATCTGAAATTATCCCCGGTACGGAAGAGCTGATTTCCCCTGTGGATGGGGTCTTGCCGAATCACACCTAAATTGAAGTCATCAATCTCATCTTTGGAGAGCCCTCTGGGCAGGCAGAGTTCGGTGAGGCTGCAGGCTTTGCAACTCAACTCAACCTTTCTAAGGTTTATAGGCGTGACTTGGTCTCTCAAGCTGGCTTTCCCTCTCTGCTCTACCACCACTCAAGCTGACTCTCAGGACGTGAAGTCATCACTGAGTGGCCGTTATTTTTTTGTTATCATCCAGCACGAGATTAAATATAACATACCCCCGGTTTGTTTTATGGGTCGGGGGTGTATTCAGGGTTTTTGGGCCGCATAATCAACAAAAACTATGCAAATTAAAGTGTAATCAATGATTCAAGCCAATATTTTTGTCACTTCGGCAGCCCATCGACGCACCCAGGGGGTCTGGCTCCTGATCTGCTGCCTGCTGGTCTATCTGATGGTGGTCCTCGGTGGCGCTACACGATTGACCGGATCAGGCCTCTCCATGGTTCGCTGGGAACCCGTCTCGGGGATATTGCCGCCACTGGGGACGGCGGCCTGGGAGCTTGAATTTGAATCCTATAAATCCTCTCCGGAATATCAGAAAAAGAATATCGGGATGGACCTCAAGGGGTTTAAGAGCATCTACTGGTTCGAATATTCTCATAGACTGCTTGGACGTACTGTCGGGCTTGTCTTTTTGCTCCCTTTTCTCTACTTCCTGGTGCGTCGACGGTTGGAACGTCGCATGATACCGAAGATGCTGCTGATGTTTCTCCTTGGGGGATTCCAGGGATTGCTCGGCTGGTATATGGTCAAGAGCGGGTTGGTCGATGACCCCCATGTCAGCCAATATCGATTGACCGCCCATCTGCTTGCTGCCGTGGCGATCTATGGTTATATCTTCTGGGTTGCCCTTGGTCTGCTTCGTCGACCCGTCGGAATGAGTCAGGGTGACCCCCCCTGGTTGCGGGGAGCCCTGATTGCGATATCGATTTTGGTTGTCATCACCCTGGCAACGGGAGGATTGGTCGCAGGAACCCGAGCCGGACTGGTATTCAACACCTTTCCTCTAATGGGGGGTAGCCTGGTGCCTCCCGGATATCTGGCCATGGAGCCGGTTTCAATCAACTTTTTTGAAAATGTGGCAACCATCCAGTTCAACCACCGTCTCCTGGCCATCGCCACCCTGGTCGTCGTTCTCTTTACGGCTTTCTTTGGTATTCGGGAGGCGAGGGCGGTGAGGCTTCGCCAGGGGTTGTGGCTTCTCCTCGGCATCGTATCGATTCAGGTTGCTGTAGGCATTACTGTGCTGCTCTTCTATGTCCCCGTCTCCCTGGCAGTGGTCCATCAGGGATTAGCACTGCTGGTTTTGACCGTTGCCCTCTATCTTACCCACCGTCTAAGTCACCCCTAGTCACCCTGTGAGCATTCATGAATGTTGAGCTCTTTGTTTGGGTGAGAAATCTTCATGTGGTGGTCGCCACCCTCTCCATTATGCTCTTTTTTACTCGTGGGGTATTGCTCTTTAACGGGGCTGAGCGAGAGCAACTGGGTCCGCTGCGCTGGCTTCCTCACATCATTGATACCCTGCTCTTTCTATCCGGGGTCTATATGGCCTATCTGCTCCATCGCCTCCCAGGAGTAGATCCCTGGATCACCACCAAACTGGGCTTTGTCCTGCTCTATATTCTGCTCGGGATGTTGGCCTTTCGCTGGTGTAAACGCCGCTCTCTCAGAGTGGTGGCCTGGTTGGCTGCCATCGGTGTTTTTCTGGAAATTGTCACCCTCGCAGTGACCAAACAGTTCAATCCACTTCTTCTTCCCCAGCTTTTTTAGCCATGCAGGTTCACTCACAATCCGTGCTGGCGCCCCTACCGTGATCTCAAAGGGGCGTTATGCACCGAGCCCGACCGGCCCTCTTCATCGTGGCAACCTTAGGACGGCACTCATTGCCTGGCTTCAGAGTCGCTTGACGGATGGGGCCTTTATTCTGCGGATAGAGGATCTGGATCAGCCCCGGGTTCGTGCCGGTAGTGACCTCCAGATTATGGATGATCTTCGCTGGTTAGGGCTTGAGTGGGATGAGGGTCCAGACCAAGGAGGTTCATCAGGGCCCTATTATCAGTCTCAGAGAGGGTCCAGTTATCAGCAAGTGATGGATCGACTGCAGGAACAAGGGTTGACTTATGGCTGTGGTTGCTCCCGCAAAGAGATCTCAAAAGCCCTAAGTGCCCCCCACGCCAATCCCGGAGTCTATCCCGGAACCTGCCGCAATCGTGCGGGGACTTCCAATCCCGGAGGCAGGGTTTTGGCGCACCGTTTTCGACTTTCGAGTCAACCCATTCGGGTTGTCGACGAGATTCTTCCCCCCAGGCGCTATCACCCCTCTCAAGAGGTGGGTGATTTCATAGTCCAGCGGGCAGACGGGTTGTTTGCCTACCAGCTTGCAGTGGTGGTTGATGATGCCCAGATGGGCGTGACGGATGTGGTTCGTGGAGCTGATCTGGCGGAGTCTACGGTTCGCCAGCTCTCTCTCTATCAGGCGCTTGGTCTCTCTCCGCCGCGGTTCTGGCATCTCCCTGTGATGGTGGATGGCGAGGGACGGCGGCTCTCAAAACGGGATGGCAGTGGTTCAATCACTTCTGATCGAAAAGAGGGCATCTCCCCTGAGAGGGTAGTGGGTCAACTCGCAGCTTCTCTGGGACTGGTTCCGACCGGGAGTCTCTTAAGTGCGGTGGAACTTGCCGAGGAGCTGACCATTCGGCAGCTAAGGAGCAGACTCCGGCTGGCCGGTTGATCTCCAGGCGGTGTTATATCCGGTGTTCCCAGAAGGTGATCATGTTCTCTTCTCAGGAGCGCTCTCTTCGGCTTGCCACCAGCCAGTCATCCCGGGGAGATTGACTTGCCGCCAGATTGGCGAAATCAAACAGAGCTCTGTCCATGAGTTGAGAGGGGGCAATATGCTGCATCGCACGGGCGATGTTGTTCACTCTTCCAGGAAACTCCATCTCCCACTGCCGGAGCATTCCTTTGATTTTAACTCTTTGCAGATGATCCTGAGAGCCGCACAGATTGCAGGGGATGATCGGGAACTGACGTAACCGGGCATAGGCTTCAATGTCACTTTCCCGGCAGTAAGCCAGAGGACGGATAACCACGTTGCGGCCATCGTCAGCCAGCAGCTTGGGCGGCATTGCTTTTAGGGCGCCGCCATGAAAAAGGTTTAAAAAGAAGGTCTCGATGATGTCATCAAGGTGGTGTCCCAGGGCGATTTTGGTGTAGCCCTTGTTTTGGGCATAGGTATAAAAGATTCCGCGGCGTAGTCGTGAGCAGAGGCTGCAGTAGGTCTTATCTTCCGGAATGACCCGGGTTACTGTGCTGTAGGTATCCTGCTCAATAATGTCGTAGGGGATCCTCTCCCCGGCCAGGTAGTTGGGCAGCACTTCAGCAGGGAAGCCGGGCTGTTTCTGGTCCAGGTTGACTGCAGTGAGTTCAAAGGGGATGGGCGCACTCTTCTGCAGACGCAGAAGAATATCGAGAAGGACATGGGAATCTTTGCCGCCTGAGAGACAGACCATTACCCGGTCTCCCTCTTCAATCATATTGTACTCTTCGATAGCCCGTCCTACCTGGCGTCTCAGTCGTTTGACCAGCTTGAGGGAATTTACTGAATCCCGTGAAGAGGTGGCAACAGGCATCCTGGAGTGAGGATCGATAATATCAGTTGGAACCGGCAACGACCGGGTTGGAGAGGGTGCCAATACCCTCAATCTCACACTCTACGAGATCACCAGGCTTCAGATATTCTGGCGGAGTTCGGGCAAACCCCACCCCGCTTGGGGTGCCGGTAGCAATAAGGTCACCGGGTTCCAGAGTCATCACCTGAGAGAGAGTCTCGATAATAGTGGCAATACTGAAGATCTGTTGTCTGGTCGAAGAGGACTGTTTCACCTCTCCATTGACTCGGCACTCCAGATGCAGTGATTGAGGGTCATCTATCTCATCAGCGGTCACAATCCAGGGCCCCATCGGACAACCCCCATCCAGGCTTTTGCCAATAAAGAATTGTTGGTGGCGAAATTGCAGGTCACGGGCCGAGATGTCATTGATAACGGTATAGCCAAAGAGATGTGAGAGTGCATCCTGATGCGGGATATTTCGTCCACCAGTGCCAATCACAACCCCCAGCTCAACCTCCCAGTCAAGCTCGCTTGAGATTGATGGGTCAAAGGGTATCGGCGCCCCGGCGCCGATTACTGATGTGACATTTTTAGTAAAGACAATGGGGTGTTGGGGTATTTTTGGATCTCTTCCCGAGGTTGCAGAGGTCTCATCCACATGTTCGGCGTAGTTCCATCCGAGGCAGATAATGTTTTTTCGAGGCCGCGGGATGGGGGCCACAAGGGTGAGATCCTCCAGGTTGACCCGCTTACCCTGGGCTTTTCCAAAGACATCAAGCGCCGCTCTCCCTCCATCGATCAGCTCAAGAACAGTTGTTTGTAGATCAGGGATAATGACCTGATCCGACTCTATTCGACAGGGAAGGAGCTGGTCACCATAGTGACAAGTGGCAATTTTCATAATGGTATCAAGATTGGTTTTGAATTAAGTGTGGGCACATCCCCACAAATATATAGAGTCGAACTATATACGATCTGCTTTCAGTGAGGTAAATCAGAATCAGAGAAGGCGGAGTATTGATCAGCTCAATTATCGTTTGGGTTGACCTCGCTCTACATGGCTAAGCAGGGCACCCAGGGCAACAAAAGAGTAGTGGCAGAATCAGTATATTGTTGAAAAAGTATTGTTAAAAAATTGATCTAGGTCAAGGCAACTCCCAGCCCACTATGGTTGGCTTACACCTCTAAAGTGAGTCGATTGATAACCTCTTTGGTAAATTCAGTTGTTGCCAGTGAGTCTCCAAAGTCTGCAGTTGAATAACCACTCAAATTGTGTGATTATTCGCCGCGTCTACAACCGCAAAGAACGACAAAAAGGGAAGGCAATTATGACTACCGGGTTTTTAATAAGATGGCGGGTCCCGGCTTTAGGGATCCTGATGATTGTCACTTGGTTGGCACCACTCAAGTTTGGAATAGCGGCAGAGACCGGTGAACAGGTTTTCAACAAATCCTGCGCGGGTTGCCATACCATTGGCGAGAAAGTGTTAGGTCCTGACCTGACCGGCGTGACTTCACGCAGGGAAGCAGGCTGGCTGGTGCGGCAGATCAAAGAGCCAGAAAAGTTGATCGCCGAAAAGGACCCAATCGCGATGCAACTCTTAGAGGAATTCAATAATTTGAGTATGCCAGCGATGGGTTTGAGCGATGCTCAGGTCAGCGCCGTCATTTCATATTTACAGAGCATCGACCCAAACAAAGTCGTGGGATTCAATGAACGTTATCCTGAATATGTGCCTACCGTCATCATCAGCATCCTGTTGCTGATTGTGCTGACGTGGATTGGGCTCGTAGTTGGACGGAAGAAAGTGGACGTAAGATAGTCTCGCAAAAACACAGAAACCAAAAGGTACATCATGAAAGATATCAGCAAGTGGTTTAGCGTAAGTGAGGATTCCCGTTCGTGGGAGGAATTTTACCGAAAAAGATGGAACTATGACTACAGCGTGCGATCGGCTCACGGCGTCAACTGTTCGATGGCCTGCAGTTGGGAAGTCTTCGTAAAAGACGGGCTTATTTGCTGGGAACTGCAAAAAACGGATTATCCGCAAATTGATTCTGATATCCCCAATGTCGAACCCAGGGGTTGCCAGCGAGGGGTAACCGCTTCGTGGTATCCATACAGCCCCCTACGACCAAAATATCCCTACATACGCAAGGTGCTGTGGGATTTTTATACCGAAGAAATTCAAAAAGGCAAAGACCCCGTTGAGGCCTATGCCAGCGTCGTTGAAGATGAAGAGAAGTCGAAAAAATACAAGACGGCAAGAGGCAAGGCCGGTTGGAAAAGAGTAGGCTGGGACCAAGCGGTTGAATTGATCGTCGCCGGCCAGATTCACACCATCAAAAAGTACGGCCCAGACCACATGGCCAACTTTTCACCGATTCCGGCGATGAGCTTGCTCAGTTTCATTTCAGGCCACCGCTATAACAATTTGCTCGGTGGTATCTATTGCAGCTATTACGAGTGGTATCACGACCTGCCCCATGTCTCTTCGTCGATGTTCGGCGACCAAACGGAAAACTGCGAAAGCTCCGACTGGTATCTCAGCACCTATTGGGTGGTTGCCGGTTCCAACATCAACATGACCCGTACCGCGGACGCTCACTTTGTTTCCGAGGCAAAATACCGGGGCTCGAAAATTGTGGTGATTTCGCCCAACTATTCCGATGTCACGAAATACGCAGATACCTGGGTTCCGTTGGTTCCCGGAAGCGACGGCGCCTACCTGATGGCTTGTATCCATGTCATCTTGAAGGAATTTTATGTCGACAAGGAAACGCCCTACTTCATCGAGTACGCTAAACAATACACCAACCAGCCATTCCTTGTCGTTCTCGACGAAGATGGAAACAATTATCAGATGGGAAGATTCCTGCGGGCGACTGATGTCGCGGAGTACGCCGACGAGGAAAATTCCGATTGGAAACTGATCATGACCGATGGTGAGGGAAAACTTCACCTTCCCACCGGCTCCCTTGGTTTCAGATGGGAAAAAGAACCATCGGGCAACTGGAATCTGCAACTGAAAAACGCCGTTACCCACGAAGAGTTCGACCCGCTGCTGACTTTGCTCGGAAACGAAGACCAAAACGCGATGGTCTCGTTCAGTGACTTTACCGATACCTTCAGCATCGATTTGGGCAAGTCAACGGGGGAAAGCAATAATTCCGTCGAAATTCTGCGCGAAGTTCCGGCCAGAAGAATTACAACTCACGATGGCAGGGAATTACTTGTCACCACGGCCTTCGACCTATTGATGGCGCAGGCCGGCGTATCCAGAGGGCTGGGCGGCGATTATCCTGTGGACTACGATGATCCGAAACCCTATACCCCGGCTTGGCAGGAAGCGCAGACGGGCGTCAGCAGAGACCTTGCCATTCAGGTCGGACGGGAATTCGCCGAAAATGCCGAGAAGACCAAAGGCAAGTCTATGTTTATAACCGGCCCGGGAATCCAGCATTTTTATCACGGTGCTTCCCTGTATTACCGTAACCAGGCGGTGATGCTTGCCCTGTGCGGCTGCAACGGCGTCAATGGCGGTAATTTCAACCATTATGTCGGCACCCAGCACACTCGCTTGAACGCCGCATTCGTCAATCTCAGCGGTTCCCTTGATTGGCAAAGGCCGCCGCGGCTGATGAACAGCACCTCGCTGTGGTACTTTCATACCGGTCAGTGGAAGTACGACAATATGCCTCTCGACACCCAGTGGTCCACGGGAGCCAAGAAGCTTCCCAAGTTTAACCACGCGGCCGACATGAACTCTCTTGCCGTTAGGATGGGATGGTTGCCTTTCTTCCCTCAAATTGACAAAAAGAACCCGCAGAAGCTTTACCAGGAAGCCATCGATGCCGGGTGCACAAGCGATGATGAAGTAAAAGACTGGATCACCCAGCAGTTCAAGAGTGGCGAGATGAATTTTGCCATCAATGATGTGGACGCTAAAGAAAACCAGTTGAAAATGCTCACCGTCTATCGCGGAAATCTTATTGGCACCAGCATGCGGGGGCATGAATTGTCGCTTAAACATTTCCTCGGAACAGGCCACAACGTCATGTGGGACGAGGAGCCGGCAAAAGATCTGGTGAAGGAAATCGAATGGCATAATGAAGAATCCATCGGTAAATTGGACTTCCTGGTCAACCTTAACTTCCGCATGGATTCAACTGCCAATTATTCCGATGTCGTTCTACCGGCCGCCTTTTGGTACGAAAAATACGATGTCACCTTTGGTGATATGCACACCTTTATTCATCCTTTAACGCCAGCGACGAAGCCGCCCTGGGAAGCCAAGCACGACTGGGAAGCGTTTAAGGAGATCGCCAAGAAGTTCTCGGAAATGGCGGAAAAACATTTCCCAGAGCCGGTAAAAGATATTGTTTTCAATGCCTTGTGGATGGATAGCCCGGACCAAATGGCCCAACCGATGGGAGAGATAAAGGACTGGAAAAATGGCGATACAGAACTCATCCCAGGCAAAACATTCCCCAATATCGCCATTGTCGAGCGGGATTACACCCAGGTTTACGACAAACTGGTGTCACTTGGACCGCTCGTCAGCAAGCCCAAAGGCTATGGTTCCAAAGGGCAGTACACGGATTTGACTCCGATCGTTGAGGAAGAGCTTAAACATAACGAAGCTTTGGATGTAAAGAACGACCGCGTGTATTTCGAAAAACCTGAGCAGGCTTGTGAACTCATGCTTCAGATTTCTCCTGAACTCAACGGCCGCCTGTCAAATCTCTTTTTCAAGGAAATGGAAAAGAAAGTGGGGCTTCCCCTCGCCGACATGGTTGAGGGTGTTAAAGGCCGGAAGGTTCATTACAAGGATATCATTTCACAGCCGAGAAGAATTCACACCACGCCACAGTGGAGTTGTGTGTTGGCCGATGAAAATGGAAAACAGCGGACTTTCGGCCCGTGGACAATGAACGTGGAACGGCTAAAACCCTGGCACACCCTTTCGGGAAGGCAGGAAATTTATTATGACCACCAGGCCCTGAGAGAACTGGGAGAGTCGCTTCCCACCAACAAACCGCCGTTGGATATGGTTGCGATTGGCGATATTAAACCTGATAAAGCCGGGCCCAAGTCAAAGATCTTCCGCTTTATCACGCCGCATGGCAAATGGCAGATACACAGTTCTTTCAGAGACCATTGGCCGATGCTGCAGATGTCGCGCGGCGGCCCAACGGTATGGCTCAATCCCGACGATGCGGAAGAGATCGAAGTGATCGACAACGACTGGGTCGAAATGTATTGCGAAAACGGCATTGAAGTGGTCAGAGCAGTTGTCAGCCATCAGGTGCCGCGCAACATGGCGATCACCTACCATCAGGTGGAACGCAATGTGAATGTTCCCTTTTCACCGCTTGCCAAGCAAAACAAAAGTTCCGACATGCGGGGCGGCAACAACAATGCGACCACGAGAATCCTGATGAATCCGGCCACCATGATCGGCGGTTATGCCCAATTTTCATATTACATCAACTATTGGGGAACCAGCCCGTCTGAACGCGACCACGGAGTGATCATCCGTAAAATGCCTCTCGGCGAGGAGAACCGACCGATTTATCAGGAAAGTGAACTCGAAAAATTACCAACGGAATGAGTGCAAAAGCCATGAAAGTACAAGCCCAATTAAGCATGACGTTCAACCTGGAGAAATGTATTGGCTGCAATACATGCACGGTTGCCTGCAAGAATGTATGGACCAACCGGGAAGGTGCCGAATACATGTGGTGGAACAATGTAGAGACCAAGCCAGGCATCGGCTACCCGAAGCAATGGGAAAATCAGGATTTGTGGAAAGGCGGATGGGAGAGGAAAGGCGACAAACTGAAACTTCGCTATGGCAGCAAGGCCTACATGCTGTCCAATCTCTTTTTCAATCCCCACACGCCTGAGATGTCGGATTACTACGGTGACGGTGATGTATATTCTTTTACCTACGATGACCTGCATTCTTCTGAAGCAAGCAAACAACCGCCGGTCGCCAGACCTAAATCCATGGTCACTGATGAAGAGGACGTTCCCATCAACTGGGGTGTGAACTGGGAAGATAATGCTGGTGGCACTCACATTACCGGCAAGCACGATGTGAATTTTGGTGAAATGAGCAAAGAAGAAATGGAGGCGACGCTTAAGTTCCGAGACGTCTTCTATTTTTATCTTCCCCGGATATGCAATCACTGCGCTAACCCCGGTTGCGCGGGCGCTTGTCCCTCCGGCGCGGCCTATAAAAGGGAAGAGGACGGTATCGTACTCATTGATCAAAAAAGATGCCGCAGTTGGCGCTATTGCGTTTCTTCCTGCCCCTATAAAAAGCCCTATTACAATTGGGCCAGCGGCAAGATGGAAAAATGCATTCTCTGCTATCCGAGAATTGAATCGGGCATGCCGCCTGTCTGTTTCCATTCCTGCGTTGGAAAAATTCGCTCTTTTGGACTTCTTTTCTACGATATGGATCGGGTAGAAGAAGCTGCACTGGCGGATGATAAGGATCTTGTCGAGGCGCAAAGGGACCTCATTCTGGACCCCTGTGACCCGGCGGTCATTGAAGGGGCCAGGGAAAGCGGCATCAGTGAAGATTGGATTGAAGCAGCACAACGCTCGCCCGTATACAAAATAGTTAAACAATGGGAGCTGGCGCTTCCGCTTCACCCCGAATTCAGGACGTTGCCGAACCTGTTTTATATACCGCCTTTGGCTCCAATCACGACCAGCGCGGGAAAAAATACTCCTACGGAAGAAGATATCTTTGATATGGATAAGCCGTTGGAGGGTCCGCTTCTCAGTCTCGAAGAAATGGACAAATTCCGGGTGCCCTTCAAATATCTTGCCGGCATGTTTGGCGCCGGCAATGAAGAAGTGGTGAGAAAAACGCTATTACGTCAACTTGCGGTGAGGCACTACGAGCGAAGCAAAAGGGTGGACAATAAGCCCGATTTGAAAGACCTCGAAAAAGTCGGATTGAGCAAAGAAGACGCCGACGGAATTGTACGGGCATTTTCCCTTGCTTTTTATGACGAGCGATTTGTGGTACCCAATGCAAAACGCGAAGAGGCAGACATCAGTCCATATACCGAGCGTGGCTTCGCTGGCTTCGACCAGATGAATCCCTGGTCGCCGATGAAAAGAAGGAAAAGTTATCACAAATCCCATCACACGGGATCGAAAGACTATGAATAACATGAACGGAAGCCAAATATTGCAGGATGTTTATGAGCTCATAGCTGAATTGTGGTGCTGCCCATCCGGAGAGGATACGGAGAAGGAGAAAATCAGGCAAGAAGCCGAACAAGTGATTAAAAGGCTGGAAAGCATCGATAATGAGAGCGCAGCGCTGCTTTCCAAATTCCTCAGTGGAAAAGATATTGCTGAAGAAGATTATATCGATCTGTTTGAATTGGATCCGCAATGTGCCCTGTATCTTGGCAGCCATAGTTATGAAGAGCCAACGACATGTGCCACTGCTGCCGTTTCCGACAGAAACGAATACATGATTGAGCTGGGTGGAATTTATAATCACTTCGGGCGAAAAACCAATGGAACAGAGTTGCCGGATTACCTGCCATTGATGGTCAGTTTTCTTTCACTCACGACTGAATCAAAAGATGACCCGGTTAGGGATAAATTTATTACAGAGTTTATTTTGCCGTTTCTGCCGCCGATGCGGCTTCGGCTGGCAGAGTTAAAAACGCCATATCTCTATCTTCTTGATGCTTTGGAGAAAGTTATAAACCTCGAAGTAATAACGCAACCGTTGTCAAAACCAACAGAACATAAGGTGGAAAGCTATGTCGGATAAATTCTTTTTCATCGGTCTGCCCTACATCACTATCGTGCTGTTTTTCGGTGGTATCATCTACCGTGGCTTTAGCGGGCTGATGAGTGAACACCGAGGAGTGCCAAAGTGGGACTGGACCGTCCGCGGTGACTATCTTTGGACAACCCGTTCGACCGGGTTTTTTGGCCGAGTCTCCATCGGACCGGCTTCCCTATGCCTGCACTGGGGCATAATTATCCTGTTTTTCACCCATGCGATTGGATTAATTGGCGGTGCGTACAACCTCACTTCCTGGGTGGATTTTTTCCGCTGGGTGGGACTCGGCGCCGGAATTCTATTTCTCTATGGCATATCTTGGGCTTTGGTGCGGCGGATCACCATCCCGCAGGTAAAGGCAATGAGCACGCCGGATGATTATATTGTCCTATTGTTCCTGATAGTGATTGGTGGTTTGGGGCTTTATCAATCCGCGGTGGAACTGGTCTGGGGAGTTTCTTATTCGGTGGGTCCGTGGATCGGCAGCGTTTTCAAATTACAGCCGGATATTTCTATGATTGTCGGCGTTCCGCTTGTCAATAAATTGCACCTCATCGTTGCCCTGCTGTTTTTTGCTTACTTGCCTTTTACCAAACTGGTGCACATTTTTAGCTATCCATTCGGATACATAGCGAGGCCCTTTATTTCCATGAGGAAATACGTGGCATTGAAAAAATAAGGAGTTTCAAGAAACCCCTAAGACATATTCCGTCCGCGCCTAGAGGTTAGTATGGCCACCGCTACCGTATTAGATACGAGGAAACAATATTCCGTCCTCGTTATGAACACTATGGCCTTCACCGTCAACTTTGCGGTGTGGACCATGTTCTCGGTAATCGGCATCAAGATCAAGGATGAACTGGGTCTCAACGAAACCGCGTTCGGCCTGCTCATAGCCACACCGATCCTCACAGGTTCCCTGGCGCGGTTGCCCCTTGGATTGCTCACCGACCGGTATGGCGGACGCGTCGTCTATTTCATTCAGATGATTTTGGTCGCCATGGCCACCTATGGGTTGGCCTTCGCCGACGAATATTGGCAATACCTTGCGATTGGTCTTTGTGTCGGCTTAGCCGGTGGCTCGTTCGCTATCGGCATCGCCTACACCTCGGCGTGGTTTCAGAAAGAGCGACAAGGCATGGTGTTGGGTATTTTCGGCGCTGGTAATGCGGGTGCCGCCGTCAACATCTTTGCCGCGCCGCTGATCATCGTCGCTCTGGGCTGGCGGGCAGTGCCAACCATCTACTCGGTGACAATGCTGGTGATGGCCATCGTCTTTTGGTTCTTGACCTATCCAGACCCTCAACTCGAAAGACGCAAGAAATCCGGGGCACTGCCGACCCTCACCAGCATGCTGGAACCGCTCAAAGAGGTCCGGGTGTGGCGGTACGGTCTCGCTTATTATTTCGTTTTCGGCGGGTTTGTGGCGCTCGCTCTTTGGCTGCCGAGATACTACATGGCGGAATACGGCCTCGAACTGACGATGGCGGCATTTATCTCCCTGATCTTCACCTTGCCTTCCGGCGTCATCCGCGCCCTGGGTGGCTGGATCGCCGATAAATGGGGCGGCGAAACGGTGACCTGGAGGGTATTTTGGATTTCAATCGTTTGTCTATTCTTCCTGTCCTACCCGTCGACGACCTTCATCATTCATGGAATCAGGGGAGATGTCTCCATTGATATTCGTGTCGGCGTGATCCTTTTTACGGTTCTGGTATTTATCGTTGGCATTGCCCAGGGAATCGGTATGGCTAGCGTCTACCGGAGTTTAGCCGACCACTATTCGGGCAATATGGGCAGTGTTGGCGGCATGGTCGGGGTTATTGGCGGGCTTGGTGGTTTCTCTCTCCCCATTATGTTCGGTATCGCTGCCGACGCGACCAACGTGCGTAGCAGCGCCTTCATGCTGATGTACTGTGTTCTCGGCGGGGTGATGATTTGGAACTGGATGACGATCAGGAGCGAACGCCGGGAGATTCTCGAACGGGATCCCGCCCTTCGTCAGCAGATGGTCAACGAAGAATTGCTGGAGGTGAAGGCGCCCGGTGGCCGCTGGTTGAGGGGTTGGCGACCGGACGACGAAAAATTCTGGCAGGTGACCGGACGGGCGATCGCCATGCGAAACCTGATTTTTTCCATGCCGCCGCTGTTGTTGTCCTTCGTGGTGTGGATTGTATGGAGCGCCGTGGTCATCGAACTTCCCCGGATCGGCTTCAAATTCACCACCAGTGAGCAGTTTTGGCTGGTCGCAGCGCCGGGCATTTCGGGTGCCGCCCTCAGGCTTCTTTATGCCTTTGTCGTGCCTATCTTCGGAGGCAAGAACTGGACCGTTTTCAGTACATTGTCCCTGCTGATCCCCACCTTGTGGCTGGCGCTTGCGGTGCAAGATCCCAGTACCGACTATATGGTGTTCATCGTCATTGGGCTCCTCTGCGGGCTTGGCGGCGGTAATTTCTCGGCAAGTATGGCCAATATCAGTTTCTTTTTCCCTAAACGGATGCAAGGCACCGCGCTTGGTTGGAATGCAGGGATCGGTAATCTCGGCGTCGGCATAGCGCAGGCCGTGGTGCCGATGGTCATATTCGCGGGTGCTCTCACCATCAAGGGCGGGAAGCCACAGTCTTACGTGCATGGCAATGTGGTGAGTGAGGTCTGGTTACAGAATGCCGCTTTCATCTGGGTTCCGTTAATTCTACTGGCGGCTTTGGCTGCCGGCTGGGGCATGAACAACATCCGCGATGTTCGAGCGACATTGGGCGAGCAGGTCGTGATCTTCCGGCGCAAGCACGCCTGGCTGCTGGGCGTGCTCTATACGGGTACGGCTGGCTCATTCATCGGATTTGCGGCCGCCTTCCCCATCCTTTTGTTAGCGCTGTTCCCGGAATCTAATGCAATCACGTGGGCTTTTATCGGGCCAATCATTGGTGCCTTAGTTCGTCCGTTAGGCGGTTGGCTGTCCGATCATTTTGGCGGTGCCAAGGTCACCTTCTGGAATTTCGCCATTATGCTAGCAGCGGCCGTCACGGCGCTAACATTCTTGCCTTCCGAATCGGGCGGCAACGAAATTCATGGGTTCATAGCAGCCTTTATGCTGCTTTTTATCACCACGGGAATTGGCAACGCTTCGGTGTTCCGTTTAGTGCCGACCGTATTCTTGACGTTGCACGAGCACTGGGCCGATAAAAAAGATCAGGCAGCGCGAGAGGCAGAAATCTCGGCCGGCGAAATTGAAGCATCCGTCGCCTTAGGCTTCACCTCTGCTATCGCTGCGCTGGGATTGTTCTTCATCCCGGCGATGGTCGCTTTATCTATTGAATCGACAGGTACGCCTCGGATCGCCCTGATGGGCTTCGTCATATTTTACGCCACTTGCCTGTTCACAACCTGGTGGTGGTATCGGCGCGAAGAGGCGGAAGTCAGGTGCGACTAACCGGGCGCCGAATCGGCGGACAGCGATCGGGAACGAACGACACCTAAGGGAGAAACGAGATGACCGACTTGAAGAAAGACGAGACCACCTGGAACCCGCCCGGCAATCCAAGAGTTTTGTCGATAGCATTTATCGGATTTTCTCTCGGCTTTGGCATATGGGCGATGTTTTCCGCTCTGGGCCCGTTCCTGATTAAATGGTACGACTACACTGCCACCGAGGCCCTCTTCTTGTCGGCCATGCCTCCCTTTTTTGCCGCCTGCATTAGCATTCCACTGGGCGTGTGGACTGATAGATACGGAGGCAGAAAAGTATTCACAATTCTACTGTTAGTCCTTCTCATTCCTTTAGTGACAGCTCCGTTTGCTGACAACTACTTTTTGTTTCTTGTACTCGGGATGATGCTGGGTTTGGGAGGTGCAAGTTTTATTATTGGCAACGCGCATGTGTCTGCTTGGTATCCTCAGTCAAAACAAGGAACGGCTCTCGGAATATTCGCCTTAGGTAATATCGGAATAATATTAGGAATGGTGTTTGTGCCTTTGCTGATAACCAATGTTCTTGGAGGCCCTTTGGATAACGCGGATATGCCTGCCAAAATTATTTTCGGGCCTTTAGCGGGCTGGCGTTTTATCTTCCTCATCTTCGCGGTTCCCACACTTATCATGGCTATCGTTTATTGGACGATGACCTCCGACCCTCCCGTGCGAACTAAAAAGCAACTCACTTCACGCCAAATATTAAGTGTTTACAGATCAGGAAGTCTGGTGTGGATAATAGCTTTTTTGTATTGGGCATCGTTTGGCACATTAACATTTTTCTCTGCATTCACTCCCACGTATCTTACCGTCAAGTGGAATATCGACCCAGGGCAGGCATCCATGGTTTATGCTGCATCCCTCGTGGTGTGTGTATCGATTATGAGACCCGTCGGGGGCTGGTTTTCGGACAGGCTTAATCCGATAAGAATGCTTGTCTATTTGTGTGGCGCAAAATCGGTTATGTCGATTTTGCTCGTTTTTGAAATTTCATTTTCCATCCAGATAGCAGGCATGCTTTGTCTGGCATTACTTGCGGGTGCATCAGCAGCTACCGTAGTGAAACTTATACCCACATACTTTCCACAAACAGTGGGCACAGTGAGTGGTCTTGCAAAAGCGGCTGGTGCAGCATGCGGTTTTACCATGAGTTCAATAATGGCTCTGAGTTATTATTTTACCGGAAGTTATAAAGCCGGCTTCTTAGTGTGGGTCGCAGTGAGTATAGTAGCGTTTGCTCTTGTCGTGTCTCCAAGACATTTTCAGCAACAAATGGTCACGCGCATGGTGCGCATGATGTCGCGGGTCGGTCTCGACCCACGAATCATCACCGAGGGCAGTACCAGGGTCAAGACGATCATGAAGGAAGCCCAAACCCGGTGCGACGGGTGCAAAAGTGTAGACCAGTGCGAACTGTGGCTTAAGGGGAAAGTGGGGGGTGAAAACACCTTCTGCCCCAACGCCAGTACTTTCGACAAGCTGGCCAGGGTCTGGACGCCTCAATCGGCCTGACGGGAAATGGACCACACCTCGAACAAGCCCAGCGGCCAAACAGCCGTTGGCGCGTACAAGAAAGGAGGCACACCCCAATGAGTGCTACCAGTGATACACGCTCCAAGGCTGAGGGTCACGCGAAGACAGATGAGCCACCTTCCATGGACCATGGGCGCTCGGAAGGAAGGTTGATGTACGAGGAATCGATCGACCATTTCGCCGACTTTGCCCAGGGCAAGGTGAGTGCGCTCAAGCACAATCCCGTTGGTTTTTTCGTCGGAGCCATGATGGCCGGCGCCTATGTGGGCTTTGGGATCATTCTTATTTTCATTCTCGGCGGCGACGCAGAGCCCCAAAGCAAAAAACTGATTATGGGGGCGACGTTCGGAATCGCACTGACGCTGGTGGTTTTTGCCGGGTCCGAGTTGTTTACCGGTCACAACATGTACATGCCGCTTGCGTGGATGAAAAAGAAAATCAAAGGGAGGGATTTGGCCACCGTCTGGGCGACGGTGTGGGTGGGCAACATGGTGGGGTCCGCTTTTCTTGCGGGCTTGTTCGTGCTGGGCGGCGGCGCGGGGATTGTTGACGACAGCGGCTCCTTTCTGAACCAGGTTGCGAGCGCCAAAATGCACGCGCCCGCGGTGGAACTGCTCGCCCGCGGTATGCTTTGCAACTGGCTGGTATGTTTGGCCCTATGGATGTCGGCACGGACGAGCAACGACGCTGCGAAATGTATCATAATTTTCTGGTGCCTGTTCGCCTTCATTGCCAGCGGCTTCGAGCATTCCGTGGCCAACATGACCCTATTCTCCATCGCCCTGCTGGGCGAGCATCCCGAGGCAGTCAGCCTCTCTGGGATGGGTTACAATCTGTTGTGGGTTACCATCGGCAATCTGTTAGCGGGGAGTCTTTTTATGGCGGGCGGGTACTGGCTCTATTCCGGCGGAAACAGGGGCCGGTAATCCACATGTTTTACGCGTTGTGCCTGTTCGCAACCTGGTGGTGGTATCGGCGCGATGGAGTAGAAGTCAGTTGCGATTCGGCGGTGCTAGAGAAACTACAACTGACAGCAAGAGGGGAATGACATGGCCGAATTGACGCAAAGGAATGCTGAGAGCACGGTTTCTCAACAGCGTGGTATGCTCGGGATGAGCACCCTCGCTTTCACCGTATGTTTCGCGGTCTGGACGATTTTCTCGATTATCGGGGTGACGATCAAACAGGACCTCGGGTTGAGCGAAACTCAGTTCGGTATTTTGCTCGCGGCCCCGATCCTTACCGGATCGCTAAGCCACGTCGTGCTCGGCATCTGGGCCAAACATTATGGCGGCCGCGCCATGTTCGCCTTCACCATGGTCCTAACGGCGGTCTCGGTCTGGCTGTTGTCGACGGTCTCCACCTATCCAATGTTTTTAATCGCCGCCCTCGGCGCCGGACTCGCCGGCGGATCCTCCGCTATTGGTATCACCTATGTATCCAAGTGGTACCCCAATGAGAAACAAGACTCGGCAATGGCGATCTTTGGGGTCGGCATGGTCGGCGCGGCGGTGACCAGTTTTGGCGCGCCGTTTCTGCTTTTGGCATTGGGTTGGGAGACGACCGTTCAGGTCTATTCCGTGGTCCTGCTGATTACGGCGATCGTCTTCTTCGTCGCGACGAAAGATGACCCGGCGACCGCGGCTCGCAAGGCAAAAGGTGAGAAACCAAACGTTTTGCTGGTTGAGCTTGAACCGCTGAGGAAGCTGCAGGTGTGGCGTTTCGCAATCTATTACTTCTTTGTTTTCGGTACCTTCGTCTCACTGGCGCTGTGGTTGCCGCACTACCTCATTGGTGTCTACGACCTCGATATCAAGACCGCCGGCATGCTCGCCGCATTCTGTGTGCTGCCTGCCGGCGTGTTCCGAGTTTATGGGCTCCGTCTCGCCAACAGGTACGGCGCACGCGCGCTGATGTATGCGACTTTCAGCGTTTCGGTGCTGTGCACCTTCATCCTCTCCTATCCGGAGGCCGAATTCGTTATCAGTGGAGTCAAAGGCCCGGTTTCCCTCTCCATCGGTATGGGGCTCGGTTCCTTCGTAGCCACGATCTTCGTGCTCAACTTCTTCTTGACGCTCGGCATGGCCGCTGTCGACGAGCACATTCCTGTTTATTACCCTAACCACATCGGTCCGGTCAGCGGCCTGGTCGGCATGGTCGGCGGACTTGGTGGCTTCGTCCTGCCGATCACCTTCGGCGTTTTGGCCGACCTGACGGGCGTATGGACGAGTAGCTTCATGCTGCTCTTCGTTCTGGTTTCGGTCGCACTGGTATGGATGCATGTCTCCATCTTGGCCATGGAACGAAGTGTTCTGGCTGGAGAAACAGGCGCGTTACCGGCACTGCCGGAAATGCAGGAAATTCACGGCGAGGCGCATGTCGGCGTGCTCGGACCGATAATCGAGGACTGGCGGCCGGAGGACAGCCAGTTCTGGGAAACCAAGGGCAGCAAGATCGCCAGCCGCAATCTATGGATTTCTATCGCCTGCCTGCTGCTCGCCTTCTCCATATGGCTGGTATGGAGTATCGTGGTGGCCAAGCTTCCGGCCATCGGGTTCAAATATACAATGGACCAGTTGTTCTGGCTCGCCGCGTTGCCGGGTTTATCCGGCGCTACCTTGAGAATATTTTATGCCTTCATGGTGCCGATCTTCGGTGGCCGGCTGTGGACCACGATAACCACGGCGTCACTGCTGATTCCGGCCCTCGGCATCGGTTTCGCGGTACAGGACCCTGAAACGCCCTATCTGGTCTTCCTCGGATTGGCGCTATTATGCGGCTTCGGCGGCGGCAACTTTGCATCCTCCATGGCTAACATAAGCTTCTTCTATCCGAAGGCACAGAAGGGCAATTCACTGGCGCTCAATGCCGGACTCGGTAATTTAGGCGTCAGTGTCATGCAGTTCATCGTGCCCCTGATCATCACCGCTGGCGTCTTCGGCATGATCGGTGGCGAGCCGCAGACGACATCCGCCGGAACCAAGCTTTGGCTGCAGAACGCCGGCTTTATCTGGGTACCGTTTCTGATCGCATCGACGATCGCAGCCTGGTTAGGCATGAACGACATCGCATCGGCCAAAGCGTCGTTCAAGGAGCAGTCGATTATCTTCTCGCGCATGCATAACTGGATCATGTGCTGGCTCTATACCGGAACTTTTGGATCCTTCATCGGCTATTCTGCCGGCTTCCCGCTGCTTGCCAAGTCCCAGTTCCCGGAGGTCAACTCGCTGCAGCTCATCTTCCTTGGTCCGCTGGTCGGCGCCCTTTCGCGCGCGTTCACGGGCTGGATTTCCGATAGGTTCGGCGGCGGCCGGGTCACCCTCTGGACCTTCGTGCTGATGATAGGGGCGGTCGGCGGCGTGCTCTTCTTCCTCGGCATCAAGGAGCAGCCGGGCGCGTTCTGGGGCTTCTTCGCAATGTTCATGATCCTGTTCTTCGCAACTGGTGTCGGCAATGCGTCTACCTTCCAGATGATCCCGGTAATTATGCGCAAGGAGATGGACCGGCTTATGCCCGAACTAACAGGGTCGGCGCGGATACAGCAGGCAAATAAGGAATCCGCGGCAATCATTGGCTTCACGTCGGCGATCGCCGCCTATGGCGCCTTCTTCATTCCGAAGTCCTATGGTTCATCGATCGCGCTCACCGGCGGGCCATCGGCGGCGCTGTGGAGTTTCCTGATCTTCTACATCACCTGCGCGGTGCTGACATGGTTCGTCTACACGCGATCAGGCGGGTTGCTCCATGACATTGAACGGGGCTTGGTTTCAACAGACCCCCAAGAAGCAGCTGAGAAATGAAAAGTGATACTACCAGGACGCATTCACTGTCATAGGCTTTAGTTTTGCCATTGCCGTGTACGGCGCGTTTATCATACTGTAAGCTTTCCTAGAGATGGCTACTATGATATTGACCGATTTACTTGTCCGCCGCGCCATCCGCAAACAGTATTGGGCGGAAGAGAAGGTCCGGGTGGTTTTAGCCGAATAGTTTTAGATGGTCTTCGCGGCGAAGTGACGGGTCTCCGCCGCGAGGCGCAGCAACTCAAAGATGCCCTGGCCGAGCAGATGCTGGAGAACCGTTTCTTAAAAAAAAGCATGATCGAGGATATCGAATAAGGTAGCCTAAACCTAGATACACACCACAGAAGTTAGGTATGGACGGCTTTAAAAGGAATCTAGTGGGGTGAAAGCGTTACTGATCGATGGGCTTAACCTGATCCGCAGAGTCTATGCCGCTGTGCCTGATGATGAAACCGGGGCGGATCATTTTGAGGGTGTGGTGCTCTCATGCGAGCGTTGCCTTCGGCGTGCTCTTCGTCATCATCAGCCTACTCATGCAGTGAATGTCCTTGATTCTGGCCAGAGGAGCTGGCGTCATGAACGTTTTGCCGACTACAAGGCAGGCCGCCTCCCTGCCCCGGCCCCTCTTTTGGAGGGGATGCCCCGGTTGGTTGAACTATTTGCCGAACAGGGGGTAAGGACCCTCTCTCCTCCTGAGAGTGAAGCGGATGATGTGCTTGCAACCCTCGCGTCCGGTATTTCAGATCACAAGGGTCAGTCAGTCATCCTTTCGACAAACAAGTCGATGTGCCAACTGCTGAATGAGAACATTGAGGTCTATGATCACTTTGCAGACCGTGCATTGGACGCTGCATTTGTTCATGACCGGTTCGGGGTGGCCCCAGAGCAGTTGTTAGACCTTCTTGCACTTACCGGGGAGCGGCGCCTCAACATTCCTGGAATCCATTCTATAGGAATCCGAACAGCCGCCAAGCTGGTTGCTGATTATGGCGACCTCAGCCATATCCTTGAGGCTGGAGAGGAGATTCCGGGCAAACTGGGTGCAAAGTTACGCCAGGGAAGCGATGCCGCATGGCTCTCATATGAGCTGATGCAACTGCGCTCAACTGTCGTCTTGGGGGTTAATCTGAGTGAGTTTCGGTATGTCCCGCCCAGAGAGGAGTCCTGACAACCCAATAACTCACCAATAGAGGTGTTTAGGAGCCTCGGTTGATGATGTGGTGGTAGAGATTTCGATAGCCATCAGCAACCACTTTTCCAAAGAGGGGATCACTATCATCATTTTCAAGAGAGCTTGACTCCGGCCACATCTCATCAGGCAGTAGTTGTTCAGCAAGGGGGAGCGCTTCATTGTCTTCATGAAGAATATGCTCTCTCATCAGGGCGGCATAGGCTGCCAGCTCTGTACGGATCTCTTCCCATGGAAAGAGAGATTCCTGAGCAACTGCCCGGCACGAGGTGGAGACCCTCTGCCCCAGATCTTTTAGAGTCAGGTGTTCCTGATTAAGGGTTTGAATGAGTTCACGTGAAGCGGGTTCGATCACTGCCAGTTGATTCATTATCTTCTCTTCAATAGGGTGGTGAAATGTCTCCGGGTAGCAGCACAGATAGTCCATACAGTCACCCAGGAGAACGTAATTAGGCTCACCACCCTGATCGACGCGAACCAGTTCCTCCTCCAGTACCTCGACCAGTGTCAGGAGGCGCTCATGCTCATTCTTCAGTCTTTGATAAGTGATATTCATAGGCTCTGGAGTCAAGGTTGATGGGATTGATGTTATCAGTCAAGTGGGGTTCTCAAGCTCTATATTGGGCTATGAGCGCTGATATGGCCCAAAAACATGAATCAGACCAAGAATGATGCCTGTAGCAAGCCCTACAGTATGTGCCATATTGGCAATGGGCCCCAACAGACCGGTCCAGCAGAGAACAAACCAGACCAACATCATGATTACAATTGATCGATTGAGGATAACTCCAAATCCGGGGTTGAATCGGCCCTGGATCCACAAATAGCCAAGAAGCCCATAGAGAATGCCTGACATCCCCCCAAAGGCCGGTCCGCTCCAGTAGTATTGGGCAAGATTTGAGAAAATTCCAATCCCCAGAGTCAGGAAGATCAACCTTGAAGAGCCAAGCAGGCTCTCAATAACAGTTCCAAGATTCCAGATCCAGAGCATATTAAAGACAAAATGAAGCACTCCAAAGTGGATAAAAGCAGGGGTAAAAAGCCTCCAGATCTCACCAGATTGGATCTCATGGAGGCCGCCGTGGAGAGTGGATGAGATAAAAAGCCCCAACAGCAGATCGAGGTTGGCTCCCAGGCCGGAGAGAAGGGCCACCAGAGCACTGACAGAGATCAGCGCGGTGGTAACGGGGGGTAGTGTTTTGAGGTTGAGAGCCATAACTATCGTATCAGGCAGCCCTATCGGCCACTTTTAAGGGCAGGGAGTATTCTTTACTCCTGCTCGGTGATCTCCATCCGCTCTGATTCTCCGATGGTAACCTTGCGTCCGTCGAGGGTTTGAAAATGACGGCCTTCAACCATTTTGCGCTCTGCTTGATAGAGAATCGCCTCGCCTGTTGATCCATTGATCACTCTGATATCAAGCACCTGATGGTCATTGATCCAGTTGATGGCAAAGACAACTATTCCCAACCCCACCAAAAGCCCAAAATAGAGCCAGACGGCAAAACGTGGGGTGGACCACCAGGGGGTCTGTTCCTGGGCCGGCTTTGTCTTCGGCAGTGGCTGGCGCTGTCGACGTCGAAATTGGTAGAAAAGAAGAACAGCAGTAATAATTGCCAGAGTGAAAAGGAGTTTGGTCAGCATGAGGTCATCTGAGTAGAGGTTCAGCGGGTGGAAGCTGTAGATAGAA
>Ga0066834_10000209_pt1 | contig 27289 bp, 19 predicted proteins | sample ETNtaG_30_FD_66729 | JGI IMG/M metagenome (GOLD analysis project Ga0066834, IMG submission 66729) | Marine microbial and viral communities from oxygen minimum zone, Eastern Pacific Ocean - ETNP201306PF43B | ecosystem: Environmental > Aquatic > Marine > Oceanic | place: Pacific Ocean: Eastern... | reverse complement strand
TCAGCTATATCGCAGAATGTCTTGGGACTCTCGAGATAAGCCTACTACTAACCGTCAACAACTGAATGAAGCCTTGGATCAGGATTTCGATATCAGAAAGACAGCGCTGCACATGCTAATCAGAAAGATTGAAGTTGATGAGGACGGGCAATTGGACTTTGATTTCTACCAAAATGAGATTTCAGATTGATCCACCAATAGGAGATTCGTGGTACTATTATTTAATTGACCTTAAGTAAATCAACAGTAACGACTTAAAAATTTGATTGGCAACCAAAGGCTGTTTGCTACTTTAATTTACGTTTCACTATATACTTGCTTTTTTTACATTCGTAGTTAATCACAAAATTGTTACTGCTAGAGAAGCCAAACCCATCCATGCTAGTCTAAACTAGATTTCCGCCCAGTGTGTGGGTTCACTTTCTGCATTACAGGCTCAGGTTGTTCCACCACTTTGCAACGAAACCACAATCGTGATAAAATGCCAAATCAGGTTCTACAACTTGGGGTTCAAAGGACAACTGAGCTATGTCCGCTATCAGAAGGGGGTTCAGTCAATTTTGCCCTCAGAAGAAGGATCAAAACGGTGAGAGTGTTGGGAATTACCAGTGCTATAGTCACAGTCTTTATCGTAGCTGCGATTGCGTCTTCTGCCGAACAGCACACACTCTACTGTCGCTCGACAGTAGACACGTATGAGGCAGTAACCAGCCCGCTGGTCGGTTCGCAGGCACAGGGATTTGGATTGGTCTCAGAACTTGGTCCTTTCGGGATAAATTGGGTGATAGAAAAGCCACAGGCCGGCATGGCAGAGGTTACCCAAGCCGGCGGCGGGGTCCTCTGCCTGAAACTCAAGGGTGATGTTAACAACACTTTCGTGCTTCGGCCCGCAGAGCCGATTCCTGTTCCGGAGAGGGCACAGAGAATAAACATTTACACTTGTTTAGAGAAGGTACCTTACCTGCGATTTCAATGGCTTATCAAAGGTGCCGATGGCATAGAGCGGCCATTTCAAGCTAACCTTGGGGCGGGAGTTAACTGGCGTAAGACTTCCAGTGTCTGGGTAGGCGGTTTGCGAGATTCATTTCCGGGGATAAGTAAAGCAGCACCCGGCGGCGGACACATGGGACCAAAGGCTATTACAGGACTTAAGGTGATTCTTGCCGCGAAGACAGATGGTCAATGTTATCTGCGTGATGCTGAGACCGATACCGTTGACTACCTGAACCACGCCCGTTGGCAGATGTATCTGGGTTATGAAGACATTAAAGGCTGGAATAACCTGCTTGGGCTGAACCCATACGGGCCGGGGAAGACTCAGATACCAGTTGATTTGGTTATCAATGAGCCCGGGAAGTTTCACCTTGGGTGGACGGTTCGAGACGTGTACCAAGGGCCTGTTTTTATGGCTGGTTCCAAGGATCTGATGTGGATACCGTCCAGCCTAGAGCAGGCTTACCAAGAGCGAATCGAACTGGACCTGCAACGGACCGGCACATACTGGATAGAGCTGCGGGCATGGAGAGCAGACGGTACCCTCACCGGAGAGAAGAGAGTCCGGGTGGCCGTTGTCCGAGGAGAATCGAGAGCACCGGCACCTGTGGACTGGAAGAGCCTGTCTCGCCTCAACGACGCGCAGGACGTGGGCATCCTTCGGTTAGACACGGGGCAGGAGAATCATATCTATCCAGCACAGGATGAGGTTGCGCTTCTTGCCAGAATTACTCCTCACGAGGAAAGGAAACTTCCTGATGGAACTAAGCTGAGGATGGTAATCCGCCAGAACCGCCGTATTGATGCTTTGCCCGACCGGGTTCTCGGCGAACAAGTATTTCCTGTTGAGACAGTTGATGGTTCTTATGACCTGCAGTGGCCATGGAAGGTGAAAAACAAGGGAGACGCCTATTTTCTTATTGCTGAACTGCTAAATGGCAAGCAGGTGCTTGATCGCCAGAAGCTGAAATTCGCCGTCCGTGATGTTCAACGAGCGACGAGCAAGAAGATAACGCGCCAGCCGGTACTGAGTGACCTTATTGGTAGTGGGAAAAGGCTGATGACCACTGGTGATAAAGGGACATGGACAGACGCAGAATGGGGGCCTTTTCATGAAGTTTATGACAAGTCATGTACGATTTGGAAGGAGATTGGCCTCACCGGTGTAAAGATGTTGCTTAATCCGTGGGAAATTGCACCTTTGCCTGGATTTGTGCGCACCCGCAGCTTGGAAGAGCGGCTGAGTTACGCCCGCCAATACGGGTTGATCACTGTAATCGCACCAACTCCGCCAAACCATCGCTGGGATCCGGAGTGGTTGCCATGGGAGTGTCAGGAGGACTACCAAGGGCTTACGCACTGGCGCAAAGAACCTTGGAATTGCCAGTACTTTTCCGACCACAGTAACCCCATCTACCGGGATCTGATTCGCCGGATTCTCGTAGGAGTCTATGATCATATTAAGAACGACATGGATGTAATGGCATGGAACTACCAGACAGATATATTCTTTGTGGATCACGATGGGGGGTTCGCAGGTTATTCGGTTTCATCCCAGGAGGCGTTTCGTCGCTTTCTACGGGAGAAGCTCGTGTTATCATTGAAACAGGTCAATGAGCGCTATGGTTCTGAGTATGCCTCGTGGGATGATGTTATGATTCCTATGCCGGGATTAGACAGGGAGGCATGGAAAAGTACTATATACTATCGCGACGTGATGGCCTTCAAGAGTGAAGTGGTTCGCGAGTTCTATGTAGACTTCTTTACCGGAACACTTCGGGCAGAAGGTGACACCAGACCGACTTCCTTCTATCATCCTTACTGGGGGATTGACGAGGATTACTATCTGAAGGAGGTTTTCGCAAGCGGCGGATATGCAAGTACCGGTCATGGGGATACTCCTGTAAAATGTATTTCTTATGCTGACCGTGCTTTTCTGAATAAGAGCATCTGGCAGGCTGAATACCAAGCTATTGTCCCTGGACCGAAGCGAGGCAAGTGGGACGCGGATCAGATAGTTGCAGGCATGCTGCTTTTCGGAGGTGCAAGCATGCACATGAACATGTTTTACAACGTAATGCAGCCAGGCCATCAAACTCCGACAATATCATCCGGACTGGAAAGGCAGAGCATTTGGAGTACTATGCTGGCAGAAATGTCAGCCGCGGAGATCCCAAAGATAGACTTTGCCAGCTATTCAGATGAGTCTCTCTATTATCTGTTCCGTTACCGGGCCCAAGTTTCGAATCACATGCTACGTGATTATTACCCGCAGGAAGCATGGGATGGCCGCAAGTGCTTGATCCTTACGAGACCTGAAATCAATCCTGAAGGTATTCAGAAAGTGAAGGCGTTTGTGAAAAAGGGCGGTCGTCTTGTTTTCTTTGACCCCGCGGCAGCAAGCCGCTTTACTGGCGAAGGCGAGGAACTCACAGACCTGCTTTCCTCCTTTGGTTGGGCTGGCACGGCCAAAACGCAAGATCCTGGGCAGGATGAAGTTGAAGCGAAAAGTGAACAGAACCTGTTTGTCCAAGAGAAGGTTCTGCGTCTGATGGGCTGCCCTCCGGAGCAGGTAGATATCCCTGCTGGAGCAAAGATTGAGGCCCGGTTTCAGAACGGGCAACCAGCCGTTGTCCGCTTCTCCCACGGCAATGGGGAGGTCCTATTATTTGTTCGTCCGCTGAATGTCGAATACTACATGACGCAGGCAGAACCTCTCTTCATCGATGACCTACTCACCTGGACGGGTTCCAGACGCTGGGTGCGAGTCCATCCCAGCACTGGCGAGTATGTCACCAACTATCTGTGCTTGGGCGAAACGCGATATCTGGTGCTTCATCGAGAGATTCCCGAGAAGCAACACCATTTCCTGTGGTGGACGAAGACAGATAAGGAATCCAATCCCGCACCAGTCAAGATACGCTTGTCCGCCTTCCATCTGCCCGCCAAGCGTTACAGGGTTACCCGTCTTGGCCCGGAAGGCGCCGAACCCAAGGAGATGACCCGGAAACAACTGGAAGCAGGTATCGAGACAGAGATCGGCTGGGGGAACTTGATTGTCTGGCGTCTTGACCCAATTCAGCAGTGATTATGTGAGGAACGTGGTCAAGTCTACTGGACCGGTTAGAACACGACGACCAACGACCTAGCCTAGGAAACGATACTCTATCAGACCGGTGGGGATGGATGGTGATGCCATGACCCACCGAGATGGACGACTGAGATACCGGGTGGAATCAAAAATGAATGCATCGAGCCCGCTAGCCTAAAAATTGGGTTTCTCTTCAAAGATAGTCACAGATTCCATTTTCAACGGTAGAATGAATAGACAGTTACGCCGGAAAAAAAGCGAATAAGTACCCAAGCACCGCCAATCGTAAATTCGCCTAGAAGAAGTCCCAAAAACAGCGGATATGCTTTGCGGTAGAGCCGAATACCACCAATTTTTAGCAGTGTTACTTTAACTATCCAGCTGATGAAGATTGAGAACCAAAGCCAACCGATAGTCCAACTGCTGCTTCCAATGAGGTAGCCTACCGGGTGAAATGGCCAAAGCGGAAATATTGTCCGTAACCACCAAAGCAGCCCAACAAATAAAGCCCCCACACCCATGAAAGCAACTGAAACAAAATCAGTGTCTGTGGGATGATAAAGCCACCCCGCAAGGTATTATATCCACCTACGCCGAGATCACTAACCACGCCAATTCGATAGCCGACGTCAAGATAGGCCCAGAAGGCAGCAAGCGTACCGGTTATCGTTGCAAGAACCATTACCCAGACCAACTGGTGGGGTTTATCCAGTCGCGTAGCATCCGCAACTTTAAAACCTTCAAGGGTGTGTGGCATGACATGCGCGCGTGAGCCACGATTAAAGGCCATATAGAGCCGAATCGTCGTTAAACTCGGAGGCACAAGTTGTCGAGAGCCAAAGACATCAACGAGGAAACCGTGGGGAGTCGCACTCACTTCGTTCGTGGGTGGACCAACTTCAGCCCGAACGCGCGTGATTCCCATTGATAACAGATAATAAAATAGAAAGTAGAATCCGGCTACCCAGAGAGTCAGGCCGCCCTTGGAGGAAAACACTAGCAGAAAGAGAAGTCCACCAATCAATCCCCACACTATCCATCTTGGATGGCTTTCGTCATTTTTCAGCCAGAATAGGTTATTGAAAATCGATAGCAGATAATTTCGACCACCGTATAGGGCGAGACACGACAGCATAAGATAGCCTCCTACAACTTGCGATTGATCGTAGGGGAATCGAGGAAACGCTGTTAACCCAAAGGCCTTACCTGCTACGCGTTCAAATTTCCAAAAAAAGTAGAAAAACCACACGGAGAACGACATTTCCAGCGACATTAAAAATCCTAGCCCAACGGCAAACGAGAGGATGTAAAGCGGCGTCCAGCCCAGTGCATCCCATGGGTTTTCGGTAAAATAGTGCCCAATCTCCGCTTGACGTACAGGAATTTCTGGAAAAGCTGGCCAAAAAACATGTAAGCCGTTAATGAGGTCAATCCCGCCTGCGATAGCGAATCCGAGCCACATCATCTTTGATTTGAACAGTCGTCCATCGGGACGGGTCATCTCCAAAGGAAGCTGGATGATTGGGTAGGACAATCGCTCATGCTCAATCCACTGTTTCCTAAGTAGTGCTGACAGACAAATCATCACCCAAGTCAGGCTTGTCAGAAATACTGCCCACCAGATCGCAGGACGAACCCAACCCCAAAAATGATGTTGCGTATAAAATGTGCTTTCCCCTTCATAGAATCCTTCCAAAATTGAAAGATTACCCACCACCATCCATGGAGGCAGGTGTCCCCAGAAAAGCTGTCTCCATTCATTTTCGGACGTAGCAAACCAGAAACCATCAGACATGGTTGGCATCACCGTTTGAATCATATCGTGTCCCGCTAATGCAGACGATATCGAAAGCATCATGTACACTGTCATAAATTCGCTGTGCTTCAAGGCTAAACCCGGAGCAAATCGCTGTATCAGGAAATTGAGACTGACAAGGATCATTAAGGAAATAACCGCATTATAGATCAGCGAAATCGTTGTTGGTAACGTACTCCAATACTTAAGATGGTTCCACATGATGAAGTATGTGTTGACAGGAATCAGCAGGAAACCGATAACAATGGCACGGAACGTTACGTTCGTATGTGGTTTTGACAGATTTTTCGGTGGAATTATCATACGTTCGTGAGCAAAAAAATCACCCCATCTCTTGGCAAGACGAGGCGATTGGATTCATAGTCAACGACGACCCAATTCAATCATCTAACATTCACATCATTCTAAGTGTAACAAAGAACAGTAATGGTTTTACCAACAACCTCCCCCACTCGACTTAAAATAACATGGATTGGGTCCAAATTTCAAATCGGATCTGTTATGGCCACCATACGGTTGGGGACCCAGAATTCTTAAGTAGCAGGAGTAGCTTACAGCAATGGATATAGGGTTTCAGAAGGCCGTTACCTACCTGCGATCGTGCCATCTACTGGGATGGTCGGACGCAATTCGGAGAACAGGTGGCTAGCGGTACTTACTTCTATACGTTGAAGACTGAAGACTATGTGTCCGATCAGAAAATGATTATCTTGAAGTAGATCGAGGCTCAACTGGGTCTATGCTGAGGATATCCCAGCGGTCGCAATATGCCACGGCGCTACACACATTACGCCGGATAATTTCCTAGCGTGAAAGACAAGCCTCAAAAACGGCATAATACTGTATTCCTTCCAGCTAGAACCAAGCCACACGACCCATCCATGTTGGCTTGAACTGGATTTCAAGCTAGTGTGGGTGGTTTTGTTTTGCCCGCATTATAGGTTCAGGATATCCTTCCATTCGAACAATTCCGACTGTGACATCACCCGAGTTGGAGGCGTTGACATTTAGTACTATCTGTGTTATTTTGGAACTGATTATAGTTCAATAAAAGAGGTTGTAACTTTACTATGATCAAACTAGACGTTACCGGCTGTGAGCATGAATCCCCATTTAGCAACAAGGAGCAATTTAATGACACATAAGATTCATAAAATAGCGATCATCAGCGACGATATCGAAGGAGCAGTGGAGTTTTACACGAAGAAGCTAGGCTTAACCGTGATGGAGCGTTTTGCCAATGAGGACGACGAGGATTATGTGTTTCTAGGTGCTGGTGGTATCCTACTCGAACTCATGCCGCAAAAGACCATGGGGCAGGCGCCCGGCTTCCACCACATCTCCTTCGATGTCGACAGCGTTGAAGATAGCGCTCAGGATTTGAAAAACAAAGGAGTTACTATCACCAAGGAGCCTTTCGACGTTGGCGGGGGTACGGGTATCACCCTGAGCTTCTTCGAAGGCCCGAATCAGCTGAATCTTCAACTTTTCCACCGCGAGAAATGAGGTCGTCATGCGTATAGCAAATGCCAAGCGTGAGGAGATGCAGATGTTATCAGACGTCCACGCTGGCGCAGGTAAAATTCTCTTCAACAGTCTTTGGGGTCGGGCCGATTTCGAAACACCTTTCGCTTTCGTCCATTGCGCAATCCTACTGCCGGGTGGAGGGATTGGTTATCATCGCCACGATGACAGTGAGGAGATCTTCATCGCCGTCGATAATGCTTCACAGTTTACCCACAACGGGCGGACGGCGATCGTCGAGGGCGGTGCCACGGTACCTCTACGCTCGGGCGAGGTGCACGCCATATACAACTACACTGACAGGGAGACACGCTGGTTTAACGTTCACTGTGTGGTACCCGGCGGCGAGCCAAAGTCGACTGATCTAGGGGACGACCGGGTTGGTGCTGAACTTGAGTCGACCGACCGTTTGCCAGTGGGACGGCTTGACCGGAGCAAGCTCAAATATGCCCAGTCGCATAGCGGCAAGGGGGAGGTCGGTAGTCGGATGATATGGGGGCCGGAGGATTTTCGCTCCCATTTCGGCTTTTTGGCCCACTGTCTCATACCACCCGACGCTTCGATTGGCTACCACAGCCACGAGGGTATGGAGGAGGTCTATATTATTATCGAGGGCAAAGGACGGATGACGGTGGACGACGAAACACAACAAGTTTCGCAATGGGACACGATCCCCAACCGATTGGGGGGCAGCCACGGCCTCTTCAATGATACGCTAGAAGATCTCGAACTGTTGGTCGTCGCCGTCTGCACCGATAAAGGGCAGTTCGATGCTACGGATCTCGGGGACGACTTAGGCCAACGTTAGTTAATCGATAGAAAGTATTTACACTGGCATCGGTGAAAATCACTTTTATAGGTCACGCTTTGTTTTGTCCTCGCCACCCGTTCCGTCTCAGATGGCATCATGATGACCAATCTCGTTTTCCCATCGATGTCGCTTATTGACCGACCCACCACAGGCCATGTATTTACTGGGATAGACGGACGCAATTTGAAGAACAGGTGGCAAGTAGTACTTAGTAATCCAACATGCCAACGGATATAACTATACCATTGGTAACGCTATCTTTGACCTGAAGTCAGCTTAAAGTTGAGCGTCAATCTGATTCGGGTTGGTAGCGTCAGGTTTGATTTAGCAGCCAAGCGGAAATTTGAAACTGAGCAAAGCGCGTGAAATACAGGAGCAAAGTATGGAAATAACAGCAGAAGAACAACAGCGAAGGGAACTCTCCCCGAAAAGCCTAGAGTTGGCCTGCCAGAGGTTGTCAGAAATTGGTTACGTCATCTTTGAACAGGTCTTGTCCTTTAGCTTTATGGAAGAGGTTAGAGAGGCATTTGAAGCCAACACGTCGCTACCAGAAGGGAAGGAGCAGCGTGATCATTTTCTGCGTGGGCCTTTTCTCGACCCTCGCATTATTGATAACCCATTTGCCTTGCAGGTTATCGAAGCGGCCATAGGCCCGAAATTTTTTTCCTCTCTACCCTACGGCTGTAATGAAACTCGGCGTGAATCCAGATACTGGAACAATGCCGAAAAGCAGTGGGTCCACCGAGATGGAGGACATATGTTCCCCGAACTGGGTATGGCCTTACCAGTAACCAGAATCGTGGTCAATATCCCGCTGATTGACTTCACTCTGGAAAACGGATGCACCGAAATTTGGCCTGGCTCGCATCTGATTGTGGACCCAGTGATCACTCCCGAGACGGAAGATGAAGTGTTGTTCAGAGACTACCATGTGTGCAGCGAGGAAAGAGGGGCGACACTTCCCTCTGTCCGGATGGTCATGCCCGCTGGTTCCGTGGTAGTTCGGGACATGCGGTGTTGGCATCGAGCTATGCCCAATTACACCGACCAGGTGCGTCCTATGACTGCCATGATTTATTTCCACCGTTTACACAATGTGCTGGGTGACCAAAGCGCCATAGAAAGGCGAGCCTGCGGCATTTCTGATACAGTCTGGCGGCAGTTGCCGGAAAGATCCCAACAGATTTATCGGTTTCACCCAATCAATTGACTATACACGGGGGGTGTTAATTTTAGTACTGCGAGAGACTATGCAAACTCTTTTGCAGGAGAACTGAGATATCGGCAACTTGGAATACTTGAGGAACTTCTGGCGTTGAGTAAGGATAATTGGGTACATTGTGTCCCGCAGATAGTTTTAGCCCACTGGATATGGTTTATATGATATCGCTGGTAATGTGGAAGAGTGGTGTGCTGAAGGAGGTGTTCTCGGGGCGGTTCTTGGCTTAATCCTTTATACAGCCTGCGTGTGGCTTGCCGCAACGGCCTCAGTCCAGCGGTTACCAGCGACAACGGATTTCGAGGTATTTCAGGATCGCCTGAATTACCCCTGAGCAGCACGAAGTTTGGCCTTTAACAGAGATGATGTGGATACTCGGCATCGGCAAGTTCTCAACTGTCGAACTCAGCTACTTCATATCAGTAGATAACAGAGGTATTTACTATCTAAGGCATATCAACGTGAAATTACAGTCCAATACGTCATATACAGGATCGAAATCAATCTGGTCAAAACTACCAGCACCTAAAACTGGGTTTCATACATTAATTGTCATTCTGCTATTTCTCCATCTACTACCGGTTTGGTGCTTCAAATACTTTCCCACCCAAGATGGTTTAAGTCACCTCTACAACGCCCACATCCTTAAATCCTATGCCAATCCCGATAACTATCTGCTGAGACAGGTTTATGATCTTCGATTGACTCTTTTCCCCAATTGGTCATCACACTTGATTTTGCTGGCCTTGATGTATCTTTTCCCTCCACTGATCTGTGAAAAGATATTGCTAACTATCTGCATCACCCTTATCCCTTTATCATTGTTCTATTTTCTGAATAGTGTGGCTTGGCCAAACCTCCATCCAGCAAATCATCCATCCTTCTTGTTGGCGGCTCAATCGACAGACAGTGGAAAAACTTTCCCTAAAAGAATTTCTCTGGTATTTAGCGGTAACTTCCTGGGGTTGGTCGGATTTATTTACGCCTTCAACTACCTGTTACACCTGGGATTTTATAACTTTACCCTCAGTATTAGCCTCTTCTTTTTTACGCTGGGTTATTGGTGCCGCCATCAATGGTTACATTTGCAAAACAACCTAACTATTACTCAATTAGCGGTGATTTATGTCCTACTAGTTGCTACCTACTTCACCCACTACCAATCGTTTTCGCTGTTGGTGATTACGATTTCGGTGTTGGCCATCTTCTCTTTTACCTACTCACGTATTTATGCTAACTACGTCCTAACTTCGGCAGACGGTAAAAGTGGTGGGACTCAACACTTCATTCAATCTTATCTCAAACCCATAGCTACTTTTTTTGGCTTGATGCTACCTCTGTATTTATTGATGTTTTCCTATTATCTCGACCGGCGTGGTCCGGGTGGAGACTACCACAGTTTTGAGGAACTAACAGACTATTTCTTGTCAATGAAATCATTGGTTGCTTTTCGTGACGATCATATTATCATTGGCCAGTTATTACTGGCTGTTTTCGTCGTGGCTTTGGTTATTACTTTGCTTAAGCGCCTACAGCAAATTCAGACCATACTTAGGGATAAAACAGACGGATTAGTTGCAACACAACCAATTTGGGCTTTACTGGTCAGACCTGAAGACGGATTCCTGCTAATGTCCATTATTCTAACGGTAATGTACTACCAATTGCCGTGGTCAAAGTATGGTGGGGGGTGGATCAACGACCGGATCCATCTCTATATATTTTTGGTCTTGTTGCCATTTTTTAATCTTGGTGGTTACTGGTTCAATTCGAAAAAACAGGTCAACAAAAACTTGGACAACATCGGCAGAACAAGGTGGTTGCCCTATGCACGAGCAACACTGGGTAGTGTTATCGTAGTTCTTTCCCTCTGGCATTTAAGCCTCAATAGCCACACCTACGCCCAGTTGAATATCGACTTGGTGAACGCAATGCCAATCACTGAACAACTTCCCGCCCACACCATTCTTGCCAGCGGTGCGGGGGAATGCACTCTTCCCAACTGTCCTGGGGAATGGAATGGCTTTGCCGTGGCCTTTGGGCAAAAACCGAAATATGTTGACCCGTTTGGGCATCTGGAATGCTACCTAGCAATTGGTCAAGACGTGGCCTACCTCAACAACTACGAAGCTGATACCGATCACTTTCCAACCGTCTATCGCCAGAGAAATCTAGTTGCCGATTATCTGGTAGTTCGGCATACCCACGCGCATCAAATGGAAGCTGAAAAAAAAGAGTACAACCTAGTGATGAAGAATAGCTGCAATCGACTTTACCGAAGGAAAGAGACCAAGCCAAATTTGCGATTGTGGCAAGAGGGAAAAACAGGTTTAACGATTGACTTTGGCCAGACTCCGGTGGAGGTAGGAACGGAAATTCCAGTGAATGTCGACACCTTTTATCAAGGCCAAGGATACGGATGGATGACAGACACGCAGCGGCAACCGTTTACCTCACCCCAACATCAGGATCAGACCGACCTAGATGGAATTTGCAGCAACCAAGACGGCGTGTTTCGGGTCGATCTACCTAACGGCCGATACGTTGTTACTTCAACCCACTGTGCCCAGAAACAACCCAGCAAAATTGACTTAATCGCCAATGGTAAGAGGTACATACGGAATTTGACGCTTAATCAGCATCCCGTGAGGACCTCTTACTCAATTACTATCACCGATCAACAACTAACCCAGATCATCCACCCCCGTCAGACTAGGAAAGACTGGGTTTGGCTCAACTGCAACATCAAGCCAATGTCTGCGGAGTGAGGGATAGTGGGCACGCCCAACTTGAGCCACCTAACTAGCGTTGCAGTTGCATCTTTACCACGGGGCCATCGGCTATAAAAACTGCGGGTTGCTTCATTTTACTGAGCAGGTTTTGAGAAGGCAGTACGTACAATACATCGGATAATTTCCCGGCGCAAAAGATCAACTTCCAAAATAGTGTAGCACTGCACTACTTCACACTATACAAAGGGATGTAGCCTGAGATAGATGGGGGATTACTAACTTGTTTCTTGTCATTGAGTGCCTGTATTATTCGCTAACCCTGATTGCCGGGAGCAATCCCAGCTATTTACCCTGATACATCAATCGTGATAGAATACCATAGCAAATCCTACAACTTGAGCCCTACAAGGCAAATCATGTTGGACGTATTCATCTCTTGTTTGCGCAAAGATATTCAGTTTTATCAACGTCTGACCATGGACTAGAAGCCAGAGACCATCAGCCATGCCAATCTGTCGAGAACCCAACCTTGGGCCCTCGCTAGCGAGCAAACGGCTAAATAAGACAGCAGGAATCGCTGGTAATGGCGCGAGGATTGGCTACATGAAGCGGAATAGACACATAGCAGGGATAACCCAATCGATGAGAATGCAATGAAGTTGTGTTAGTAGGTGTTAGGAATAAATAAGATGCCCCTATCAAAAACTCATCAGTTTATTTAAGTAAGTGAAGTATGGCGGATGGGTATTATTAGAGTTTTATATAGATCCATAAAGATAAAGTCAAGGCGATGATCACGCAACACAAACTTTTTGAGGAGATGCTTACGCAAGCATAATCATCCATTATCTTTGAATCAAATGAAAAATGGTGTTTTCATTCAACGTAATGAGAACACCATTTTTCGTTGTGTATGATACATTTACCTTCTTGTCTGTTGGCATTCCGTTTTCATCTAACGCGATGATTTTTGATGGAATATCGCTTTCGAATTTGAATTCAATATTAGCCTGAATTTTTTCTATTCCAAATGGATGCCCACCCAAATCAGTAATCGTTCCTTCCTTGCCGTTGGATGCACGAAACCCAAACGGGCGTTCTGTTGTTATAGTTTGAATTAACAATTTTTTAGAGGATTTTAATGGCAGGTTATCCAATGATATCGAAATGATTGAGGCGTATTCGTTTTCGCATCGGATTGAGACATTTTTTAAATGAATTCGGCCTGCTTTTTGCAAAAACCCTGTAACTGCTTGACAACGGGGTGTATTAATCGTGGCAATACCGTTTCTATAATCCCAATATAATTCACCGGTAAGACTGGTAATGGACTTCCTGCCACGATCAATATGTTTGGAAATATTTACGTAATTAGTTTGATGAAGATTGTTTGTGTATTCACGTTCTACCTTGCCTACATAAAATGAGAGAGGGTCAAAGCTGCCTATTTTACTATTGCTCATTTGATCTGTGGGGATATCAGATTTTCGCAACGCATCATAAGCTGGAGCAGATGTGCCTCCTGAACCTTTCATTTCGAATAATTCTTTAAGATTTAATTGTTCTGAGAAAACTGCATCGGCTGATTGTAGATCACCACGACGGAAGAGGAGGGCATAAGCTGGAAAATTACCTAATATTACTGGACTGGAAAGAGCAAACTTTTCCATGCTGGCGTCCCAATACGCGCCACCTAAGGCAAAGGTATAAAAACCATCAATCCCTTGTAATGAACCATATGCTGATGATAAGAACGCAAAATCAGACCGATACAAATTAGGATTTGTCCAACCAATTTCAGAAATGATTTGAGGATAACCTTTAACTTGGTAAAACTGAATGGGTAGTTTATCCGGTGATCGCAAGGCAGAACGGTTTTTAAAAGAATGACCAACACGAACGGAGTAAGAGTGGCTTCCATCTGTGCTATTGTGTTCTCCGCCAAAATATCCGTGCATATCAATTACATCGCCAGCCGTGTAGGTATATCGCTCTAATGCGTCTAGCATAACCGGATCAGTGACGTGCCAATTGCTTGCCGATATTAAACTCTTACTGCCAAGTTCATCTGATATGTAGTTTACGGTTTTGGAGTAAAAATTTCTCTGTAATGTGGTTAAAAATTCTACTTGATCACCTACACGCTTTTTCTTCCCTGCACTTGCTTGTTGAATGGCTGCACCTGTCATGTGCCAGGCATCATACAATGCAGCATGGTTCCGTTTAGGGTTATCTCCATCGATTCTGGTGTTATTCCAAGTTTCAAGTGCTTTGGAAATGCTGCTGTACTTTTCGTTCAGCCAATTTGAATATAACGTTTCTAATTTTGTCCAATGCACAGCAGGTATATTGTTGCGGTTGAATGTCCAAAAAAAGAAACTGTCTTCGTTAATAATTTCAATAATTGCTACGGCTGGTTCTTCCGCTAAGGATTTTCTTGTATATGGATTCTTTGTTGTGAGCAATTGTTTTACCCATGAATAATAAATTTCCTGCATACGCGGATCAAAATACAACAACGAAAATGGTATTTTGTTATCAATTGTGTCATATCCGACAATACCATAATTTGGTTTAACACTAAACCAAAGTGGGAAATAATAACTCAACGTAGTGTAAATTCCTTCTTGTTTCAGAGCGTAAATAAAAAAGTGTAAATTGTTTAATTTTTGTGCATCTAATTGATCAGGATTTGAACGGTCGAACATTGGGCTGTGATAGCGTGTCATATTCACACCAAGTTTCGCTAATTTCCGTGCCAGATACCGAATTGAATTCCGATCTAGTCCTGCAATTTCACTTGATGCGTTTACACCCCAAAAACGAACAGGTTTATTGTTACCTAAAACAAATTGATCACCGTTTTTTTGAACAAAACCATTAATGCCTGCTGTTTGTTCATTGAGGAATTTGAGATCAAGCATTGCATTATTTGAGAATGTATCGATTGAAGGTTCCCACGCAAAAAAGCCATTATCTGCTTTATCGGATTTTTCATTTGGTTTTAGTTTGCCCCGAGGGATAAAAGGGTGTTTTATTAATAAGAAACAGTCGAAACATGCGGTGAGTTGTTCGCCCTGTTTAGCTAAAAGTTCCAATTCAAACACCGCTTTTCTCTTTTCAAGGTTTACTTCACCAAGATAAACCCAATTCGCACCTAAATGTTTGCGAATGCTGATTTTATCCGCTAGAGCTACATCACGTGAACAGGTTTGCCAATCTTGTTGATTAAACCGCCAGCGGAATGGACCATGCTTCCAAAATTTTCTTGCCCATAGGTGGTAACTGCCTTTTTCATTAACGTTTACTTCATACTGAGCATACGCGGTATTACCGTCTCGCTTTCCTGCGTTGGTTAGCCACTCACCGTTGGATAGTAAGTCCTTCTTATCACGAAACGTGTCGGATGAAAAATATGTGCTTTTTGGGAAATTCGTCTCTAGCGTGTTTTCACCTTCCCACCAAATGTAAGATGTATCTTGTGCACTTATGACTATATTAAATAAGTTAAATAGGAATAGTAAAATAACGACTATAGTGTTTTTCATTTGGATAATCCTCAATGCTTGATTTTATGCATTTCTTGTGATTATTTTAATATACAAGTAAGGGATTTATTTGTTCGATTGCATACTTAATTTTTCTCCAACTTTGAAACAGATGGAATATCTCCGCTAAATAACACGAGGATAGCCACAAGTGGATATTAGCATGTGCCACGGCGGTACATACAATACATCGGATAATTTTCCAGAGGAAAAGATCAGCTTCCAAGATAACGTAACGTAGCGTGATTCATCAGGACTAGTACTACAAATCGACGAAAGATACATGATTATTTTAACCTTGATGTATGGGGGATATGATCTAAAGGGAACAACCACTAAAAACATATTAAGTCTGTTTATTCTTTTTGTTATATGATACTGTTATTCTAGATTGTATTGTGTTGAAAAGTATCAGTCTTGCCTGATTTTGTGTTAGGTAAAGTTAGCTAATATCCTTCTACTAAGAATCTGACTTACATGATGATCCCCCACCTTTTGGATACCATCCGACAACTCAAGAATGCACCCCATGAAATACAGTTATAGGTAAACACATAATGCTGATTTTTGTTTTAGTATTCTTATTTTTTCAGTTGCTACTGAATTTTCCCTCATATGCAGATATGGATGAAAACTCTGATCTAAGAACGCTGACTGTAGGTGTAAATCAAATTTCCAGTCCTGGAATCCCGGGTAATATTTCTGTTTTTGGCCCGAATGCTTTTGGCATTATTCAAGATAAAAGGGGGCAAGTAGTTGTTGCTGGTGCCAAGTACTACACTGGTCGAGTCCTGCTTTGGGGACATGATGGTTTTTTCAACAAAAACTCGATCGAAAGTGCTGATACAGGACGCTTGTTAATTAACTCTATTAAATGGGCAAGTAGAAAACCTAAACCCAAGGTGGGAGTTGTTGACAATCCCTACTTAGTCAGTTATTTAGATAATCTTGGGTTTCAAACGAGACCTATCAAAATTGATAATTTCGCCGCCGTCGATGTGCTGATTGGCGGTATAGAAAAAGCTTCTAAGAACCAACAAGTAAAGATAAATCATTGGTTAAAACAGGGCGGTTCAATCATTGATTCAGCTACTGGCTGGGGATGGCAACAACTTAATCCAGACCAACAACTGTGTACTGATTTCACTGGAAATGTCTTTTATGCTCCAGTGGGTCTGGTTTTCGCCGATGGTTTTACTTCTGATACTATTCAAGACGGTTTTTTGGCTCAACCGCTTCCTTCATCCAGTACCAATGCATATTTCGCACTTGACTCATTAGTCCAAAAAGCTTGGGATCAATCAAAAATTAGTGATCAAGAAATTTTAATCTTATCTAATACCCTAACAACAGCAACCAACTGTGTTCCAATTGGCGACCAAGTTTTTCGCCCCAAGCTAGAAAAGGTTCTGGGCGGTGATATCAATCAACAGAATCCTTCTCCAGACGAACCAATTACGGAGAGAGATATCTTGCAACGTTTAGCTATGTCGGAAGAAATTCGTCAATCAAGACGTTTAGCTGCCGAAGACATAAAAGCACATTCGTCCGCTAAAATATTTCCAGGTATTTCTCCGGTGGGAACACCACCAGTTAAACGGAGTGTTAAAGTTGATACCTCAATCGTGGGCTGGCATAGTCTGGGATTGTTTGCAGATGCAGGTCAAATGATCCATGTCTATTTACCTCCAACTGCCGTTGGGAAGAAATTAAAAATACGTATGGGGTCAACCACATGCAGACTATGGAATAAATCAGTATGGAATCGGGCTCCAGAGATTACTAATGAATGGTCACTAACCCAACCAGAGACAAGAATTGCAAGTTCTTTCGGTGGGTTAATTTACATCGTAGTTACTGAGGCAACTCATGATGGACCAAGAACAGTAACAATAAATGGCGCAGTCGAATCACCTTATTATAAATTGGGTCGAACAAGTCTCCAGGATTGGGTTCAACGAATTAGATATTTACCCGCTCCTTGGGCAGAACTGGCTTCAGATAAAGTCATCTTGACCGTTCCTTCCTCCGAGGTACGCGAGCTAGATAATCCCGAATTATTAATGCAAACTTGGGATCGAGTCTTAGATCTATCAGCTGATTTAGCCGTCTTATCCAGAACTAGAGATTATCCGCAAAGGTATTGTGCAGATGTCCAACTCTGTGCTGGTTGGATGCATGCTGGTAACCCCATCATGATTCCATCTGTCACCGCTAAAAACCTAGTAGACAGTAACCATTTAATCAATGAAGGTGACTGGGGGTTTTACCATGAAACTGGGCATATGTCCCAAAATCCAGACTGGACCTTTGAAGGTACAGGTGAAGTGACTGTCAACTTATTCACTATGTATATACTAGATAAGCTTTGTAATATTAAACCAGAAATGGGTCGAATGGGTCAACCAAACATAGAAAGAAAATACCGGGCATATTTTAAAGAGGGAAGCCAATTTAAGCAGTGGAAAAGTGACCCGTTTCTGGCATTATACATGTATTATCAATTGCAGCAGGAATTTGGTTGGAAAGCTTTTAAAAATGCCTTTGCCCAATACCACAAGTTATCTCGTAGTCAAAGACCTAAAAATGATCAGGAAAAGAGAGATCAATGGATGTTTTTTTTCTCGAAAGTAGCCAAGCAGAACTTAGGGCCATTTTTCCAATTATGGGGTATTCCTATATCTGAATCATCACAAGAATCAGTTAGTAATCTACCTATATGGTTGCCTATTGGCTTTCCCTCTAAGGAATAAACTTTAAGGTGCTAAAAAAGCGGTTAAAAGATTTCTTGGGTTCAATGGGTACGCCCAACTCAACAATCCACTGAAAAACTGGCAACCACGTGGGGAGGTATAAAAGCTGTCTATTAGTATTATAACAAAACTGGTCCAGGCAAAATTGTGCATCGACCTAGTGTTGCGGTGGGCCGCTATATTTGAGAATCAGCCGCTTGGCATTGGAACTGATCAGCATTTCTCTGGATGAGCTAGCTGATCTCCAAATCATCTATTGTTGTTTTAATCTACCCCAACATATTGTAATTTTCTCTTTTGGTTCAATTGCTAAGTCAACTGGCGAATCGAAAAGCCACAGGTTATCAATATAATAGTGCCGCTCGAGGTTTGAAATAAACCCAATAGTCCCCTCTGGATGAAGACTTTTTTCGTCTGTCCAATCCATTACCTTTCTGAAGATTTTATCTTCTTTCGTCTTGAGATAGAGTTCAAACCTGAAGCCCCATCCTTTCAACATCAATGTGTACCATTGTTTAGAGGTACGGGAAAAGGCAGTTTGGTTCGTAAATCACGTAATTCTTTCCAAGTATTTCTATCTTCATCGGTACGAACGTACCAACGGGCATAATTTTTTGTCCCCACACCATCTGCTGGCGTTACGTAGAGTTGGTAGAATTTGAAATCTTCACTAGCTCGGAACAAAAGTCCTACCCAGCAGCCATGTCCAAATTTGTCAGTCAAAGGTTGGAAATCAAATTGGAGACCGAAGTTTTTAAAAGCGACTTTCCCATATCCGAAATAACTCCAACCGACACCTGTAGGCAAGATTTCCAATTTCCCTCCCTTGGTTTTCCAGTCAATCTTTAGCGCTTGAGCTCCGTGTGTCCAATGTTCCTTATTGAGTTTTCCTTCTTCAAAATCATCAAACATTAGTAATTTGGATTCACACATAACTGCAAGTAATAAAGAGAATATACAGAAAACAACAAAATATTTGGTAAGCATATTAACCTTCTAACTCCCTCAATACCTTGTCAAAAATATAGCTGGGCTAATTGACTATCTTCTCAGAACTAACTACTGAGACTCGTACATTAGTCCAGTCCATCCAGATAATGGTTTTTGATTGAACTTACGTTGCTTCAGTTTCAGGTTGCGGTACCGACCGATCACCAGCAGGAACTTGTCTTGTGCAATTGATAAAGTAAAGTGGTTACGTTCTTTCCTTGAACAATAAAGAGAAGTTCACCCAAATTTCTCTATGAACTGACTGCTTGGATTAGGGCGATGATATATCCGAACTGAAATGCCCAAGCTTGACGCACCCGGCCTGACGCTCCAGGCGGTGGTGTATCATCCGGATGATGAGGTGCGTGATCCGGCATCAGCATATAGGGATATTCCGCTTCTGCAAGTGTTTTCGCAACCTTGTGCATGTCCAAGTCACCTTCATCTGGCCACACTTCCTGAAAGTTATGGAGTCCCCCGCGAATGTTGCGAAAATGGACATTGAAAATCTTCTTTCGTTCACCAAAATAGCGTATAATATCATAAAGCTCCGTTCCCGGATCCTCTAAACCTTCAGAAGCAACGCCGCAACAGAAATTGAACCCGTTATATGGACTGTCCACCAACTCAACAAACCGCTTCAGTCCATCGAATACTGGGTAGTTCCACCGTTCAACACCTCTAAGAACCGGTGCAGGCGGATCATTGAGGTGAGCGGCCATTTGGACTTGGTACTCTTCCGCCACCGGGATCACTCGCTCAAGAAAATAACCAATTCGATCAAATGCTTCATCCCGACTAACTTCCCCTGCTTCCGACAACGTTTGGTTATCAAATTCGGAGAGATCAAAGCTACTGTACGTTGTTCCCCCACGCCCAGGCTTGGATTTGGTTCGCTGATGTGGCAAGACACAAAAATTATAGTTTAATCCTCTAATTCCAGCTTTACCCGCATTTTCAATAATCTGGCATATACCTTCCAGATCTCGGTCACGTTGCGGATCTCGTGCTAAAGTGATACTGCTTGGAAGGCCAATATGAATCATTTCCAAACTAACATTCCATTGGTCAGCTTTTTCTTTGTGACGCGACAAAGTTTCAACTTCGTTGTCTTCAACCGAAGCATCCATATGTGTCACTCCATGTCGGACTAGAAACTGCAATTCTTTTTCCGAAGTACCTATCCCCTGAACACCAACATGCATTTTACCATTTTCACTCATTTCCAATATTTCTCCGGTAAACATAAGTAGGAAGAGCTTACATGATTGAGAATATCGGCGCAACTGCTTTTGTATAGTCTACCGTTTTCGGTGAGCCATTTGATCCAACGCAATACGGGCAGTCCGTTGGGTTTCTTTATTTCCATGATTCAATGCCTCAATTAGCTGAGGCACAGCAGGCTGTCCAATATTTAACAACGCACGAACTGAAACCCTACGGACATTCCATTCTTTATCATCTAGATTACCAATCAAAGCAGGAATGATAAGGTTAATAAGTTGACCTATTTCACCTAGGGCAAAAGCTGCTTGTTGACGTACATCGGCATTTGGACTTTCAAACACATCAATCAAAAATGGCACTGCGGACTTTCCGATTGAAATGATGGACAATAAAGCGGTGGTACGGACGTTTTGGTCAGAATCAGCAAAAGCGCGAATCAGCAACGGGGCAATTTGTTCAACAGGTTCTCTAATTTCACCTAATAACCAAACTACATTCGCACGCACAGCTAGATCCTGACTATCTAGTTCTACAATCAAATTGGGGATAGCAGGGGCTCCAACCTCCCTTAAATACTTAACAGCCAACGCCCGATCATTCGCATTCGTTGCTACCATTTGCAGAACATACTTTTCAATTTCATGCTCCGATGATTTACAACTAACAAAAAGCAAGCCATAGATTACGAACAATAAAACCGAGCAATTGAATCGCAACGTACTATCCTTTCCGGTTGACATTTCTGAATTCTATATTCCGATAGGCAGATGACATCTTCTATTCAGCTCACGCAAATTCGATCACTGAAAATAGTTTACAGCATATTTTTCTGCCAATAATCGACAGGTTTAACTAAAATGAATCCAGTAACCATCTGGATCTTGAAAGCTCAAGTTAGGGCCACGCTGCAGCAACGGGATATTCTGCTGGCGGAGCGTTTCCAAAGCGGAGATCTCTTGCTGGTTGGGCAAATTAAATGCCAGATGATGAACACCTATTCCAATTTTATCGGTATCTGACGTTTCGAACAGTGCTAAAACACCACCTTCAGCCAACTTCAAAAAGATATGATGTTCTGAAGCGTTAGCTTCTTGCAAACCCAAATACTCAACATACCAATCAGCAGACTTTCGGACATCTTTTACCCAAAGGGCAACGTGATTGAAACTTTGAGCTGTAATTTCTGGCATTTTCGCAACTCCTTTTTCTGAAAATAGACGAGATACATTTCAATCCAAATGGACGTTTATAATTAAACTAATTATTGGTTTTTCCTTCTTGATGCATATACAAGTGCCTTCCAAGATTATCATATCCACTGTAAAGATTTCAATTACACGCACTCTCGTAAAAATCAGCGAATACAATACATAGATTCCGTTTGACCTGAGAATAGGAAATTGTCAGGATAGAAAATATATTCTTAAAGGGATAAAATTCTGATGAAAGCTTAGAGGTTTTACAGGTTTAACAATATGCAATTAGACGAAATTCCTGATCCGCTTCTATGCCAAGGGCATGTGGTCGCTGAAATCTTGTGTGTACAACCATCTGTCACTGAAGTACAATTGGCTTATGGGACTTGTACACTTGCCTATCAACAAATCAAAAGTCGGCTGGAAACCGAAGCAACGATACAGCTATTTGGTCATGAATTTTGCGCCCGAATTATAGATACAAATGAAGAATTCCAGTTTTTATGGAAATGGGCTTGATATGGCCCCTGAATGCGCAGGTAGAAGTCCAACACAAGGACTTTTCGGAACCAAAACACTCAAGCAAGCAATTGAATTAGTCAGATCAGGAGGGAAATGAATGATCGTCTCCTGGTTTGAGCACTTAATGGAACTTGATGTTGACTTGTTACGGAAACGAAGTGTAAGATGCTTGTTCCCAGACGTTAGTATGCTTGGACATCTGGAACATACTGTCCGATTGGTTGCCTCTGGATGTGTACAGGTAAAATCAACAATTTCGCACATTCTATCTGGTATTAAAACAGTTCCAAAAGCCTTTGAAATAACCGCTAATAAAAGCAAATACAACGCGATTAATCCTGTTCAAGTGAGGCTTTAACAATAACAATATATTCGATAAAATTCAAATTGGTCAGAAATCAAAAGGAAGTTTCCAAAAAGACACCAAAGTATTTATATCAATGAAATTAATCTAATAAGAAAACTTCATATCATGCAAATCAACCGTGATCAATTTCTGGAAGATGGTTACCTAGTGCTAAGGCAGGTTATTCCTCCAGATCAGTTGGATAACCTGCGTGTTAGTTACGAACGTTTGGTAAAACAGCAAAAAGTAATCTGGGCCGAGGAACGGTCCCCTAATGCCCCACTTGGTGGGGTCTGGGAGACTTCAGCCCAACCCAGGCTACTCCTGCAACAACGTCCTCTGGCGGATCTGATTGACCGGTATACTGCTAGTGCTATCGAAATTTGGCTTCATCCAAATACTCAAGGCGTTAGCAGCAAATTGCTGGATATACCCGATGCCGCAGTGACGGAAATGATGCTGATGTGCAGTCCAGTAAGTGACCGGGGGCCAGCAGTCTGGCACCGAGATTTACACCCCATTGATACTGCTCCACTTCAAGGTTACATTGACGATATTATTGAAACTGGTCCCCGCTACGTACAATGGAACATCCCACTTTACGACGACAGCGTCCTGTGGGTTGTTCCTGGCAGCCACCTTCGCCTCAACACCGGTCGGGAAAACAAGCAATTACTGGCTGACTCACGTGTTCCGCTTCCGGATGGAATTCAGACTCATTTAAAAGCTGGTGATGGTGTTGTCTACATACTCCCCATTCTGCATTGGGGTAGTAACTATAGCAGCAAGACACGGAGAACTATCCATGGAGGTTTCTCCAATCATACCAAGTATCCGAACTTAGATTTTGTTGAATACCTGAAGGCACCAAACCAGCAGATGTTCGAAAACTGGGAAAAACGCAGTATTGAAATGCAAAATCATACCGAGGCAGCCCTGAGAGCCGCAATAAAACAAGATAGCCACGATTACCATTATAATCTGGAGAAACTCTGTCCTGACAGAAAAGAAAAGGGAAAGATGCTAACAACTGTCTTCTTATCCAAAATGGTTTGTTTTATTAACCTCAACAAAACCCCTAATTTCGAAAGCATATCGGATGATCTTCGCCAAAAAGCGCCTAATGTACATCCAACGACCCTCAATTGGGGACCGAAATTTGCCGATCGCTTCTCGGTTGAAGAAGCTAGGATACTGTGGAATCGCTTTAAAATTATTGATGCTAAACTGCGGACGAACGAAGAGCATTTTTCCCCTGGGTTTCAGTCAGGGCCCATGCATTATTTTTTCAACCAGATGCCTACTGTTTTCAATGTCGCAGACCTAATTGCTAGCTGGAGTAAAGCTTAACACCCAAAACACACCTTTCAGAAACATACTATGCAAGCCGATGCGAAAGAAATTCACCGAAGAAGGATACAATATCCTGCAAAATGTGGTTCTTCCCAACCAACTTGACCCTTGCGCCAAAATATAGAACACAAATAAATAGGAGCTTATAACCAAATGGCGAATACCCATTTCAAACTGGGTATGTACCTTCCCGAATTGCGTCTTCCTTTTGACGAAGCGTTGGTGAAGGCCAAAGAGATTGGAGTCGAATATATCTGGTTCAATCATTTATCCGATCAGACTCCGATCAATCAAATGAATGATAACGAAATTGATCGTATGGGGAAACTCGTTTCCCAGCATGGTTTGGAGATTTTCCTTATTGGTGCTGGAAATCCCTTTAAGACAATTCATTTAACAAACCTGCCTTTGAAAACTATGTCAGATCATCCAGTATTCCAAAAAGAGTTGAAAGATCTAATTCGATCTATGCAAATCGCGTCGCGTCTAGGAGTCAGTACTGTCAATGCATTTTCCTTCGCGTGGCCCGGAGAATATACAGCAGGCAAACCAACATGGCCAATGCGTTGGTTAACTCGTGGAGGCATTATATCCAACAGAGAAATGGATAAATTAATCAAAGCATTTTCGATGGTGGTAGTGGAAGCAGAACGCTACAATATCGACGTGGCACTATCCATGATGTGTTGGAATTATACCAATACCACAGGCAATTTTCGGCGTCTTGTAGACCAACTTGGTTCTAAACGAATCAAGGTAATGTGGGGACCAGCCGATAATATAAATTGTGGAGAGTGGGATGTAGCCACAACTGGATTCCACAACATCCAACCTTACTTGCATGGACTTCACCTCAAGGATTTGCACATCATTGACGGCCAACAATTGCAATTTGAATATCGCCCAATTGGCGATGGTGATGTCGATTATCTGACAGTGCTAAGACAGTTGCGCAATCACAATTGCGCAACTGTTCTCTCAGTGGCAACGCATTTTCTTCCGGATACAGGCTCACCAGAAGATGCAATGCGTATCAATTACACGAATCTCTTATCACTTATTCAAGAAATATAAGAATAATGACAGGAAAGGGAAGTTAGTTAGAATGCAATTTTTCTCTGTTTCTGATGAAGTAGTCTCTCTACCCAAGGGGGCTTGGGCAAAGTCGCACCGAATCAACATCTACTGGCAAGGAAGACACATAACGTCCCTAAGCCAAGGTAAATACCGTGCCTACCTCTTTCCTGTTTATACCCCTCAAGGGTTTGCTGTTACCACAGAAAGTCCTATCGACCATCCACACCATAATTCTATTTGGATAGGTACAGACCATCTCCATTGCCATTTGCCTTTTTCCAATCAGGGTTATGAAGAGGCTACTTATAATTTCTACGTTAACGAAGTTTTTCAGGGACGCGCGGCGGGTCGTATCCTAAACATTTCCGTAAAATACCAAGAGGTCTCGGAAACCCATCTACAAATCACCCAAACTCTCAACTGGCAAGGTCCAAACGAATGGGGCGCACCACAAGGTAGAATTCTCGCCGTCGAAACTCGCACCATAAACATTTACCCAGGCGAGATTGCTAACCTGATCGATATCCGCTCACAACTTCGCCCAACAGAGTGGGAACTTCATATCGGTCCGACACGTCATGCTTATTTTGGAATTCGCATGTCCGAAGCATTACGGGCAACTACCGGAGCTAAACTTATCGATTCAGCCAATCGTTCTGGAGGATCCGAAATTACAGATCAGATTTCCGACTGGGTGGATTGTTCAGGAACAGTGGCAGCCTCGAGAAGTGCTGGGATTTCCCTGTTCGCCTACCCATCTTGCGCAGAAGAACCCTGGTTTGTTTCAGATTGGGGCATCCTAACAGTTAACCCTTTGAGACACCACAAAAAAGTGCTTAATCACGACACAGAGCTGGACTTAGCCGTGCGTATTGTTGTCCATGATGGAGACGTCCAACAGGCAGAAATTGACAAAATTTATCAGGCGTTTCGCACAGAAATAATTTCACAACAAAACAGTAAAGAGACATCATGAAAATTGCTTACGGCACATATGCCATGCCTCTTATAAAGCTGGAATCGGTAATCCCCATGCTGGCACAAGTGGGATACAGTGGAGTTGGGATTTGCATTGTATCCAACCACCTTGAATCTATGCCCGACAAAATCAACGCTACGCGTCGAAAGGAACTAAAACAGCTACTGAACAGCCCACCTAAGTGTACCGGCATTTATGGTCTTAGTACATATTCTGGAAGCAGATAAAAAATGCACCAGAATAACCTTGAACTCATACGATAAGTTGCACAACTAGCGAGAGATCTTGATGTTGGAAAACACCTGTAATTGCGGAGGAATCGGAGGCAAAAGTGACTTGTGGCAAAAACAGCGTTTGGGAAGCAGCTGGCATTGTTAGGATACGATTCAAATGATAATAGCGTTTTAGAATTTTATAATAAGTCAAGAAATCAAACAATGACATTAAGCAATATCCCCGATGGTTTGGGGGACAATTTCGTTGCTTGATGGGGAAGGCAAATCCGCTGTTCTTATTATAGGGTCCAAGAATGAAAGTGGTTGGGTTATTGAGTCAGATGGATGTGGTGGAGTTGGGTGATTTTAGTGTATTAGCCTGTACGAAAGATACAATGTTTGATACATATAGACTTAAGTCGCAGTAAGAATCCAGATGCAGAGGTTCGTGCTGATACGGCAGAGGCATTAGGGTAGATAGGATCAGAGGATGCGGTATCTGCACTAATACAAGCATTGCAAGATCAAGATTCATGGGTTCGTGCTGCTGCGGTAGAGGCATTGAGGAGTATAGGTACACCTGAAGCACTTAAGGCAATTAAGGAATATGAATCACGACAATAATATGCTGACGGCGGTACATACGTCGAGTGTTGCATAGGTATCAGTAGTTAGTTCTGAGAAGCCAGCTAGCCCCCATGTTTCTGACAAAGTCTTGCGGAAGTTAGGTTGTATTTAAGTTAAAACTTAAGTACAAGAGAAACACTCATTCACTGATTTTATTTTAGTGTGTTTAACTGGCAATTAGACGGTAGCAATAATAACCAGTCTCTTGATCTTACTGTTTGTTTATTAGATTAAGATTGGTTAAATGCTGGATGTACCTGTGCAAGGTGA
>Ga0066834_10000188_pt1 | contig 28761 bp, 13 predicted proteins | sample ETNtaG_30_FD_66729 | JGI IMG/M metagenome (GOLD analysis project Ga0066834, IMG submission 66729) | Marine microbial and viral communities from oxygen minimum zone, Eastern Pacific Ocean - ETNP201306PF43B | ecosystem: Environmental > Aquatic > Marine > Oceanic | place: Pacific Ocean: Eastern... | reverse complement strand
GGCCCTGCCGCCATCGCGCCGCCAGGCCTGCGACATGAAAGTCGGCCGCACCTGGCCCCGATCCGGCACGAACAGACTGAGGGGTACCACAAGCTGCCCACGGCCTCCCAGCATCTGTTCGGACGGCCGGTCGAAGAGCCATTGCGGGTTTGGGTCCATCCAGACCGCGGGGAGCAGCTTCACTTCCGGGTCCACACCGACTGCGGCAGACAGCAATCGATCCACCTGCGCGAGCCACCACGGATAGAACTCTTCTTCTTCGCCCGGCGCACAGATTGGCGAGCCCTGGAGAATCGGCCGGAACAGCTTTACGCCCGTCGCAGCATACTCGCTGTAACGCCGGTAGTTGCCGTAAGACGATGACCAGAGGATGGGCGGCACTGGCTTGCCGTTTATGTGAAGCGTGGGATTTCCCTCGACCGTGCGGATTTCGCATCGTGGAAATCCGCTGCCGGAGGGCGCCGCACTTTCGCCACGATCTACCTGTAGTGTGAAGTGCACACCGTAGAAGTCGGCCGTCAACGCTGGCAAGTCGGTCAGAAGCCCTGCAGCTCCCTCTTTAGCGCTGACGAGCAGCGTGGCCGGCGTATGAGTTGGCGCATAGTCAGGCACCGGCACGGCAAGCGACACGGTATGCTTCCCTGCTTTCCACTGGCTTGTCTTGACCTCCTCCGAGCGGAGATAGGCGCCCCACAGTTCAAAGTCATGGTTGCGCCAGAAGGAAGGCTGCCCCAGGCGGAGCACGACCGCGTAGTCTCTGCTGACCGCGGCGGCACACTCAAAAGTAATGCTGACGTCGACAGTCTTGCCTGGCTTGACTGGCCGGGGGGCAACCTTCAGCTCGACTATCTTGAGCGTGTCCTCCGGGGCAACCGTCGGTCGCGGGACATTCCACGGCCAGTGCCATCGGGTGTTTGGCCACGTCCTCACACGGCAGGGAGTCCAACGGTTGTCGCTCAAGCCGGGTCTGCGCCAATCGCCGACTTTGCCCTGGTCCTCCTGCCCCAGCCACTTCCCGTCAGTGATGATGACCATACGGGTGCCGTCCTTTCGTCTGATCACCAGCTCTGCCAGGAGTCCGTGGCTGCCCACTTCGTAGAGATCATCAACGACCGCGGCCAGGACGTTTTCACCCTTGACCAGCCAATCAGCCGGAATTTTCTTGACCTTGGCCTGGCGCAGGGAGCCGCCATGGTAGCTGGCGTGCTTCATGGCCGGGCGGTTGTTGATCCACAGTTGGTTCAGCCGATCGTAAGCACACGCGAGAAGCCAGACCTCCGATATCTGGTCCGGGTCATCGAGGTTGAAACTGCGGCGCAAGTAACGCCTGAGCGGTTCGCGGTGAGGGATATACAACGAAGGCTCGGACCATATCCATCTGGCCTGCCAACGGGGGGACCACTCAATCGGCAGCACAGTTTCAGGCCCCATCACTCGAAACTCGCTGATGGCCACCTGTCCGGACGGAGCCGACTTGATCAAGAGGCGCACGGCTCGGGTCTTTACCGGCTCCTTCAGTTCATGTCTTATCTCACGATCGAGAGGGACCGTGGAAGCATCGCCCCCTGCCACCTCCTTCCACTCGCCGTCGTGCAGCACTTCAATCACGTATCTGCCAACGCTTCCGGCTTCTTTGAACGGGCAACCAGGAAAGTGACGGATGACCACCTCCCGGACCTCGACCGCCGCACGCCATTCCACCCTCAGCCATACCGGCAGTCTCCCCTTCTCAGAAACCCATCCGGTTCCGGGCTTGCCATCGCATGCCTTCTGAGCAGAGAAATTGAGATTCGCCGCGGAGGCCAGCGCGGTCGCCATCCCGCCCGAATTGCGGAGCGACAGGTTGACGTTCTCCTGCTCGCCCTGAACGTGACAGACTGGTATGAGGATCAGAGAGAGCCAGAGCTTTTTCATGGGTGAGAGCATAGATGGACGGGTATTATCCGAAAACTCATATTGCCAGAATGCTCTTCGTGCGCGAAACCCTTTCCACTGTGCCCCGTCCAATCTATACTTGACTCTGATCGCTATGTTTCCCTGACTCCGCTGAGAATGGATGGCTTTGCGGGCAACCACTTCAGAATACAAATGAGTAGATTCCTGAAACAGAACCTGGCAGCGTCTCTTGTCCTTTTGCTGCTCGCCGAATTTGGACTTGCCGATCCCTGCGGGATGGTCCCTCCGGTCAACCTGACGCCAGGAGCTCCCCAACTTACTCGCATCGGTGACCAGATGACCTTCGTCTCCTACCGCAACGGAATCGAGGACATCGTGCTGCGTCCCGGTTTCAAGGGCAGTGTCACCGATTTTGGGATGTTGATTCCTTTCCCTGTGTCACCCGCACTGCGTAAAGTCTCTGATGACATCTTCCACCACATCAAGAAGGCTATTGACCCGCCTGAGGTGGTCATCAATCTTGCCGTGAAGAAGATAGCGGAAGGGCGCCGGCGGCAGTTGCAGAATAAGGACCAGCTTGTGTACCACGGGCAGGTCAAAGTCTTGAAGGAAGAAGCGGTCGGCATGTATCAGATCGCGGTGCTGGAAGCATCCAACCCCCAGGCACTCAAATTCTGGATGAAAGCCCACGGCTACATTTATCCGAAAGGGATGGACGTCCCCTGCATGGATTACATCAAACTCGGATGGTGTTTCGTGGCGGTGAAATCCACTGTTGGCAGCAAGGCCGCTGTCGAGGCAAAGCCGGGCATGCGAAAGGCCAATCCTGATCTTCCAGATGACTCGTCATTCGAAGGCGCTGTCCAGGCCATGGGATTCCGATTCCGCACGGATAATCCCGTCGTCCCGATGCGCCTCTCGGCCTACAACGAAGGCAAGCTGCACAACATTGTATACGTGTTCAGCGATAGGCCGATGAAGTTTGATCAGCTTCGGCCCAAATTCATCAAGCGCCAGATCTCCGGCGACCAGCTCCTCAAGAACATGACGGAGCCGTTGAAGGTGAAAGTGATCGGCGGAACTCTCGAGCAGGCGGAGAAGTGGGGATATTTGAGCCGGCCTCAGTACAGTCGCGACCCGGCCCCGCATAACGGAAACGCGCTCGATCTGTTTTCCGCTGACTTGATGTCGGCCAGCCAGGACCGTCTTTCACATCCATTCGAGGAAAGGGAAAAAGAGCTTCTTAAAGTGGGTGAACGCCTCGGCCTGCGCGGCAAGGAGGTCGACGAGCAGATCGGAAAGATTATCCGCAAGGAACGGCGCAAGGGACTCGATGAGGTGAAACAGGAGTTCAGCAAAATGACACTGACAGTTATCGAAGGAGATTTTCCCCGCGATGTGATCGCAAAGGAGAACTTGACCTTGTCGGCCATCAAGCCAGGGGAACCCGATAACTGAAAGCCTCGCAAGAAAGGCGTTCATGCACCAGACCAGGAAGAGAACCATGCCAATCTCACGTCTTATAACGGCGGCCATTCTGACCCTCCTCGGCCCACACATGGCATTTGCCGATCCCTGCGGGATGGTTCCGCCAGTACAGCTCACGCCCGGGGCACCCCAACTGACCCGGGTCGGTGACCAGATCACTTACGTTTTTTTTCAGGACGGCATTGAAGACATCGTCCTGCGTCCGGGCTTTAAGGGCTCCGTAACCAACTTCGGCATGCTCATCCCGTTCCCGGCCGTTCCATCTCTCCGAAAAGTTTCTGACGACATTTTCAGTCACATCAAAAGGGCCATCGATCCGCCTGTCATTCAGATCGCGCTGGAGGTCGCTGAAGAAGAGTCAGATAAAAGCGAGGATATGAGTGACGAGCTCCGCTTCGGCACGGTCAAGGTACTCAAAGAGGAAGCCGTCGGGATGTACCAGATTGCCGTCCTCGAAGCGTCGAACCCTAAGGCTCTCGAGCATTGGATGACCACCCACGGCTACATCTATCCAACAGGAATGGACAGGCCCTGCATGGATTACATCAAGGCCGGTTGGTGCTTCGTGGCTGTGAAGGCCAACATCGGAAGCCAGGCCGCGGTCAAGCCCAGGCCAGGCATGCGCAAGGCCGACCCGAAGCTGCCGGCCGACGCCGGTTTCGAAGGCGCCGTACAGGCAATGGGTTTCCGTTTCAGAATTAAAAGACCGGTCGTGCCCATGCGCCTTTCCGCCTTCAACGAGGGCAAGCTCTTCAATCGCGTCTATTACCTCAGCGACCAGCCCGTCCGCATCGAACAGTTGCCCAGGGAATTCGTGAAGCGACAGATCCCCGGCGAACAGCTTCTCAAGAACATGACTCAGCCCTTGAAAATAAAAGTGAGCGGCGGAACTCTGAAAGATGCGGAGAGGTGGGGGATGCTGAAGCAACCGCAATACAGCCGCGACCCAGCCCGGCACAACGGCCACGCCCTCGACGTAATATCTGCCGACCTCCTGGCCGTAGCCAACAACAGGCTGACGCACCCTTTCGAAGAGCGGGAAAAGGAACTTCTTCGCATTGGCGAACGGCTCGGCCTGCGTGGGCAGGAAGTAGACGACCGGATCGGCGAAGTCATCACCACGGAGCGAAAAAAGGCCGCGGCAGATACTCTGAAAAAACTGAAAAAGATGACCCTGACCGTCATCGAAGGCGACTTCCCCAAAGAGGTCATCGCCGAGAAGAACCTGACCTTCGCGAACGACTGACGCTCGAGAGAGAAGAACCCGAGAAGCTCGGTTTTATTCTATTCGTCTGTCCCCATTCGTCTGTCCACTCATACGTGACGCGACGCTGCGGCTTTCGTCAGGCAATCCGCAATTGCCAACGCGCAATTACTTCAACTCTTCCAGCAACTCGCCGATTTCTATACGCACATCATCGGCGACTGTGCGGTCTTTGGTTGCCCGCCAGCCGAGTTCTGTCGCTCCTTCTGCTTTCAGCACGCGGCCTGCTGCGGTCGCCAGTAACCGTTTCGCTTCGGCCAGGAGTTTGTGATCGGGCTGCCCCTTCTCGATTTCGGTAACACGCTGCCGAAGCATCGACAGGTACTCGAAATCTGCCACGCTCTCGCGGATGGCTTCCATGTGCTTGCCTGGCGTCACTGAATCTCGGCCGAGGAAGAGCGGCGTGAAGGTCCGGCCTCTGTTGAGATACTCGTTCCAGGAATCGCCGCCGCCCGTATCACCGAAGGCCCAGAAGTAAGTTCCTTCAGCGCCCATTTGGAAACAGGTCCAGGCCTGCAACCGATGGTAGGTGTATGGATCCAACAACCGGCTCGGGCCGCTGCACGAATAGAATTCAATCCGCCGTCCTGCTTCGCGCTGCTTGCGATAGAAATCAGCGAAGAGAGTGCCCTCCTGAAGCATCATAGGACGATTGGGGCATAAAACGTCTGACGCGGACATCAGTTGTGGGGTGGCCTCTTCGGGCTTGCGATAGGTCGGATCTTCCCAGATGACGACTTTCAGCTCGACTGCTTTGATGGCCCGTGACCAGGCGACGATGATGCGGTCCTGTTCGTTGCGGTGGGGCTCATCAACAAGAAGCAGGAACAGCCGATCTGGTTCGATGCCTTTCGTCCGTGCGTGAGCGACCCAGAACTTAATCCAGTTACCGACTTTTTTTGCGAACAGCGGCTCGCCAATTTTCGTTCCGGCTATCGAGCCGCCAACAGCGTTGAAAACGCAATAACGCCTGGCTTTCGGCCAAAGGTCGACCCACTGGTCGAAATTTGCCGTGCTCGGCTTGTCCTTGAAATCACCGGCGTCATTGAATGTACCCATTGCCATCACCCCGCGAGTGGCCCACGGGGAATCCACGTAGCGGCTCTGCAAGTGAGCGATCAGAGCTATACGGTTTTGAGGGGTGACGCCGTACATTTTCGATGCGTTCGTGTAGTCCCAGCCACCGACGTGCAATTGGGGCCACTCAGGAAAAGTCATATCGAACACTCGAACGCTCAATGGAATCCGCATGGGTTTCTTTGTCGCGCCCGTAACAACAATATGTCCCTGGTGCCGGCCGGCCGGGATGTTTCCAGGTGTTATGGAAAGCCATACTTGCCTTGCCATTCCAGCCGGCAGCGAGATGTTGTAAGCGCCGCCGGCAGCAGCCACCTCCGGCAGCGCCGCGGCGACGGCCGTGCCTTCATGGGTGTCCGTCCATGCCACTTCGTGGACGGACAGGTTGCCGGGCTCGTTCAAACCCGGTATGCCTTCGAATTCCAGCGTTGCGGTGAGCGGCCGTTTGGAGCAGTTCGTGAGGTTGAACGTACCGGCGCGGGTTTCACCTTTCATGGCAGCGACCTCGACCTTCAGGGAAGAGGTCTGTTCGGGCAGTTCTACAGTTGTCAGGAAATCCCATGGGTTGGCGGGCCAGGCCACGATCTCCGGCCGGCCAACGACCTCGCGAAACGCGCCCAGGATTGCGTAGACCCGCGCGTGAACCGCGTGGAAGGGGAACGCACCCCGGAACGTTTTGCTGTCGATTTCGGGGAGCTCGTCAATGGCACGCTCAATCGCCGCGATCTCTTTGGCGAAATTGGCTCGATCCGCCGCAGGGATTTCTGCGGCATCCAGAACATTCTGAACACTGACCAGGTCCAACCCCATGCGTCGTTTGACCGCCGCGTTGAAGAGGTCTTCTTTGTAGTACTCCATGGGATAGCGGATGACCTCGCCGGGCAGCGGATTCTTCTTCCATTCGTCTTTGCCGCGATGGACTTCGATCTCATCGATAAAACAGTAAGGGCCATTGGGGTCGATCAGGAGCTTGATGAATCTGCCATGCGTCTGAAGCTCATCTGTGTAATAGCGGTGGACCGCGTAACCTTCCTCCGGGTGGGTTCCGTTCTTCTCGCTCAACTTCACCAGATTGCCGAGGGAGTAAAACGCGCGGCCGTCCGCACTGATCAGGGCCTGGATCGTTGATGGCCATTGAACTCCCGCAACGCCCGCGGCCGTGTTGTAAGAGATGCCTCGAATCGGAAAGTCATCGCCCAGATCCATCGTGATGACTACGGGGTTGGAATGAGCCCATCCGACGGTACTCATTTGCGTCCAGAAATATCCCACGGAGTACTGGCCGTCCGTGAGCTGGGTCTTGTCCCCATCATCTTTGCAGAGCCGATAGCTGGGATTCGGCTGGAGCGTGTAGAGTGCCCCCCGTGCGACGTTCTCGTAGGAGAGCGTCTGTCCGGCGTCGTCAAGCACTGTCCTGGCCTCACTGGCAGTTAGAACCTGAACATCGTCCACGGCGACGGTCCCTCCGGGCGTTTTCTTTCCTGACATGTGCCTGGCGTCCGCCCAGATCTGAACGGCGACGGTGGTGGCCGCACCGCTCTTGAAGCGCGCAACGTATCGATTCCAGCGTCCAGGCTGAGCCACAGCCACAATTCGGACAAGCTCGTGTCTGCCTTCTTTGCCCGATACGATACGCACGATCGGCTTCATCGAATTGTCCCGCTTGACCGCGGCAGTCAGAACGAGGTCGGTTTTCGCCGGCAGCGAGATGGACTGGGTGACGGGGCCCGAAACAAGCCATCGTGGAGTTCGGTAGCGCGCAGAATCCTGGCCGCTGAATCCATCTTCGTTGGTGCCTCGCCAAGCGCTTGCATCGGGCACGTGCCAGTTGGCAGGCCGGTTTTCGTCCTCCGGTGTCCGGGCAGTGAAATCAGAATTCTTGACCAGCGGAGCTGCGGGCAGGCATTCAGTAAAGGTTGCGATGAGAGCAATGACAGGTAGCAGGTATTTCATGGTTCTGTCCTGAATAGAGGGACCATCGTTCATCTGTCTGCCGCTGCGCAGCGGTGTTCTCTCAGCCAGGTGCGCAGTGGAACGTCCTTCTCCGTTGGCTGCCACCAGCCTTTGATATCGACGCCGTCGCCGAGTATTTGCCGGCGGATCGGATCGCACTTCGAAAGGACTTCTTCGGGCTGATTGTTGTAGTCCAGCCCGCGTAGCCAGCGATAGCTGTAACCGAAGAACACGACCTTGCGAGTCACGTTGGATGAATTGTAGCTGCGTGAATGGAAGAGGCGCCGATCAAACAGAACAGCGGTGCCGGGCTTGACGGCGACTTCGGTAGTTCCGGCCGGGTCGCCGTTTTCGTCTCGCTCTTCGGGAAGCGCGTCCCATCGATGGCTTCCGGGTATGATTCGGAAAGCGCCGCAGTTCGGGATGGTCGTGTCGCTGAGCCAGTAGGCGATTTTCAGTGACAGCCGCGGATGGGGGCGTTCCATTTCTGGAACGGGTCGGCCTCCGTCCTGGTGCCAGTGCCGGCCGTAAGTCTCAGGTTCCTTGTCAGGCGGTTCAGGCGGATACATGATCAGGTGCGAGATGTAGAGCTGGATGTTCCAGCCGAGGATGTCCCACACGATTGGGAACGTCTTGGGCCAGTCGAGCAATTCAAGAAAGTGGTCGTCTTCAATCACCACATTGAACCTTGCCATGAGCTCATGCGTAGCGAGGCCCTGCCGTTCGCGTTCTTCAGCATCGATGCGATCCACAATCTGTTCAAGCCGGCCAACCACTTCCGGCGGCAATGCGTCTTCGATGATCAGATAGCCGTGCTCATCGAAGTGTTGGAGCTGGTCGGGCGTAGCCGCGTGCTTCAGGATGGAGTCGTCCATGGTGTTGTTGGATCTGTTAGCGGGTCATCTCATCGAGGAACTGGATTATCCACGGATTTCCAGGAGACTCATCCGATGCGAACGAATCAGCCTATGTGGTTTGGCCCGGCTTTGTGCGGAGGATGAAGGAAATCGGAGGGGCTGTCTGTATGATTCGCAGACCGACTCCGCCTGTTAGGCCTTCAATCTCAGCTTATGCCCGACGACGAAGACACGCTCCAATTCGCATGTTGAGGATTGAAACCCCCGACAGAAGGTAACATTATCCTGCCAGTTTCTCAGTTGGAGGTTAACCGATGGCCAGTGACGAATCGAAAAACAGTGATACGACGCACTTTGACATGCGTCCGGTGAACCGGGATGAACCTGGGGGCAGCGGCCTCGGCATTCTTCTTGTCTTAATGGCGTTGGCGGTGCCAGCCCTTCTGGTGATCACGTATCTAATGGTGAATACGCCCGAGCCCGGACAGGAATTGCCGGGGGAGATTACGCCAGGCTTCCTTGAGGCAATCCCCCTCAACAGCCCACCAGAGCTCGACGGCCCGTCTCTTTTGGCAGAGGCACCCGAGGAACATCCAGGTGAACTGGCGATTGAGATAAGTGAGCCTGCCCCTGATGGGACGCCTGAAGAGCTTCTGCAAGTAGAGACAATGAAGAGAAGAGCGGCGCGGCCAAGACGACTCATCACCGATCAAGAGCCTGAGCCGGAATGGCAAAAAGAAATCCGAGCGCAGTTGGAGAAACGGATTTCCTTCGATTTTGTGGATACCCCGCTCGCGGATGTCGTGGCCTTCCTGACGAACCTGACGAATACCAACATGGTCCTCGACCCTGCAGCCGTGGAAGGGGATGACGTACCGGTGACGCTGAAGGTCAGTGATATGAAGCTGGTGTCCGCGCTCGAATGGATTCTACGCCTGGTAAATCTCACATATGCATTCCGCGATGAAGCAATTTTCATATCGACACCGGCACGTATTCAAAGCCTGCCGTCCGTACGGAACAAGCAGATCGTGTTTCGGGTCTACGACCTTCGAGAGCAGTTGAAAGAAGATGGCAGGGAAGTGCTGCTCGACGTGATCCGAAATTCAACAGCCGCGGATTGGGAAGCTCCGGAGGCCATCCTCAGATTCGTGGACGGACGCTTGATGATCCGGCATCGGTGGATAGTGGTCGGCATGGTAGAAGAGATGATGGATGAGTTTCTCAGGGCAAGTGGAGTGGAGCCTCCGAAAAAGCCATCTCCCAAGACCGGCTCCGTTAAAGCAAAAGTGTTCCCGAGAGTGGGCGCGCGCATGAGAGAAGAGTTGCCTCTGAACGGTGCAGTTGAGCTGGAGCGAGGGAGGAATGTCCTGCCAAACATTGATTCGCTGGATTCGTTCTGGGCGAACTACTTTGGCGCTGTAAAGCGTGGGAGCTACCCCTGGGCCAAGAGGTTGTGCCTTGTCGATGGCCTCAAGAAAACCTGGCCCGAAGCCGAGCAGAATGAATTGGATCAGGGAGATTTCGCCCGGCTCGTGAGGGAAGTGGATGTGATGGAGACGATTCTCAAGAGGGCGGAGAACGGCTTTCGCATGAAGCGGTTTATCAGGTACAGAGGATTGCAGGGGAAACTGAGCAGAATCGAGAATGGCCTGCTCCATCTGAGAACCGACAAAGTGGAGATCGGCGTCAGAATTGGTCAGTTCGAGCCTGGACAGATATGGAGGGCAGTGGAAGCAGCCAATCGTGCGGATCAGTTTCATCCCGCGGGTGTTGATCACAGGATTTACGCCGTCCCAGGATTTACTTTCACCGATGGCGCCAGAGTCATGAACCTTAGAGACATGACTCTGTTCCAAATCTCTTTCGGCTCCCCTGAGAAAGCTCTCGCTCTTATTGAAAAATCAAAGGAAGCCAAACTCGACTTCGAAATCTACAGGCCGTTCCTGAAGCGCCGACTCGCTGCCATGGAACGGGCAAGAGCATTGCCGAAAGACTGTTGTCCGGAGTGAGGACGTGGAAATGGAGTGCGAGGGCTTGTCACCGCTTTCACTTTTTCACGCGTTTCAGGTAAAAGAAATCTCACGTGACTCGTCATCCTGAACTTTCCATAACTCACCGATAGATGAACTCCGATACATCGGGGCACCCAAACTATGCCACTCGAACATCCTTACTCCGATCTCAATGGCGGCCACTGGCTGCGCGGCAACCTGCACACTCACACCACGGCAAGCGATGGCAGCCGGCCTCTCAATGAGGTGGTCGATGATTACGTGGGACGCGGTCACGGATTTCTGATGATTTCCGATCATGACACTTACACCAGCCAGGAAGAGCTCGATGCCGTGGATTCGGGAGAGATGATTCTGATTCCAGGCAATGAGATTTCCCGGGGCGGCCCACACATGCTGCATGTGTATCCGGACTGCCTCGTCGAGCCGGATGAGGATCGGCAGAAGGTGATAGACGATGTGAATGCGGTACGGGGTTTCATCATCGTGAATCACCCGAACTGGACGACCCGTTTTAATCACTGCCCTCTCGAAAAGATGGAAGAGTGGCAGGGCTACAACGGGATGGAAATCTACAACGGCGTCATATGCCGTCTCGACGGCAGCCCATACGCAACGAACAAGTGGGACATCCTGCTCTCAGCAGGACGCCGCATCTGGGGCTTCGCCAACGACGACAGCCACCAGCCTCAGGATGTGGGGTTCGGCTGCAATGTGGCGTACGTGAAAGATCCTTCGCCCGCGGGAGTCGTCGCAGCTTTGGAGAACGGCCAGCTTTATGGCTCTACCGGCGTGACGATTGCCAGTATCGAAGTGGACGGTCTCGATATCCGAATCGAAACCGAGAACGCGCAGCGCATCGTGGCATTGCGCCAGATTGGGAAACGGCTGGCGACCGAAGATGGCAACTCCATTGAGCTCACTGTGCCGGAGGACACGACCTACGTGCGTTTCGAATGCTGGGGCGAAGGCGAGAGCTTCGCGTGGACGCAGCCGTTCTGGGTGGTGTGATGAGTAATGAGTAAGGCGCGGCGCTTAAACGTTGATCTCCGCCACCCTCAGCCATTACTTCGGATCCAGATTCGCTGCCATGTCCTCTTCCGACGGCGTTGGGGTATCGAAACCGTTTTCAGGAACATCCATGCCGGCAGTCCAGCACAGAGCGTTGAGGATGAACTTGCGCAGGTCTTCGCGAGCCCAGTTTGAGTGGTAGTGCCCTCCCGTGAAACCGAAGCCGCGCCCGCCGTCTTCGCGTTCGCTGGCCCAGGCCAGATGCTGTGGCTCGCCGTTGGCAACGGCTTTGCGGACGTCCGGGTTCCCGCTGTGAGGGCCATCGGGCCGTTCCATGGTGGTTTCGGGTGCAACCGCGCTGAGGATGGGGGTGACACCTTCCATGTTGTCCCGGAAGCGCATGTGGAAATACCACTCGTCGTTCATCTCAAATGGCGGGACCCCGTTGTTGATTGGGTGGCCGGGCAGTTCGGTGAAATTTGCGTCCCAGTGAGGATTGACGGACCAGTGCATCTCAAAGTAGCCCCCCGTCCATTCGAGGAATTCCTTGCCGCCTTCTTCCGCGGGCACTTCGACTCCGTAGTGGAGCAAAGCGATGCCTTTGCCCTGTTTCGCGAAGCCGTCGATAAACTGAAGCTGCGGTATTGCCGGATGGCGTTGCCCGCCGTCGGAGTAGACCACCAGCGCATCCGCGTCTTCGAAGAATGAATTGTCTTCGGGCCATCCATTGGTGTGGACGACTGCCTTGACGCCATCAACGCTTTCGTTCAGCAGTTTGGCCATCAATAGACATCCGGCGTTGTGTTCATGTGCGCCCGCTCCGTGGCTGGGGCCGCCGGCGACGAATGCGATTCTCTTGCTCATGGTTGACTCCTTCAGAAGTGGATGTTGTTGCTTTCGAGTGGGCACTACTTACCGAGGTTGCCGAAAAACTTCCACCGAATGAAAGTAGAGATCCCCCATCGAGATTCAAGAGCGGAATTCATCCCATTGCAGAATAGGACCATCAAGTAGAAGGCGGATGGAATTGAGGACATTTCTTCCCATCACTCCACAATCCTGGTCGAGAAGGATGAATTGTCCCCGAAAGACCTTTCTCAGAAAGACCAATTCCAACTCTACCGCCTCGGCCAGGCTTTTGTTGCCGTCGAAACCTTCCAGTTCATAGCTTGTCAAAGCCCCAGTTTCGATCACAAGATCGCCAACAAGCGGCGCAGGGAGAATGGTCACATCCGCTCCAGTATCCATTAACAGCGGCACGTCTGTTACTGAAGCCTTGGATGAAGGCGAGCGTACAGTAACCAGAGCGATTGGGCCGGGAGGGTCTAACCGACTGGTGTCATACGCTGGCATCAGCGGCCTCTTCCATTACCTCCATTTGAAATTCCTTTGCCTGCTCAGGGTTCACCAGCCGCGGTGACACAATTTTAGCCGTGTGAGTATCCCCATGGTTACTGACAAGTACAAGAACCTTTGTGTTTTCAGGAAGCTGAACTTCCCCTTTCAGGCGAATCTGGCCATTCTTTACGATGCCTGAGTATTGTGTCTTCATATTCAGCCCCTTGATGAGGAAGAAGGTATTGGAGCGGATTATACCCCGCCTAAGAGCCAAAGCTCAACGCCGCGAGGACGAGTGAAGCACCGTGTTACTACGTCGGCAATATCTGAAAATTCGTTGGCGTTTCGGTGATGAAACCAACGATCACCCAGATGCCGCCGATGAAACATTCTCCGACGACCATACCCAGGAAGAAGGGGATCATTCTCCGATAAGTACGCGCTCCGCCATAACGCAAAATGAAATACTTAATCGACCAGCCGAGAAAGATGGAGAACCAGAAGTGGCGCATCGCGTAGCTGTTCGACATCAGCAGACCCAGGGGATGCAACGGCCACCAGTGATAGCTGCGGCTCATGTGGCTGATAAAACCCATCAAAAGCGCGCCCCAGCTCATGTAGCCAACGTTATACCAGTTGGTGGATTCACCCGCGTAAAGAGAGCGCACCCAGGGATTGAGCTTCCAACCGAATACTGCCCTCATGCCGAACCAGTCAAGATTCGCGCCTCCTGCCTCGTATGCCTGCCGGACGAAAAAGTAACCTGAACAGACAAACGTGAGCACAAGCGCAGGCATGACAAGCCAGCCCAGACTGCGAGGGCGATCGTTATCAGAATCATTGATGCGTATCGCGTTAAACGTGCTCGGCATCAACGACTCACGGGCGTCATGAATGAAGTAGATGTTCTGCAGAGCCATCGTCGCCGAGGTCGTTTTCCCCAGTCGGCCGGCACCGAACGCGGCATCCAGAATCTCGACCGGGCTGAATCGCTGATAGACGAACAGCATCCCGCCCTGCGTTATCAGCCGGGAAAGACAAAGCAGAATGGCCAGCCATAAGAGCAAGCCCGCAAGGCTGTACCAGAACGACATCCCATACTCCGCGCACCAGCCGGACGCGACCAGCAGTGATACAACCAACCCGATCGTCGCGGCCCGGTAGGACATCACTTCGCGGCTGTCATCCACCTCAGGCGCTTTCAACACCGCCTTTCGAAAAACGTTGCGCAGATGGTGCCTTGCTCGCCACAACAGAACCCCGGCCAGCACCAGGAATGCTCCCGCCTGTTGATACACAGAGAAAGGCCCAGAATTGCCGCGGGTGGGGTACCCAATCAGATAGCCAATCACAAACTCAAACTGCTGAAAAACATAAAAGAACCACAGGCTCAACGAGACCTCCAGCGGCACGAGAAACATGAACGCCACCACGGAAAGATAGACAAACATCCATTGAAGGGTCATCTCTGACCACGGTGCTTCCCGGAGCAGATCATTCAGCCTGATCTTGAGCACAATCTCTGGAATCTCCGGATGCCACTTCCGCATGCCGTTTACGAAATGGATAAAGATCGGTATTCCAATGCCAATCCATGTGGTGGGATCCCGCAGAAACTTGTTGAGCCACTTTCCTTTCGCCGGCGGTTCGATCAGGGCCAGCGGCAGTACGACGAGCGGGTAATTCAGTCGCTCGTTTTCCATCCACTGCTTTCGCATGATTGCGCTTAGACACCAAGTCATGGTGACCAGACACACCATGAACACCGACCAGCGCAGGAGGGGGGCCTTCCACATGTGCCAGGGGACGGGGGCATCCTTCGGTTTCTTTTCGAAGAACTGCTTGACGACCGGACTGTTGCGATCCTTGCTCGGCACAAGCCGATCATCAATGAAAGGGAGGAGTCTCTCCTGCCATTTGTTCGAGTTGCTTGCGTAATAGGCCGGCGCCACCAGCGTTGAATAAAAATATCGGCTGAATCCGCTCGACGGAATCCCGGAGCAGACAATCAGAATGCACCACAACAGCAACGATTCTTTGCGAGTGAAAACAATCTTCTCATGAATCCTGCGCAGCACAGGATTGATCGCCAGAACCAGCAGCGTCATCAGAAACACAGCCGCGAGCGGCAGGTGGTTCCCGATGAGAAAAGTCCCGCGCAGATAGTAGTCATTGCGCGGCACCGCCCACGACATCAGGACGACCAGCAGAAGTGCAATGAGATATTTAAAGGGAGACAGGACGATACTCCTTCACACTCTTTCAATCTTCGGAAAACTCTCCTCTATCGAATCCAATTCGCCGCTCATCACCCTGAGTGCCCGTTCATCCCAAAGTTGAATCTCTGCGATCAACGATTCCACATCCACACCAAATCTGTGCGGAACAAAATGGTCCAGGTTCCTGGTCGCCTTCATGAGCGATTTGTGCAGGCCTCGCGGATTCTCTTCAACATGTATCTTATGAAAACCTGCTGCCATCTGAATCAGCCCGTGAAGGAATTTTCTGGAGTCGCCTTTTTCAAGATGCCACTGGTCTTCCCAGACTTCGTGCGCCGCGAAGAACTCGTTGCGACCGAAGTGCCGGATTCCAGCTTCAAGACTGCAGAAAAAACCCTCGGCGGGCATAGATTCAGAGGGACTCGGGATTCAGAATTCAAGCACGTAGTTGCCCCTGGAATCGTAGGATGAATCGTAGGATGAATCGTAGGATGGGCGTCCCGCCCGTCTCCAAAGGGCTCAGATCTTCGAGACGGCCGGGACGGCCATCCCACGCCCTTAACTTCGCCCCATTCGAATCCTCTCAGTCTTTCGATTTGTAAACCTCTATCTCGCTGGCGCCATAGCTGTGCCGGACCTCGCCGAGGTTCATTTGAATTCGCCGGCCTTCGCATCCCGGTGTGTAAAGAAGGCGGAAGAACTGGTCGTTGTTAATCGCCAGCGCAAAGCCACGTTCCGTCTCATCATCGTTGCTCATGAATCCGATGCTCCGGACAAGCTCCGACTGCTTGTTGCGATGCGAATACCAGGCGAAGAGATCGAAGCTGGCCTTCTTTGTCAGGTCGACTTCGAGCCAGAGCCCTCGGATGGCCTGTACCGTCCTGGTCGTATTCCAATTGCTGTGTCTTTCTTCCGAATAGTATTTGCCGTTGAGAGCCTTCAGGGGATTGTCACCCGCAGGGAGGAAGTGTCCGGCCACGTAATCCGGGTCGGGATTGTGCACGTAGATCTTGGTGTCCTTGGGAATACCGCTGATTCCGCTGCCCTCGATTTCTTCCAGATCTTCATCCTCAAATTCATCCTCGGCTTCATCTCCAAGCCCGATAGATTCTGCCAATGCCGACGCTCCGGCAGGCTTGACGTAAACGAGATTTTTTGATGGCCAGGTGAATTCCCAGATCTGGAACGACGAAATCTCGACCCCCTCTCCTTTCAGGGAAACAGTCAACGGCCGGCCGCGATTCGGCCAGGCTATGTCTTGCGTGCGGCCGAGTGGCGCTGGCAGATCCAAAACAAATGTTTCTTTACGTTTCCCGTCGCTGATGGTGACTGACAACGGCGGATTCGAATCCGGCTTCCGATAGGCGAGGTGCACGTTGAATCCACTGCCCTTTGTGGCGGCCTGAGCACGCTTCCCGCCCTTGATGTCTTTCAGCAGTTTTGCCGCGCAGTGGTTTTTCAGAACCTGCAGCGTCTCAACTGGCCAGGGCGGAATGTGTCTGGCGACCGTTGCCTTTTCATTGAACGTGAGCGCGCCCGCAGCCTTTGTTGCCTTCGCCACTTCAGCGCCGGTGAGCCTCCAACGTTCCTTGCCCTCCCAGGAATGCATAGTGACATCCATTCCCTCATGGATGACCACAAAGCCATTCCTGCCCAGCCCGCCGATGCTGGCCAGTCCTTTGAGGGGAATGGACCACAGAGGCTGAGCGTCGGTGGAGTAGGCCTGTACCCGATCCTCATGCAACAGACAGAAACTTCCGTTCGGCGAAAGCGCGTGCTGCATGGCCTCGAAACTCACTGGCTCGGCGTCCTGCCGGACATAGAGTAATTCGCCTTTCTCCCCGAACAGTACCAGCAGCGATTGCCCGTCTTCGCTCATCCGGACCCGGCTTGGCGCAATTGAATCGACGTTCCATTCATTGTGTGCCGGCGGATTTTCGATGAGCGACTTGTGCCACACGAGCTTGCCTTCGCCGCCGTACACGTAGAGCTGTGCGCGGCCATCGACGAAGCCGATTCGTGAGCCATCTGAATTTATCTGCAGGCAATCCCGCACCGGCGCATGGCCCCATGTGCTGACGGATGGTGGCACGATCTTCCATTTCATTTTCAAGGTCTCAGTATCCACCACGATCAGTTCGGGAGACATGGCAATCGGGAACGGCTGCGCCATGTTCGCACCGGTCGGGTGACCCCAGCAGCTCATGACAAGCGTTTTGCCGTCCCCGCTCAGCGACATCGCCATGGGCCAATCGGGAGAATGGGTTTCACGGTAGTGTCTGAAATTCCGGGACAGGTTGAGCATCCGGTAAGGTCCTTCGACAGGACCGGCAGTCAGACCTCCCTCACGTGATCGGTATAAAGTCTTTCCGTTTGGGCCGAGGCAGAAGAAGCTGCCTGAAATCATCGTGAAAGGCTCGCAATAATCGTTTCCCGGCTCGGGCCAGATCGGCGTGATTGCCTTGATTGCTCCGGAAGGTGTGCTCGCGACTAAAAGCCTCTCTCTGGGCCGGTAGCCCTTCATCCATACGGTGGTCTCGCTCGAAGTGGTGCCATGGTAAACGGTCTGAGCATCCTCTGAGAGCAATGCGCGAAAAGCATCCTTCGGCGCCTCAAAACTGCCAAGCACCTTCCCCTCCGGGCTGACCAGGACACGTCCTTTGCCGGGCCCCGGGCGGAGCAGGAATGCACCATCGTGATTGGTCGCGACCACCGAAGCAAAAAAACCTCGAAACTGTCTGGCGATGGCGTGGGGCATGGCTCTGGTAACGGGCGATGGTGCACGCCATGGCTTCTTCGCTGTATCCAATTCTCTTGCCTCCAATTCTCTTGCCCTCTCGCCAGTGTAGTGGGGAGAACTGGGAGAAAGGCGAAAGGGCAAAGGTCTTTTGAAAACTAATGGCTGTTCAGGCGGTCGCGGAGCGCCCGCGCTACTCTTCAGAATCTCGATCGCTTTCGTCACGCCTCGGACGAAGCCTTCTTCATCGGATGCCATGATTGCGAGCGTGTGTTTATTCGCTTCAAACGCACTGAACGCGAGGGCAAGAACCGCATTGCCCGGGCCGGGGTCATTCTTCGTGGATCGATACGGAATGATCTCATGCAGAGAGCTCGCAAGCCTGCCGCCGCCAAAAACAATATTTGGATACCGAACAATGAATTTCGGAGTGATGCCTGCATATCCTCCAAGTGAAGGTACATGCCCTCGCGTCTTTGGATCGATGTAGGATTTCATGTCCTTCCGGATGCCAATGAGATTGCCCGTGTCGATTTCGCTGTACTGTTTCTTCTCTCTGGCCGTTGGATACCAGCGCAAAAACACCTCGCCGAATGAGCTTGGATTAATCTGCACGATGCGTGCATCGCCGCCAGCCTCTTTGATCGCGTTCGCGAGGACCTGAGCCTGCCGAGTCAGATGCTTCTGATTCTCTTCCACAAAAATCAGTTTCTCCTCTTTCGAATGAAGAAATTTCTTTGTGGCTTCCTTCCTTGGCAGAAGAACTCGGACTGGCTCCTTCACCACAGATGCAGAGCCGCCGGGGGCCACCCTGATGGCCGCAATGCTTTTGACGCCGCTGATGAGGTCTGTGGTTTCGAGCGTCCATTCTCCGAGCTCGCAGTTTACACCGAATCTGAAGTGTGCGGCATCTTCATTCCCGGCCGCTCTATAGAGCGTCTGGACAGCCCTGCCGCTGGGAGTCTTCAGTTGAAAGCGCGCCGGCGTCGGCCCCCGAATTGGCTTCCCTGACTCGCCAATCAACCGGGCGTTGACGAAGCACTCGTTGCCGGCCTTGATGGTTTCAGGCGCGTTCGTGGTGATTGCCTTTATCGGTTCAGGAAGGGCCGCGAGAATCAGGCCCGGCTGATCGAACAGATCGATGTCTACTCGCAGCCGGCCGGTTTCGGTTTTGCCATCGAGCCGCTGGAAGTCGTGTAACTGATACACGACGGCCTTTTCATTTCGGATCCGCAGCGGAATGCCGCGCGCGCGAATCCAGACGTGGAGCTGGCTCTCCGGTTTGTCCGGGTCAAATTCATCGTTGATGGCGAAGACGTACCTCACATCGCCGCCCGTGAGCGTGCTCGTGATGACTCGTTCGTCATCGCATTGAGCGAAGGGCTGCACTCTATCTTTGAGCAGCTTCTTCAGTTCGTCACGGTGACCGAGATATTGTCTCCAGAGCGCAAGGCGGTGTGGATTCTGGAAACCGCCCATTCCTTCCTGCCAGATATTTTTGGATGAATAGGAAAGCCGATGGGCTCTGGGCAATGGCACGGAGGTCTCTGCATCCATCACGACCTTTCCGCCGGATTGCTGGAATTCTCGGATGCGGGCAACCACCTCTTTCGGCAGCGGCATGGTCTGCTTGATGACAAACAGTACTTTGATGCCTGAATTCATCAGTCCGCCTCGGGCGACCGTTTCCTGGTAGATGCACTGGGGCGGATACTGTGCGCGAGTGAGCTCGTAGTAACAGGCGTGATAGTCATAAATTGCACGGAGGTTGACGGCCATCTGATCGAAGGAACACAGAATCGCAATGTCCGGCTCGACCTCGACGAAGGGCTGCACAGCGCCGTATCCCTTCAGGAACGTGACGATGTTACCGACGATACCGTCCATGCGATGCGTCCACTTGTCCGGGAACGGATAGGACGTGCCCTCCACACGCCGAGCCACTGCCTGCAGCATGTAACCGAATCGATTTGGCGGCGGCGCCAACCATTCTGCCGCGAGCCAGAAAGGACGCTGACGGTCGGGATTCGCTTTCATGGCCGCCCGCACCCAGTCGGTGGTAAAGGAGGGCTCAAGGGCCCAGTCACCGTGGTCGGTGTATGCCTCCATAGTCGCCGCGGAGAGGCCGCCGAAAAACTTTGGGAGGTAGTTGCCGGCCGTGCAGCCGTCGTGTCCCGCATTTTCGAAAGCGACGGCAAGCCCATCCTTTCGGACTTCTTTGATCGCGTCCGCATACATTTTAAAGTGGTCATAGAACGCGTCCGAGTAGCCCCGCACAAGATCCCGTTGACGTTTCTTCAGTGCCTCTAGCTTCGTCTGAATCGCCGGGTCTTTCGAATCTCTGTTGCGATACTGGAACTGTCGTTCCTCGCGGGAGATGGGCTGGAGGCCCTTCTTCTTCAGGTTTTCTAAAAGGGCTCGGTTCCGGTCGCGCTTGCGAATATCCGTATCGACGCCTCCCTCCGAATAACCGAACAGTCGCGGGAACCAGGTGTAGTTCACGCCCCACAGGCTCGGATAATCCGCGCCCGCGCCGAAGGTGATCTGTTCACGCCGTATCCAGCGCTTCACATCCGGCTGAAAACTGTGATGAAAAGAAAGTCCCTCGAGATACCAGCCCTTATACGGAGAAATGTAGTCGAGATAACCAATGCCCTGACGGACGCATTCATCCAGAAAGAGCGCGCCTTCCGTTGGGATAAGCGCGTAATCTGTCGGCAGGCCCTTCGCTTCAAGAGCGTGAGCAAGGGAGCGGTCAAGGCGGGGCTGGTAAGGATAGGCGTAGCCGTGATGCCCGGCGCGAGTGAGCATCTCGACCCCGATGTCGCCCTGGCGTGACGGCGCCTTCCATTGCGGCCGCGTGTCCCAGCCGGAGGTGCAGATGGTGGTGTTGCTGACGAGCAGGTTCGACTGCCGGAAATGATGATGCAGCGTTACGGTTCGGACATTGCTGAGCTGTCCGCCCTGTCTGGCAAAAAGAAGGTAGGTACCCGGCTCGAACTCCGAGCCATCGACTTTTGCTATGAGGGTGTGTTCCCCGTCGGCGAAATCTCCAATCTGAACGGCCTTTAGCGGATTGGCTTCCGGATGCGTCTGGCCATCAGTCACCTGTTGGAGAAAAAGCTGGACCGGGCCTGGATTCGGTAAGACAAGTCTGACTTCGATTTGCTCGTCCGTGGTATAGGCGGAACGCGGCAGCCGAGCAAAAATGTGCGGCTGAGGCCCGGCAGAAGCCACAACCACTTTCATCTTTGTGGTGACGTCCCCATGCTGCACCTCCACCTCGGCGGGGCCGTCCGGCCAATGAGAAGGGAGGCTGGCCTGATACGCGACAGGCGCAATCCCCGCCTGCGCCCAGAATGCCACCTCTTCACGAGGCACCTTCTCTCGCTCCACTTTCAACATCGTCTTTTCCCAGGGACGTAGCAGGGACGTTACCTGGACCTTCGGCCTCTCTTTCCCGGTCACCTTGTCCAGGCAGAAAATCGTTGGTGTTTCTTTGCTCCAGATATAAGGCCCCGAACAGGCTTTGTTCGTCTCTCCGTTCTTCACAAAAAAAGAAAACAGCCTGCTTACGCCGGCCTGTGTCCTCTGCACGTGCCGGAATGTTGAGTCCTCCAGGCGAATCGGTTTGCCCAGCCGGATCGGCCTGATCTCTCCCTGCGGCGTCACTCGAAATGGACCCCAGGATGATTTGTAGAGTTGCCCGGCAGGCAGGTACATGGTCAGTTTCCAGGTCGGATACCGGTGAATCGGCGGGCCCACCTTTTCGAATCGCTTCAGCAGCTCGACCCCGTTTGCAGAGATCTTCAGGTTGGATTTGAACCAGTTGGTTTTCTCTTTGTTGGTCGAGACGAAACTCACGGGCACCAGCCGAAGCAGGATCGTGTCCCCTTTGATCACGACCGAAGGACTGAGCGATTTCACTTCGATGCCGTCGACTTCAAAACTGGCGTTGCCCGGGCTGAATCGATGGACCCCATCCTGCAGGCCGGTCTTGCGCCTGGACTTCACTGAAAGAACCTGGCCGGCGTCCTTGTGAAAGGTCACATCCGGAGGGGTCACGAGTTTGCCATCGAGCCGAATTCCAAGGGGCCAGTGGGCCACGGTGTAGGCGCGCTCGAATGCGCGGTTGACGGCCACTTTGTCGAGTGGCTCATTCGTGTCCCACGTCACCAGCTCGATGGTGTATTCGCCTTTGTCAGGCAGCGAGGGCTCATTGCTGGTCAGGCCGTCTGGGATGTTGAGCCCGCCCCTGGTGTCATCAGCATCGATTCCGAGCTCCGAATCGAGGTCATCGACGGCCTCGCAACAGACCGTCATGGGAAACCCGACCATGACTGAGCCAAAGAGGACCAATCCGAGCAGTGAGACACGAATCATCTTGAGCTGTGTTGTGAACAGACAAAGCCAATGACTATTCTGACTGATGCTATTCTGGCGCAGAATTCTCAACCTGCACTGCTGGCCAGACAGCTTACCTGTCTGGTGTCGCAAGGAACTCAACCACATCAACGAGTTCCTGGACCGTCATCCTCTGCTGGAGGCCCGCCGGCTTCAGAGATTTCTTTTCATTGAGAACAGATTCGATTTCCGAAACCTGGAATGTGTGAAGAACGGGGCCTTCGGTCTTTACAATCACGGCCTTGTCTGTTCTTGAAACGAGCAGGCCATGAATGGTCTTCCCGTTCTTCAATACCAGACGATGTGACTGGTAACGTGGCGCGACTTCGCCGTTCGGATAGAGGATGGATTCCCACAGGCCGGCTTTGTCCATCCTTTCGCTGACGCCGGACAGAGACGGCCCCAAATCCTTGCCGCTGTTCCCGTAAGCATGGCAGCCGCTGCATGCCCGGGAAAAGACACTCTTGCCGTTCAACCAATCTCCGCGCATTCGCAGAAGGCTGCCAAGGGGCGGGAGGGGGCGATCCTTTGCCGGTTTCAGCGCGAGGATTCGCGAGGCTTTATTACGCACTTCCGACCATGGGGTGTTGCTCAGGGCCACTGCCGCCTCGAATTCAGGCGAGCCCGAAAGGATACCTTCCTCAATCATTTTGAGAAGTTCCAGAGATCCGGCTTTCGTCAGCGTTGCTGCGGCCGCGGCTTTCCGGCGAACTTCGACCGACACATCGCCATTCTCGATGATCGCCTTGAGCAGGGGAAGTCCCGAGCTTTCACGAGACTGGCCAATAGCGGTGGCCAGCCTCTGAGCGACAGCCGGGTCTTTACCTTTCAGCTTGCTTGCGAGCAGTTCGTGTTTTTCCATGCGCAAAAGCGAACCAACGGCCCTGGCTCTCACACCGGCATTTGCGTTCTTGATTGCCAGGTCCAGAAGCTGCCCCTCTTTCCCTTGTGGCTGAAATCGTTCGATGAGGCCCAGATAAATCGTCGGATCTTTCGCGAGGACGAAATCGAGATACTTGTCCAGCGCGAGCGCTAGCTCGGAAGAGTTCTGAAAATCTTCACGGGCCATTCGCTTGAGCGATTCTTCAATGAGGATCGAGGCAGTTGGTTCATTGGCCTCCTGCCTCTCGACACCGGCGGCCAGCAGGGCTGCCAGAGAATCTTGCCTGTCGTCGGGCCCCTGAAAGTCCAGGGCCCGAAAGTAACGGAGCGTCTCTTCGGGCTTAACGGCCATCAGAATGATTTGAGCCAGGTGCCCGGCGATGCTGCGGGTACGACTGCGCCACAGAATGTCACGTGCTGTTGGAGAATCCACGTTCGCGCCGTTCTTCTCGAGCCATGCCTCAAAGTAACGCTGTTCGTTGCCGGCAGCGCCGATGCCGAGGGCTTCGAGATACCATCGGTCGATGCCATCATGCTGCATGGCCAGCTCGGCCCAGAGCGCAGGCGCTTCGGCTTCGGCCGAGCCCCTGAGCGTGATGGCACATTCACGCCGGACCTGCGCGGAACTGTCGTTCTTCATACGGCGCACAACCGCAATCGAGTCTTCCCCGTAAGAACGGGCAAAACGGATGGCGGCAGTTCGGATTCTGGGATTGGTGTCCCGAAGCGCGGCTTTCAGATACTTCGATGTGCCCAACTTGTTTTCCGTTTCGAGCCGCAGAAGAAGACTCAGTGCTCTGGCGCGAATGCGTGGTGATTTATCCTGCCAGAGTTTGGCCAGTCCCCCTTCTGCCTGACTTTCTTTGCCGCGCAGTTTCTGCCAGGCCGCTGCACGAATACCGCAGCTCGGCGAGCGAAGGGCACGGACGCAGCCCCTTGTTCTGTTGAGATCAATTTTACGTGAACGCAGCTTGTGCCCCCTGGGTGCGATTCGATAGATACGGCCCCTGGCTTTGGTCGCGTCCCGGTCGGCCATGAAGTGTCCACCCACCCGTCCGTCATACCAATCTGCGATCAGAACCGAACCATCATCGGCCACGCTCACATCGACCGGCCGAAACCACGTTTCATGGCTTGAGAGTAGATTGAGGGCGGAACCTCTCGGCAGACTCACCGAGCCAGGAGCCGTCCGGCTTCTGAAACCGGCCTCTTCAAATGCAATTGGAAATGTCAGGACTGCACCGGATGCGGGATCGCAGAGGATGGCCTGATTGTGGTAAGCCTTCGGCAGGAGATTGCCTTCGTAGAAGGTAATGCCCGCTGGAGCACCTTCACCCAGATGAGCGACGTTCGGAATGACGCCCGGATCATTCTGATGCCAGTGACGAGAAACTCTGTCCGCGTGCATGCCCGTTCGACCCACTCGCCAACTCGCGCCGGTCAGTGCGTCCGCGTAACCGTAGTTGCCGTGCTCCATGACGTAGCTCAGCCGTGCGGCCCCAATGCCATCGTCATCGTTGTCGGCCTGCCAGATGTTGCCGAAAGAATCGATGCAGGATTCGAAACTGTTTCGGAAATTGTGGGCCAGCAGTTCGACGTTGCTCCCATCCGGATCGCAGCGGAAGAGCCTGCCGTGGTGTGTCCCGGCCAGGTTGACTGCCGGCTCGTGGGACGCGTTCAGAAGCTGCCGGCCTTCGCTTCCGAAATTAAAATACAGTTTGCCGTCAGGCCCAAAGACCATGGCATGAACCCCGCCGTCATGTTGTTCGCCGCCGATCCCAGTGAACATGTTTTCCTTTTTGTCCGGACGGTCATCGCCATCGGTATCGGTGAATCGAATCACGTTCGGCGAAGCGGAGACGAAGATTTCGCTGCCAACGACACAGATGCCGAGCGCGGCGTTCACGTCATTGCCTTGATAGAAGACCTTGTTCCTATCCGCTTTGCCGTCTCCGTTTGTGTCTTCAAGGATGAGGATACGGTCGCCCCTTGGCCGCAGATTTTTCCAGCGGCGATAGTTCACACCTTCGGTGACCCATACCCGACCCCGGGCATCGATATCCATGTTCGTCGGATTCTGGACGGCCGGCTCGTGCGCGAACAGGGATGCCTCGAGCCCTCTTGGAAGAATGAGTGCGGCCAGCGATTCCCTCGGTGTGAGGGGGCCGTTCATGCTCTTGGGCCTCTTCTTCGGTGGCGGCTTTTTCTTGACGTTGAGAAGTAGCTCCGGGTCTTCGGTGTAAATGAAGAATTCAAGGGATGTCACTTTTCCGTTCTGCTGGTCGGTGCCACCATTGTCCGCGCCGACACGGACCTTGAACCGGGTAAATCCCTTGCCGCTGATGTCGTATGAGATGATCGAATCGGCATGAGTGCCAATTCCGTAAGCCACTGGCTTGCCGTCAATCTTCATCTGGCCGCCGGTTGTGTTTTTGTTGACGTGAACGTTGCCCCAACCGGCCATTGCATAGTACCAGGGGATGTCTGTGAGCTTCACCTCGCCTTTTGGACCAACCAGGCGTGGCTCTGCCCAGTCTGCCCAATCGCACGCGTTTCGGTTGCCGCCATCGCGCACGACAAGATGGAGTTCCAACGCGTCGGTAATATCGATGTCAGCATGCTTGATGATGCCCTTCTTGATGAGGCCGCTTCTGAAAGCGGGTTCGGGTTCGGCCTGGAGAGTGCCTGTGGAAGCAAGGAAGAGGTAATGAGTAACAAGTAATAAGTAATACGTATTGCGTGATACGTAATGTCTGGTCGTGACCGCTGCCTCCGCCGGGAACAATGGGATCAGACTGACACTTTCTTCTTCCAAGGGCGAGACGGCAGAACCGCCTCCTGGGCAAGAGTTCTTCTGATTACTCATTACTTTATTACTTACTTACTCATTACACGGTTACGGTCCAGAGTCTTGTTTTTTCTTAAGGCAAAAAAATGGAATGCAAAAAAATGGAAGTCGAAAGCTCTTATGGACAAATTCCTCTTCTTCATTCGTTGTTTCCTTGAATTCGTTGGAAGCCTTTCTCTTTTTCATTCGTTGTTTCCTTGAATCCTCTCACTGTATTGGTTGCGGCCTAACGGCTGCGATATGTATTTCTCACAGAGGCCAGCTATTGTCCTAGCCGACACCGATTTCGCCTGCAGCCTTCAGAACAGCCGCATCTGATCTTTCTCCTGCATCTGCTTTTTGGTGAGGCGCCTGCTGAATGCCTGGCGCTGAAATTCTTCACAAGGCAACTCCCGGAGAAATCGAGAAGGCGCGGTCTCCTGCTCTTTGCCGTGCACATATCGTTTTCCACTGTGCGTTAATATCAGCAACTCCTTTGCACGTGTCATCGCAACGTAAAGCAGGCGTCTCTCTTCGTTGATGGTGTCTTCGTCGGCCGCATTCGCCGGAAGGCAACCTTCTTCCAGGCCGGAAACAAAAACAACCGGAAACTCGAGTCCTTTGGCCGCGTGGATGGTCAGTAATCGGACGGACTGGACTTTGTCATCCAGGAGATCGCTGTCGAGTCGGAGCGATGCTTCGGTCAGGAATTCCTGAAGTGAAGACGATTTTTCGTCCGTATCGCAGGTCGGAAACTTCTGCGCGAGCTGATGTAGAAAGAGGGCATCCGGATCCCGTTTGCCATCAAGCAGGAGATCGGACTCGTCCAGGCTTTGCCTGACGGTTTGCGTGATACCGCCCCTAAGGAACTGTTTACGGGTTGCCTCGATGGTATCCATCAATTTTTCGACAGGCTGCCGAGTGGCCGGCTTCCAGTTTCTGCTCTGTAGCTCTGTGGTAAGGATGTCGTGTAAAGACAGACCTTTCTCAACGGCGGCTGCTTTAAGAACAGCGATCGTTCGCGTGCCGACACCTTTCACACCCTCGAGCAGAAGGAATTCCAAAGCATCGTCATCATTCGGATTGGCAGCCATTCGCCAGCGAGCGAATCGTTCGAGCACTGCAGGACTGGGCTTTTTGCGGATTGCGGCCGCGGCCTGGAATGGAATGCCCGCTTTCCGCAGCGCGTCGGCCAGCACATGTTGCTGTGCGTTCGTTCGAGTGAGGATGGCGATCTCTTCGAAGCCATGCGCTATTCCGGCCAGCGGGGCCTCCGCACCTTTCGCGTCTCGGCGTTCCATGCTGGTTTCTTCGACCATTTCTTCGATGGCCTCCACGATGCGGTTCGCTTCGATCCGGGCCGTGCCACATTCCCATAACTGGATCGGCCGGCCATCAGTGCGCGAGGTAAACAGCTTTTTCGCTATCCGTGATGAATCGTTCCGGATGAGCTGCTCCGCTGCGCAGAGAACCGTCTCCGGGCACCGGTAGTTTTCTTCCAGGCGATAGGTTGCGGCCTCCGGAAAGTCGGAGAGGAAGAGCTGGAAAATGCGCGCATTTGCACCGCGGAAGCTGTAAATGGACTGATCAGGGTCACCGATGAGCGTCAGGTTCTTCTGATCGCGGGTCAGCGAATGCAGCCACTCATACTGGGCGTTATTCAGATCCTGGGCTTCGTCGACAAGAACCAATGAGAAACCGGAGCGGATCTGTGGGCCGGCCATGTCGTGTTCGAGCAACTCGGCGGACCTCAGAATGAGATCATCAAAATCCAGAGCGTTGCGCCTGGCCAGTGCCGCCTGAAAGGCATCCAGCAGATGTGAATGGTGAATCGTGAATGGCGAATCGTGAGATGCGTCTTCGTGAATCGGAGATCCGCTCGTGCCTTGTTGTTTGACGTGAGAAATGAATTCGAGCAGCTGGCGGGGCTTTGCGTCGGGTGGATTCCAGGCTGTGGCAAGGACTTCTTTGGCGATTTGGGTTTGGAGGATCGCATCGGCGACGTGGAAGTCAGGGGCAACTCCAACAGCTACGCCGTGCTGCCGGAGCAATCTTGCGCTTGCGCTGTGAAGAGTGCTGATGTTCAGGCTGGCAGCGCTCGTGTCCGGCAACAGGTCATCTGCGCGCTCCCGAATTTCAACGGCAGACTTCTGCGTGAACGTGACGGCGAGAATGGATGCCGGGTTAACGTCTTGTTCCTGGACACACCACGCAAGCCGCCGCACGAGTGCCGTCGTTTTGCCGGTTCCCGCTCCGGCGAGGATGAGCGATGGTCCGCTCTCAGCAGTGACTGCCTCTCGTTGCTGCACATTCAGGTCTGTGAGCAGTGGATGAGATTCGTGCTCAGACGGCTCCGTTTGAACTCTGGATGGTGCGTCTTCCGCTGCAGGTTCTTTGACTTGTGGCCTTGCGGAAGCCTTCCGCTTCGACTTCTTTTTTTCTGGTTCTTTGCCCACATCGAACAGTGCCATCTGCCGGTCTGCCTCCTCTCGATCCTCCTCTGTGATCGTCTTGATAACGCCGTAGACGCCATCGTACCCGCTGACCGGATCGACCCTTCCCGTGCGAATTCGCTCGATCCCCCTGGCCAGGAGCGGAGAGGAGAAAGCGGCCAGCTCATCAAGCGGGGCTTCCGTCAAAATTGAGAATTCGTTCCCAAACTGGTGGAGCAGTCGAAAATATTCGGCCTGTACTCTCTTGCTTTTATCACCCACTTGAAAGACCTGGCCGATGACTTCGGGCAGCGGCACAAGATGTTTGAAAGGCGAGCCATTCTCACGCTGCGATCCCACG
>Ga0066834_10000180_pt1 | contig 29499 bp, 28 predicted proteins | sample ETNtaG_30_FD_66729 | JGI IMG/M metagenome (GOLD analysis project Ga0066834, IMG submission 66729) | Marine microbial and viral communities from oxygen minimum zone, Eastern Pacific Ocean - ETNP201306PF43B | ecosystem: Environmental > Aquatic > Marine > Oceanic | place: Pacific Ocean: Eastern... | reverse complement strand
CACCCCGCATATCGTTGACATGCAGAATGCAAATGATATTGAAAAGCTAAAACAGAAAGCTGATGAATGGCGGCACAATGGATCAAAAGAAATGCAACCAGAATCAAACCGAGACGATGTAACTGATGACAACGATGTAGATACTGATGACAATGATGTAGATGCTAATGACAACGATGTAGATACTGGTGACAACGATGTAGATGCTGATGACAACGATGTAGATACTGGTGACAATGATGTAGATGCTGATGACAACGATGTAGATACTGATGACAATGATGTAGATGCTGATGACAACGATGTAGATGCTGATGACAACGATGTAGATACTGATGACAACGATGTAGATACTGATGACAACGATGTAGATACTGATGACAACGATGTAGATACTGATGACGGTGACGAGGAGAAATGATTGGGCTACTGCTGAAGATGGTTGCTTGCCAAGCCCTTAGCCAAATATCCGTTGATAAAAATAGAATTCAGGTTTATAAGGAAAATCCACAATATTGGCAACATAAGTCCGAACCGGTTCTTCTCTTGGGTGGATCGGTGGAAGACAATCTGTTCCAAATTCCTGATATAAAAGAACATTTAGACCTGCTTAGATCCGTAGGCGGGAATTATGTCCGTTGCACCATGAGTTGCCGTGATGAAGGAAATATCTGGCAATTCAATGAAGTAGAGGGCCTATATAACCTTGACCAGTGGAATGAAGAATTCTGGCAACGTTTCAACAACTTCCTGAGATTAACGGCTGAACGGGATATCATAGTCCAGATTGAAGTATGGGCAACCTTCGACTATTATCGCCTGAATTGGGATATCAACCCGTTTAATCCGAAGAATAACGTCAATTATACCTTCGAACAAACCAACCTTCCTGAAGTTGTAGACAGTCATCCAACGCAAACTGAAAATAACTTTTTCTGGTCGGTTCCTGCCGAAAATAATCAACGGATTGTTCTCGAATATCAGGAAAAGTTTGTGGACCAGATTTTGTTCTATTCACTCAAATTCGATCACGTTTTGTATTGCATAGATAACGAAACTAGTGTTACACCTGAATGGGGGAAGTTTTGGGCTGAATACATCCAAGCTAAAGCAAATGACGCAGAGGTCAACGTTGAAACTACGGAAATGTGGGATTCACATAACCTTTTTCATACCCAACACCAAAATACGCTTGATCATCCAGAACTCTATTCCTTTTGCGATGCTTCCCAAAACAACCATCAACGAGGACAAAAGCACTGGGACAATGCACAGGAATTCCGAGCGCAGTTGAATCCAGTCCGTCCAATCAACAGTGTTAAGATATACGGTTCTGATCAATACCATTTTGGTGATGATCAGGATGGCCTTGAACGTTTTTGGAGGAATGTTTTTGGTGGTATGGCGTCCGCTCGTTTCCATCGCCCACCAAGTGGATTGGGATTGGGCCCTCTAGCATGCAGGCACTTGAAAAGTATGCGAATGCTTACCGACAATATCCGTATTTTCTCTTGCCAACCCAATAATCATTTGTTGTCCAATCGACGAGAAAACCAAGCTTACGCTCTAGCCAATATCGGTAAAGAAGTGGTAGTCTACTTTCCAGAAAGTGGAACCATTGACATCGATTTGAGCCTGTTTGATGCTGATCTAACGCTTCAATGGCTCGACATCAATCAAAGTGAATGGTTAAATCAAATGTCGGTACACGGAGGTAAGGTAGTTGCCCTTACCACACCTAGTCAAGGGCACTGGGCCGTGTTGATCCGCTAATTTTTATCCTATATCCTATGTTTCGGTACATTCCCTATCTCCCTGCTTTGTTGATGGATTTTTGTCTGGGAGCCCTTGTCACCAATACCTCGTTTTTCTCCAGTTATCTCAATCTCTCTTCCACATTCACTGGTTTTCTGATGGCAACTTCAACTGCTTTTTTTGTTGGGTTTGCCATTCCTTTTGGACGGCTTTCAGACCGAATTGGTCGTGCAAGAATTCTGTTGTTTGCTTGTTTGCTTGTTTCGGGCATCAGTTTCGCTCTATCGTTCTGCAGAACAGGATTCCAACTCATCCTTATTTACCCATGTGTAGGGCTAAGCCAAGCTCTGTTCTGGCCAACTTACGAAGCTTGGTTAACTGAGCGTGAAGGTGGAGGAAGTTTGATCAGGCGTCTAATGGCCTTTAATCTGTTTTGGTGCGTTGGCATGACGACAGGCCCTGTAATATCAAGTTATCTTCAGGGACAATCAAGTTCAGTTCTACCGTTTTACTGTGCAGGGATTGGGGGGTTAACAAATTGGGGGATTATTTGGTTTTGTTCGTGTATCAAGCCAAGAAACACCTCAATAAACGATAATGTTCCTTATGACATACCACCGAAATCTCAATATGTTTTTCTAAATATCGCGAGAATTTCAAATTTCGCTTCCTATTTCTCACTTGGTGTTCTGCGGAATCTCGGTCCAAAATTGACTAGAGAAATGGGGATTCTGCCAAGGTCATTTGGAAATTTAATATTGTTGATGGGACTAGTCCAAATGGCCACTTTTTCTTGGCTCGGATCAGCACGATCAACTCAATTTCACTATCGGATATCCCCGCTGATTGTCGTACAATTATCTGCTATCGTTGGTTTTCTAGGTATGTGGATGTTTCAAAATGCGAGTTTCTGGATACCTTCTTTTTGTGCGGTTGGTTTATGTGCAGCCATCACTTATTTCAGTAGCCTCTATTACAGTCTACACAATCAACAGGAGAGAGGTGATAAAAGTGGTTGGCACGAAGCAATCTTAGGGGTTGGCGTTTTGCTTGGTCCCTTCATTGGGGGAGGATTAGACGACTTGGGAAAAAATCATCAGAACCCCTATTTACTTTGCGCAGTTGTTATTGGACTCTGCGTTTTTGTAGAGATCATAATCTGGGGCAAATTAAGAAGAATCAACGATGAGAGATGACAACGAATCCAGTTGTCCCACTAAGCAAAATCTGAAAACCGCTGTTGTAAAATCCCATCCAAAACGGTTGGCACATAAAGAACAAACCAACAGCGATACTAGAAACCCAAAACCGTTCAAGCATTGTTTTTCGGGGTGATACTATAGATACCATCAAAACATTAGCAAGAATAATTGGCAATGCAAATGACTTCAGCAACGAATTGGGTTGAAACAGCAGAACCAATCCACACAAAACAATTACAGAGGCAAAAAGCTCAAATGTTTTTTTACGAGTCGTCGTTATAGCAAAAGCTAATGTTCCAGACACCAAAAGATGAAATGCAAAACTTTGGAGGAAACTGAACTTTTCTAATAGCGGAGGGCCAATAAGACACACATAGCCCAATACTAATGTTATGGCCGAGACTAACTCAACCAATTTTCTCGGACATGAAATGGACGATAAAATAGCCGAGATAATCAATAATAGGAGGCTAATTCCTTTCAAGCAGACATCGACATCAAAACCACGGAGGCGTAACTCGGAAAACGGTTGAAAGAGAAAGGCTGCACCCAAAATTAAGAAAAAAAGGGCAATTGTCTTCTTACAATCGAATGTTTCTATAATTCGAAATTTCATTACGATTTCCCGCGCCGGAAAAGGTTCCGCCAGTTCACATTTGACTCTGCCTCATCAAGCTTAACCTGTAATTCTTCACTTTCCGCAGTCAAACTATTGATTAGATCCTGAAGTTGTTCGTTGCTTGTAGCTAACTGATCGTTCGTTTTCTTAAGATTTTTAATTTCTTCCTGTTGTGAAACTAAATGTTGCACTTTCTGGGAGAGATTATCAATAATATCTGCTGTGGGGATATTGTAAGATACCTTAGTAACTAGTAATGGCAATCCTTCTACAGAAAAGCGGGGCAGGCCAGTCTCATCTGATTGAATAGATTCATCCAGATAAGGTATAAGATCAACATCCTGTCGGTTGATAACAGATTGAACAACCACTTCAGCAACTCCAATGTAGGATGCAATCTCTGAAACCGAAATTTTTTTTTGCATTTAGTTTTCTCTTGCACTATATATAGCTGTAGTTAACCAGTATTTTTATAAATTTCAATTAGTCGTTGTTTATGACCAAGAAGCGATGCTATTGCGAGAACTATTCCAATCCATAACATGCAGCACGGAATTTTGTATTGCACAACAAAAATCTGCTGATAATTCAATATATAAAATACGAGGGCAATTGAAATAAAAACAGTAGCAGCTCTGCCACAAAAGTTCGATGGTTCTATAACCCGAGTACGCTTAAAAAGAAATACGCTCCCTCCAAGAATAAGAAAATCTCGCATAACCATGATTAGAAATGCCCAAACGGGAAAATTGGCATCGATCCCAGATTTTCGAGATAAAATAAGAGCAAATGAAACAAAAGCAATAGTCAATTTATCTGCAATTGGATCTAATACTTTACCAAGCTCCGATCTTTGATCTAAACGTCGGGCAAAGAAACCGTCCAGCATATCCGAGATAAGAGCAGCACCACCGAAAAGAATTAACATCACCATGTGCCCACTGACAAGGCTCCAATATATTGCAGGAACCAATAATATCCGCAGCATAGAAAGAGCATTACTCAGATAAAAGAAATGATAAACTGGAAATCGAAAACGAAGCGCTGAGAAATATGAGTTGGGAGGAATTTGGTTGTTCACCCGCATGTTTCGGCTACTGCTGCTTGGGCTTAAGCCCAATGTTAATTCAATGAAGAATTTTTCCAGAATGCTTTTCTCTTCGGATGTAGGATATCAAACTTACTTTGGGCTAATACGCTCGCTGATAATCGCTGATTTTCATATTTCAGCAATTGAATTTGATGGATTAAAAGTTGATCAATATCAAAGATTTCCAGCATCTCCTGTTTTTCACGGAGAGTGATTTGTAACCTAGTACCTATCTGAGATGAAAGTTGATCCGGAGAAGTTGGAATCCTATCAGGTAGTTCCCAATCCGGAATAGTCTTTGTCAACCAAGTTTCGTAATTTTCATAGAGATTTCTGGCTGTTAATGCGATCTGCTCCAAATTGTCACCAGCTTGTTGGTTTTCCAAGCTTTGGGTACGGATTTCACCAACAAGATAAGGCCGATCATACACTAAATCCAGAATTTCAAAACGATGTTGTCCTAATGTTATTAAGTTTATTCGTCCATCCTCTTGATAATCTGTTTCAATGATCTGAACCGACGTACCAACCAAATACGGGATAGACATTCCACCAACCTCTTTCCCTTTCTTTATGAGAACAACCCCAAAACAAGATTCTTGTTCTACGCAAAATTCAACCATCAACTTGTATCTAGATTCAAATATATGGAGAGGCAAAATATTCCCAGGAAAAAGCACAACATTCATTGGGATGAGCGGAAGTTGGTTTTCGGGTAGTTTCTCTTCCAAATCTGCGACCACCTTAACCTCCTAAACTTAATTTATTTGAATCTATCAGATTTTCTTAAATTCCAAGAATATATTTAAAACAAATCCCATTGTCACTCTACAACCGATAATTGATTAATCAAAGCAGCTGCGTAACCACCCCCAAAGCCATTATCAATGTTGACAACACTTACCCCCGCTGCACAACTGTTGAGCATAGCCAATAGAGCCGCCAAACCATCAAAACTTGCCCCGTAACCAACACTAGTTGGAACGGCGATTACTGGTTTGTCTACCAAACCTCCAACGACACTTGCTAGCGCGCCTTCCATACCTGCTACGATAACCAAGACTTTAGCTGCCTCGATCTGATCCCGATAACTCAACAACCTATGTAGACCAGCAACACCTACATCATATAAATGTTCTACTCGGTTGCCCATTATCTGGGCTGTTTCAATCGCCTCCTCTGCAACCGGTATATCGGATGTTCCTGCGGAAACAACTAAAATCCCATTACGAAGTTGGCTCTCCTCCAATTCATAAAAAGTAATGATAGATGCTTTCTCGTTGAATTTGACTTCAGGAAAAACTCCAACAAGGGCACTATACATTTCCTTATTGGCACGAGTCGCAAGTAAAGGGTGTCCTGCTTCAATAATTCTTGTGCCAATTTCGAGGACTTGACTTACTGTTTTCCCCTGGCAAAAAACAACTTCCGGAAAACCTTGTCTTAGAGAACGATGATGATCAATCCTCGAAAACCCAAGATCTTCAAACGGTAGGTTCCTTAATGCTTTAAGAGCATCTGAAACCCCAGTTTCACCATCTCTAACATTTTCTAGTAGAGACCTCAGCTTTTTAGGAGACATCAAAAACCTTTAAACAGCAACTAAAAATTGAGATGATAACAAACACTGAAGGAATCAGGTTAGACAGCTTCTTCAATGACTTCTATATCTTCTTCACCAACATCATCTTCTTCCACAGATTGAATCTCACTTCCTTCCCGTTGCTGGACAAAAGCTTGCTTACTAACATCAACGGCTGATTTAAAATTCCCCGTGACTTCAGTTAAGCGTTCCTTCCCCTGATTAAGCAATTCTGCAGCTTTCTCTTTTGCTATTTCACTAATCTCCGTTGTTAGTTCCTTTGTTCTAGCTGCAGTTTCAACTGTGCGGTCTTTAGCATCAGCGGAAGTCTCTCGTATTCGCGCACGTGTCTCCTTACCTGAACTCGGCGCGAATAACAATCCCAAAACTGAACCAATCAGCCCTCCCATAAAAAAGGCGGTGATAATACTAAGAGAATTCCCCCGTTTTTCCTCATCCATCGTTATCCCCAATTTGTATATTTAGTTAGTGAAGCCTAATTGTTTTTTGATGTGAACTTCTCGAATCCAGCTTTAAATGCAGCACAAAAACTGATCAAATCACTAAACGGCATAGACAGACGATCTCGGTAAAGGGACATGCGATCAACTGTCTGTTTTGAAAACTCGCTGATTATACTAATCAATTCATCGATTTTGGTTATGTTACGGTTGAGAGTCTCAGTCGTTTCCTGAACATTGTGCAGGGTAGGTTGAATTTCTTCTTCACTAAGTTCATGAATTGAGAGCGCCAATTGGTTAACATGCTCAAGCAAACTAGGCAGTTTCTGGTTTATGTCTTCTACTGTCTGATTAACATCCTCCAGAAGTGGCCCTAGTTGTTTATCGAGTATCATTTCGATCATTTTCAAGGTTGACCCAAGTCGAAAAGCAAGCGAGAAAAAAAACCAAGCCAAAGCTAATAAAGCGACACCTAATGGAATCTGCCACAAAAGTGATAGAGTATACATTTTCTCCCTTCCACGTTAAATTTGGGCTGCAACAATTTCTGCAACGGCATTGATAGCAGTTTTTGTTTGACTTGGATCCTTGGACCCTCCTTGCGCTAAATCTGGTCGTCCTCCTCCACTTCCACCTGCAATTTTAGTCACTTCTTTGACGATGTTACCGGCTTTTAACCCATGGGAGTCAATTAGATCCGATGTCACTCCAGCAATGAACGAAACATCATTTTCATTGATCGATGCTATAACAACTACTCCTGAACTAAGCTGTTTTTTAAAATTATCAACCATGTTGCGAAGTGTATCTCGGTCAATATCTTCAACAATTTTCGCTAAGACGGAGATACCATTGACCGAGATCACGTCATCTACCAATTCTGCGGTTTGATGCATTGTCATTTTAGACTGTAACTCTTTAACCTGTCGTTCGAGATCACGATTCGTATCTAGTAACTTTCCAATACGTTCGAGGATTTTATCTCTCTGCAACTTTAACATCCCGGAGATATCTTTCAGCAAATCACCTTCATCTCGCTGATGCAAATAGGCTGATTCGCCAGTCAAAGCTTCAATCCGGCGCGTACCTGCTGCTATGCTACTTTCACTGGTAATCTTCACAAAACCAATCTCACCGGTCGTGTCGATATGGGTCCCACCACATAATTCAACACTATAATCACCAATTTCTACCATGCGTACAACATCTCCATACTTATCGCCAAAAAAAGCGAGAGCGCCACGATCTTTGGCCTCCTGTAGAGGCATCTCGGCTATGGTAATCTGATTATTGGCTCGAATTTTCTGGTTAACGAATGCTTCGATCTCACGAATCTGACTATTGCTAACAGCTTCATAATGCGTAAAATCAAACCGAAGGCGCTCTGGTTCAACCAAAGACCCTGCTTGACTAACGTGATCACCTAAAACCGTTCGTAATGCATTATGTAAGATGTGTGTTGTTGTATGACCAATTGCTATTTTCTGGCGGCGTTCTCCGTCGATTTGGGCATTAACGACAATACGCGGTGTTATACTACCATCAATTACCTTACATTTATGAACTAACAAATCTGGAGTTGGTTTCTGAGTGTCGATAACATCGAGCCTTCCGCTTTTTGCCTCAATGGTACCCGTATCACCAACCTGCCCGCCGGATTCTCCGTAAAACGGTGTTCGACTCAGAACAACACTGGCTTCATCACCTTTAGTAATTGCTGATATCAACTCCCCTTGATGAATAATAGCAGTAATTTCAGCCTGCGTCTGGGTAGTTTGATATCCAAGAAATTCCGTTTTTCCTGACTCTTTAAGAATTTCGCCGAGAATTTCGCTATCGTATACTGCCTCACCTGCAGTTTTCCAAGCTGCACGGCTTCGGGTCCGTTGTTTCTCCATGCTTTCAGAAAATCCATCTTCATCCACAGAAAAACTCCGTTCCTTTGCCAAAACTTGTGTCAAATCTAGAGGGAACCCAAACGTATCGTATAGTTCAAATGCCTGGTTGCCTGGTAAAACTGACTGCCCTTCAGTATCAATCTGATTGAGTAAACCATCCAAAATATCTAATCCGCGATCCAACGTTTGGTGAAAACGATGCTCTTCGCCCTTTATAATCTCCTTAATAAAGTCCTGACGTGGTAGGACCTCAGGAAAAACCCTTCCAAGTTGGTCAACAACAGTATCAACCAAATTAAATATGAATGGAGAACTCATACCTAATTTCTTCCCATAAAGCACGGCACGGCGGAGAATTCGGCGCATCACATATCCACGCCCTTCGTTTGAAGGCATAACACCATCACCTATTGCAAAAGTAAGGCAACGTATATGATCTGCAATGACACGATGTGGTACACCATCTCCATCATCAGAATATCCTTGGTTAGTCAAATTAGCAATTTCATCAAGAAGAGGCATGAAGATGTCAGTTTTGTAGTTGGAGTCAACCCCCTGCATGATAGCAACAATCCGCTCAAATCCCATACCTGTGTCGACATGCGTCTCGGGAAGAGGATGTAATTGACCATGCTCATCACGATTGTACTGAATGAAAACAAGATTCCAGAATTCCCTAAATCGATCGGAAACGTTGACTCCGTCTTTCGGTTCACCCTTAAAATCGGGATCGGCTTCTGGACCAAGATCAACAAAAAGTTCAGAGCACGGCCCGCAAGGACCTGTCTCTCCCATTTCCCAGAAATTTTCTTTTTCGTCAAACCGCAAGACTCGATCAACAGGAAGGTCAGTTGATTCAACCCACATTTTCTCTGCTTCATCGTCATCAAGATAAATGGTGGCCCACAGTTTATCCTTAGGTATTTTCCAAACCTCAGTAATCAATTCCCAAGCGAAACTAATTGCCTCACGCTTGTAATAATCACCAAAGGACCAATTTCCAAGCATTTCGAAAAAAGTATGGTGGTGGCCATCATAGCCAACCTCCTCAAGATCATTGTGCTTCCCACTCACGCGGATACATTTCTGGGTATCAGCAGCACGTTTATAGTTTCTTTCTCCAAGTCCCAAAAAGACGTCTTTGAACTGGTTCATACCCGCATTAGTGAAAAGCAAGGTTGGGTCATCTGCTGGAACAAGTGAACCACTCGGTACAATAACATGGTCCCGATGGTGAAAATAGTCCAGAAAACTAGCTCGAATTTGGTCTGATGTCATCATTATCTTGGTTTATCTTCATGTTCCATATCACGTCAACTACAGAGCTACAATTATAACATACAGGCACTGGATATTGTAACGTCATCTTGTTCAAATCTACCCTCTATCGAGTTAGAATTCGCCATAGTTCGTCGACTTTTGACTTCAAATTATCGACGGTCCCACTATTGTCAATCACAAAATCAGCATATTTGACCTTCTCAGACAGGGGCAACTGAGCCTTAATCCGAGCTTCAACTTGGTGACAATTGATCGGTCGTTTCTGATCATGACTACGTTTAATTAATCTTTGCTTCTGCGTATGAGCATCAGTTGTCACAACAATAATCAAATCAACCGTTTCATACCCATTAGCCTCGATTAAAAGAGGTGAATCAATCATAGCAATTCGATCGGGATTCCTTTCAACAAATTGGTGAGCAGAATGCCTCGATTCCTGCAAAATAACAGGATGCATGATGGCATCAAGTTGTTTACGTGCTTCAGGATCAGTGAAAACTACCTCTCCTAATTTAGAACGACTAATCTTGTCATCATCATCAAGAATTGTTGTGCCAAACGTTGATAGCAATTGACCAAAGACAGAACTAGTACTCTGCAAAAGTTGATGCCCAACCTGATCAAGATCAATAATAAACGCACCTTTTTGAGCGAAAAACTGGCATACGGCTGACTTGCCACATGCGATCCCTCCAGTTACACCGATAATCTTGCCACGATCAGTCAATTCTGTTTCCCCATATAATAAACAATCCATTCCAAAACTAGCAGAAACAATGAAACAAGGGCGGTGGCGCGCCAGACTTCGACATACACCATCTGTTCTTGTATTGTTTTTTCCTCCAATACTTTTTGCTTTGGAGGCTGTTTCTTTATCAAGCTTGATTCTGATGCATTTAACAAATTTACCGCAAATCTACCAACAGATTGATCGTCTACAGAAACAGTATAAATGCCCACCTGAGAAGTATTGGTGTAGACAGACATTGTTTTCAAATCTACATTCGTACCATTGGGTGATAGAACTGAAATAGATTTTTCTCCTTCCAAATTCAAATAGAATTTCACGGGCTCTCCGGTCCGAACCAAATCAGGATAAATTTTGGTCTTGGGTGGAACCAACCAATCAAGACACTGTGCAATCAGCATTGGTGCTGCCGGAATCGAGATCGCAAATGATGATAGTTGCAGGTCGAATGGGTCAAAATTGAAAACGACAAGTTTTTGGTCATTCCATGGCCCATACCATACCAACGGCCCAAGATCTGCCTCAATCAGTGGAGTACCCCAGACAGGAAGTTTACCAATCAATATTTTCTGAATTTCTATGTCGAGCTGAGGGACATCACGCAAAATGGGGTGTGCTCTATCTTGATTAATAACGTGTGTTGAACTTTCGCTTTCAACGAATTCTACCATCGGAAAATTATTTGGAGGAGCGAGAAAAATCACATTGCCAACTGGTAGTACCGATGGCATAAACTGATCGAAAATAACAATATCACCATAACCATGATAACTCTGCGTGTTCGTTTGGTTAAATTCAATATTTGGATTTGTCCTCAACATCTGAATTAACAAGCGTGGTTCCCGATCAGTTACAAGAACCACCTGTGGCTTAATAATCGGATGTAATATTGCCGAGGCACTATTATCTATTGAAAGCGCATCATCAAGATCAAATCGAACTGTCACAACATGACCATCAAAGCCTGCATCTTCCAGTGTAAACACAATTTCTTCCGACACCTTGCCTGCAGGCATCCGTACAAGCTGATCATCAATCCATTTACCTTCAATTTCCAGACGAATCTTAAAATCTACGCTCGTGTCAGAAAAGTTCTGCAGAACAACAAAAATAATAATCAAGGAAGGACGCTCCAAGTTACGTGTTACATTAAAATTCACAATCGCAACGTTATCGAGGTGTTTTCCAATCGGAATCATCTGAAGATTTTTAAGCTTAAGATTCGCTAGCCCACCAAAATCATCTGAAACAACATAGATTTGTGTATCAGCAGTTTGGTAGCTGCTGGCAACGGATAACACTGATTTTAAATGGCTGGACGTATGCTGAACCGAAAGCTGATTGACTACAGACCTTAATTTTATTTTATCAGAAGTGAATGAGGATCGAATATTTGGAGGAATGGATGTATCCAAAATCATTATTCGACAATCGGAGGGGAGTCGACTAATCAAACTCAAAGATTCCGACTTCGCCTGATCGAAGTATGTTTTACCATTGTTTCTGGCACTCATACTTGCCGATGTCTCAATTATGAGAATGGCCTGATCCAAATTTTCTAGTGGCCGATAAAACGCCGGACGCGCGATGCTACCAACAACCATCAACAGGAAAAGAATTTGAAGTGGCAATAATAAGGAAGTTTTAAGCTTTTGGAATGGAACGTTTGTTTGTGTCTCCTCAAACGCAGATAGCCACATTTGTACACTCGGTACAATTTGTTGCCGCCGTCGAAGTTTCAAAAAATGTAACAGCACCACAATCGGAATCAATACCAGTAAAAAAAAGGCTGACGGATTGAGGAATCGCATTTCTTTTATGCAGACACATTACCGCTGGATTCAACTATTTCGCTATTTCCAGTACTCTGGAGATCATCTTTAAGCCGAAATTTTTCGTGTATCTCATCGTAATCCCTTTCGCCTTCTATACCATACTCCTTCAACTTAAGAAAATGCTCCTCAGCTTTGTCAATAAGCCCTTGTTCAAAATAGATTGTGGCTAAATACTTATGCATTTCGCGGAAAATACCAGGCCAATGACGTTCACCTTCCATTTCCATATCCACAAATTGGGTGGCGGATACAATAGCATTATTAACTACAAGATCAAATCGTTCTTTCTTCTCACCCGTAAACTTTTCTGGGTTTTCCTTATATGCTTGTAGTTGACTCACTGCTCTATCACACTGATTATATGCTCCTTCTATATCGATCCATCCTTCAAAAAACTTTGCTAGGAACTTAAACATACCTCAGGACCCCCCTTATCTAAAACTGTTTGAAATTATATCAGAGTACGCCTGAATTAAGCAACGGAACATTTGTCTTGACCCCCTGATTGCTTATGCGTTATAGTAATCCAAAAAGGTGAAAGGCAAACAATAAATGTATGATCTGGTGACGTTCGGAGAAGCAATGATTCGCTTGGCTTCCCCCGATTTCATGCGCTTAGAAAACGCCAGCTCTTTGCTGGCAACAGCTGGTGGTGCAGAGTTGAATGTTGCTGTAAATAGTGCAAACATAGGCTTAAAAACAGCGTGGGTTTCTCGACTTGTTGACAATTGGTCTGGACGATTCATCCGCAATAAAGGCCGTGAGTTAGGCGTAGATGTCTCTCATATCATATGGTCAGATTTCGATGGTGTTGGTCACGAACGCAACGGTTTCTATCATTTGGAATTGGGTGCGGGTCCACGCGCTAGCAGTGTGACCTACGATCGTGGATATACTGCCATATCCAATATCCAACCTGGAGAGGTCAATTGGGCTTCCATATTTGATGGTACGAAATGGTTTCATCTAAGTGGGATTACGCCGGCTCTCTCAGAATCAGCTGCTGCTGTTTCAAAAGAGGCGTTAGAAACAGCTCGATCAATGGGACTTGAGACCAGCTATGATTTGAATTTCCGATCGAAATTGTGGAGTCCAGAAGAAGCCCAAGCAGTTAACCAAGACCTAGTAAAATTTGTTACCGTTTTAATTGGAAACGAAGAGGATTTTGAAAAATCACTTGGCTTCAAAGCAGAAGGCACAACAGAAGACTTTGCCGAATTAGACCCTGAAAGTTACAAAGAAGTTGTATTCCGTGTCGCTGAAACCTACCCAAACGTAAAGAAGATTGGAACGACGCTTCGTGATGCTAAAACTGGTTGGCTAAATGATTGGCGTACACTGCTTTTTGACGGTCAAGAGTTCTACCTATCACAGATTTATAAAGATTTGGAATTAGTTGACCGAGTAGGGGGAGGCGATAGTTTCTCTTCCGGGTTGATCTACAGTCTTCTTCAAGAAAAGAGCACACAAGAAGCCGTCGATTTCGCTGGGGCATATTCAGCCCTCGCCCACACTTTTCCAGGGGATTTTAACTGGGCGACTGTGGAAGAAGCAGAAAAGGCGATGCAATCGGGAAGTGTTCGGATCAACCGGTGAAGGAAGCACATCTGCCTCCGAACACAGCTAGAAAGCCAATCCTGCTGTGTTCAGAACATTTTCCAGTAACGTTAAAGGTAATTGATTCGGGTTACCAAAGAATTGGTTTCCCACCTGCCCTCACAAGCGGGCGGTCAGGTTTCGCCAAAATATCAGGGACAGGACGTCCAGAAATTTTCTCCGGCAAAAGTTGGTGGCCGATTTGGCTAAGCATATGCTTTCGAATATCCGCACGTATCTGTTCCTCGGCAACTCGGCTATACTCTTTGGCAGGATCTTGGGTTTGGAATTCTCGGATGTACTTTGTATACCCAGTAAACCCTTTACCCTTATCTTCTCCGTTTAACCAGATCGCGTTGCCTGTTTGCGTATCAACAACCTTAACTGTAACATTTAATGTTGCCTGCTGATAAACGAGGACAAACCTTGTAGTGCCAGAGATTCCGGCTTGATTACTCATATCAAAAACTGGATTGTTGTCCATCCACTCTTTAATTCTTGGATTTGCAATGTGACCAACAATAATTAGATCGGCATTAAGTTCTTTTCCGATTTTAGCAGCCAGTGCCGAATCCATAAAGATATCATTTGGTTCAAGCCCTTGGTTTTTGAGTGAGTCACCGACAGGACTTAGCGTATCCGATTGATCGTAAATCCACTCTCGCTCCTTTTCAGCAATGCTTAAACTAGTAGAGAGATCCAATGGGAAACGGCGTTCCATGTTAGCAGAATCCTCTTCAGTTGCAAAAGGAGCGATGACAATTCGTTTGTGACTCTCCTTTAACTCTATTGGCAATACCGGCTTCGAACATCCGATAAAAAACACAGTTGTAAATAGTGTCAGGAAAACAAAGACTACAATTTTCTTCATTATCGAGAACTCCTACAAATTTTACGATTTTCAGATTATAGCACGCTTAAACTTTTATGTCAATACTTGATAATCCAAGGTAAATCCAAATGAAAACCCCGATTAATAAAATAAGAAACATTGGGATTACGGCACACATCGATGCTGGAAAAACTACCACAACCGAACGTATCCTATTCTATACCGGAAGGAAACATAAGATTGGTTCTGTTGACGATGGCACAACCGAGATGGACTGGATGGATCAGGAACGTGACCACGGTATTACCATCACAGCTGCCGCAACAACCTGCTTCTGGCAAGATCACGAAATCCATTTGATCGACACACCTGGACATGTAGATTTCACTGTCGAAGTTGAGCGATCGCTTCGTGTTCTTGACGGAGCAATCGCTCTTTTTTGCGCAGTCGGAGGCGTAGAACCTCAATCCGAAACGGTTTGGCGGCAGGCGGACCGCTATGAAGTCCCTCGAATTGCCTTCATCAATAAAATGGACCGTCTCGGCGCGAATTTCTTCCGAGTGATAGACATGATGTCGGATCAGTTGACTACGCTGCCGTTACCTATTCAAATCCCAATTGGGGCTAGTGATGATTTTGAAGGGGTTATAGACCTAATCAAAATGAAAGCACTTTATTGGAACACAAATGACCAAGGACAAACCTACGAATTTTGCGATATCCCACCTGCAATGCAAGATGAAGCAGAACTAGCACGTGAGGCTATGATTGAAGAAATTTCCAGCCAAAATGATGAATTGCTAGAAAAGTACCTAGAAAATGAAAGCATTAGCGAAGATCTAATTAAAAGTGCAATCCGATCCGGCACATTAGCAAATGTTTTTTTCCCAATTATGTGTGGCGCGTCGCTCAGGAATATAGGCGTTCACCCTTTAATTGATGCCATCGTCGACTTTTTGCCTTCTCCTAAAGAGGTCCCTGCCATCGAAGGAATAGTACCTAATACCGAGAACGTAGAAAAACGTGAACCAACAGAAGACCAGCCATTTTCAGCCTTAGCTTTCAAAGTTGCAAGTGATCTTAACGTTGATAAAATTGTTTACTGTAGGCTATATTCTGGAGTACTCAAAAAAGGGCAGGTTGTTTTAAATGTTAGTAAAAATAAGAAGGAACGTGTAATGCGTATATTACAGGTTCATGCAAATAAAAAGGAGAATTGTGATCAAGCATATCCAGGAGATATCGTCGCACTAGTAGGCTTAAAAGATACCACAACAGGGGATACATTGGCTAGCCAGAAGCATCCTTTACTACTTGAAAATATTGTTTTTCCCAAACCGGTTATTTCAGTCGCTATAGAACCGACATCTGAAAGTGACAAGAGTAAGTTGGACTCGACCATTCAAATCTTGATGGAAGAGGATCCAACCTTCACTATGGAAATTGACAAGGAAACCGGACAGCGTGTCATCTCAGGAATGGGGGAACTTCACCTTGAAATTCTGACTGACAGAATGTTTCATGAGTTTGATGTCAGCGCTCGAATAGGCAACTTGCAAGTTGCCTATCGTGAAACAATAGGGACCATTTCCGAAGGGAGAGGAAAACACATTCACAAAACTGAAGATCAAGGCATCTACGGGGATGTTATACTACGAGTAGAACCACTACCAGATATAGTTGGATTCGAGTTTATCGATGCCAGTAATGAAACACAAATTCCACCATTTTATGTACCAACCATAGAAAAGGCGGTGAAAATTTCGATGCTAAATGGCATTCTATCTGGTTATCCAGTTCAAGGTGTAAAAGTCACCCTGCTCGGCGGATCTTATCACGAAACAGACTCTTCCGAAATTGCCTTTGAAGCAGCTACTGCTGTCGCGTTCGATAATGCTGTTCGTAAAGCAAATCCAATATTACTTGAACCGGTCATGCAAATACAAGTAACAGTACCAGTTGAACATGCAGGCCAAGTAATCAGTGACCTTAATTCCCGTCGGGCCCAAATCAGCCAAACTGAAGACGAAGGACAAATGGAAATAATTTCTGCAACCATATCGCTTTCCGAAACATTTAAATATACAACTGACCTGCGATCAATGACCAAAGGGCGCGGCACATTTACCATGGAATTCTACCAGTATCAGCCACTTCCACCCAGCAAATTGAATAAACCATAAGTCACTGAGCATCTATTAAAAACATGACATGATTACTAAGCTGGTTGAACTCTCAACTATGATCAGCTCCTTCCTGGTGCAAATGACTACCTATCCCGAGACACTTCCGCCTAGCTTTGCCCCTAAGCGAATTCTAGTCATTAAATTGGATCACTTAGGAGATCTCTTGCTCGCAATTCCCGTTTTTTCCAATTTACGTCACACTTTTCCATCGGCCCAAATTGACGCTCTCGTTGGTAATTGGAATTACGAGATCTTGCAAAACCATCCTGATGTAGATGAGGTTATTGCCTATAATTCCCATTTCTTTTCGCGTGGAATGGCCCCAACCAATCTGCGTCAAATTCATGAAATTTTTTGTCGTTTGCAAGACAAACAGTATGATCTTTTGATAGATTTGCGAGGGGATTGGGTGACGGTAGCCTTTGCTTTATGGGTAAATATACCCTATCGGCTTGATCGATCGTATCTGCAAATCGGGCATAAAATCGGTTTAAATGGTTACAAGGAATTGCACGAATCAGCTCGGAATCTCAATCTTCTGAGGTCGGTTCAGATTCCAACTCCAGTTTGTACTGCAGATTTCCATACAAAAAAAACCGCAAAATTATGGGCTGACAACTATCTGGAAAAATTAGAGGATCCCTCCAACCCACTGAGAGTTGCCATTCATGCGGGATCACCAATTGCCGCAAAAAGATGGCCAACCAAACGTTTTGCAGAGTTAATAGATTGGCTCATTTTTCACCATCAAGCGCAGGTTTTTTTGGTTGGAGTCAAATCAGAATTACCCATTAACTACGAGATTGAAAATAGGATAAAGAAGAAAGCTTTCAACATCGTGGGAGAAACTAATCTTCAGCAACTGGCTGAACTTTTGCGACGATGTAATTTGTTCATTGGTAACGATTCTGCCCCAATGCACATTTCTGCTACTGTTGGCACACAGACAATTGGTCTATATGGTGCTAGCAGTCCAAACCGTTTCTGTCCTATTGGGCCAAACTGTGCAACCGTTGCGAGAGAATCAATGAATCAAATTCACGTTGTAGATGTGGTTTCAGTAATTGATAGTTTAGTGTTGACTTAAAATTGTCAATCGTGTTAGAATAGTGTTATGATTGGTGGAGATTAGGTTATTTCGTTGTACTCCATCTTGGAAATCAATAGTATTAAGCTAGGTTTGTATTGGGCCTAACATCAAGCAAAACGAATCAGTATCTTGACCACCAAGCAATAGACTAACCAAAACGCATGAATTAATAGTTGGGGGGGGGAAGTGAAAAAAGGATCAGTTTGGAGTCTGATGACGCTGTTGGCATTAGTGGTGTCATGCTATACCTTGGTTGGATGTGGGAGCGAGGATCCGGTTAAACCAAAAACTTCTAAGAAAAGTTCTATTATAACTGTAGATTCAGTTTATGCTTCAGATTTAGACGGTGGAACGCTACCCGACGGTTTACTTAACGAACTCGCCACCCAAGGAGTCAAAATAGGTATGGGTTCAGAAGTCAAAGTCAACCAAGAAGGGAGAGAATGGTTAATTACTGATAAGGAAAACCTGCAATCTTATACTGCCACAATCGGATCAGATAAAATTACATTCAACAAAGCAACTTATATCGATTATGAGCTTGAAAGAGACGGTGCAGCTGGAACTTACAAGAGTTTCGTCACTAATTACAACGAGCGAGAACTGACCACTGTCTTCAAACTGTGGACTAATAAGTCGAGCGACTATCTTATAGTAAACATCGCTGAGAATGAAACCATTTATGCTGATGGCCAAGGAGTTCGCGGCACATTGGAAAAGCTAGCCAAAGGACATCATTCTACCAAAAACGACAGATGGAATGGATCAGGTATCAGTGAAATGTACCTCCGTTCCAGAGGAGGCCGTTTAGAAGCCAGTATCCATTCCCCTAATGCATTGAGGCATGGAGAAACATGGGTTTATCTAGTTAAAGTTGGGAAAAAGTGGCTAATCAATAAATTGGAATCAATTGAAACACGAAACCTTGGTGTCCATAAAAAGATTGAAATCCATGCAAAGGCGCAGTTAGACGGCATTGGATACTTTGATAACAAAAAACATCAGGTTAAACTTTAACGATTTATGTTTTAGAGAGTCTTAATCGATCGCCCCTTAACTGCACAATGCTGTGCAATGCACAGCATTGTGCAGTATTAAACAGTTATAACAATGTTGTACAGTTGTGTTTACTGATTCAACTTCAGTAGCTATATGCCAGAATTTGAGATTTCATATGAAGTTGGCATGTTAATTGCCAATTACAAACCAAGAATACTTGATCTAAAAGCTTAATGATGGAGGGTATAAACTAAAATGAGTTTAAAGAGATCCGGAAGTGCCTTTGTTATCTCCGCAGCATTGCATGGGTTCGCAGTGTTGCTATTAGGGATTTATTTGATTACACAAACGCAAACTTTCAAAAATCTCATTAGTGCAGAAGTTCTTGAAGTGAAAGAACCTCCTAAACCTAAAGTCCGTAAACCAATCATCAAACCTATTGTCAAGCCGACAATTCCAACTGAGAACACTGTTGTCGTCGAACAAGTTCAAGTTCAGCCAAGGGTCACAACAGCAGCTGTTCAACGTCCAACTACCGTTCAAACACAAACTGTGTTGGAATTCTCACAACGTGTCGTGAAGATTGACGCCCCAATCAACCCGAATGTGCCGCGTGTTGTAACAAATACACCCACGCCACAAGTTATCACGCATACTAATCTCCCTGTCACAGATGCTCCAGGAGCCTTAGCCTTTTCTGGCCCTGTTGCTTCAGCGCCACCAGGTGGCAAGCCAGGCGGAATTGCTAGAGGTATCGTTGGGGCTGTGCAGGTCAAGGGCATTTCGGTTAGAGCCCCTGGGCTAGCAATGGTCAAAGAAGTTGGTGCAGTAAGAGACGTATTAGGGGACGTTGTTGAAAACATAACTCTCGGTAACGTCGAAGTTCCACCGCTAGAACGAGGTGAACCAGGTGGGCGTGTCATAGGTAAAGGCCGTGATATTCGTGGGGTTGTTCGTTTTACTCGTATACGTCATAGTCTATCCGACTGGTGGGCAGATGCTTCGTCGCTCAATGCCCTAGTTAAATGGCTCAATGAGCGGACGAAAATCAAAGCCGATATGAATGTCGAGGGTGGCGCGATAAAACTAACAGATGCAAATTTGATGAAATGTCCCATCACCTTCCTAACAGGACACGACCCCTCACTCGTACGTTCCCGAAACCTTCTGGGGCGTCAGTACGGTGGGGGAAAAATGGACAGTCGGTTCTCTGAAACTGAAGCCGCCGCATTGCGTAAATACCTTGTTGAAAGAGGTGGGATGTTCTCTTTTGATGATTGCGGTGTGAATGCACCCGCGCAGGCGATGATCCGGTTGTTTTTGGCTCAAATGCGGTACGTGATGCCAGAATATCAGGTTGAGCGTATTCCAAATGACCATGAAGTCTACAAGAATTTTTATGAAATGGGTGGTCCTCCAGTTGGATTTGATATCTTCTGGTGGGGGACTAAACCGCCAAAGCGTAACTACGTTGAAGGTGTATCGGTTGGTGAGAAGCTTTCCGTACTAATTGGCCGCCGTGACTATATGTGTGCTATGGAATCGGTTAGTTTACCAACCAGGTCCGTCCACTACTCACCGGGTGTGTATCGTTTCTTTACTAATATCGTTGTTTATTCTTTAACACACGGCGATATTTCAGATTACCAAAATTACATTCCGGAAGATTACCTTGCTAAAAGGTCGTTGCCGACTTCAGCTCCAGAAGCAGCTAAAATCAGCGCGACAGGCCAATAACAAGCAATTTCAATAGTATTAAAAGGGTAGCTGTATACAGCACAGCTACCCTTTTTTTATGCCATATTTTTGCTGGATCTTTGTCCCAGTATATAACTTGCACTGAATCAGGTTACAGGATACAATCTAAATCTACAAAATTAATGATCACAGCAAAGGAAATTTTGAAAGATGACTACAGCTGAAATCAAAGAAATGGCAACCAAATACATCATGAACACATATGGTGATCGCACACTAGCTCTAGTCCGCGGAGCAGGCCCTTATGTTTGGGATGCAGAAGGAAATAAACACTTGGACTTCTTAAGTGGGATTGCAGTAAACGGCTTAGGTCATTGCCACCCCAAGGTTGTTGAAGCTATACATAAGCAAGCAGAAAAGCTAATGCATGTTTCGAACCTTTACTATATCGAACCTCAAGCTAAATTAGCCAAACTAATGATAGATAATGGCGAACTTGATCAGTGTTTTTTCTGTAACAGTGGCGCTGAAGCAAATGAATCAGCCATAAAAATAGCCCGAAAATATGCGGTAGACAATGGCAAATCCAACGCTTACGAGATTATCACTATGCATAACTCATTTCACGGTCGAACAATGGCTACTATTACAGCTACTGGACAAACAAAATACCATAAAGGTTTCGAACCAATGTTGCCTGGATTCAGTTATGTCCCATTTGATGATCTTGACGCAGTTGCACAAACAATTACCTCACAGACCTGTGCTATCCTAGTTGAACTAATCCAATCAGAAGGTGGAGTAAATGTCCCAAGTGAAGGTTATTTGGAGGGTTTACGAGAGATATGTGATCAACAGGACCTTTTACTTATTTTCGATGAAGTACAAACATCCCCCGGCCGGCTAGGTGCATTTTTTGGTTACCAGACCTACGGTGTTGTTCCGGACGTTTTAACAATGGCAAAATCCCTTGGAGGGGGAACTCCAATTGGCGCGATGTTAGCCAAAAAGGCAGTCGCAGAGAGCTTCGTCCCAGGCACCCACGCAGCCACTTTTGGCGGTAACCCACTCGTTACAGCAGCAGCCTTAGCAACCCTTGAAACAATAATTGAAGAGGATCTATTCAAGAATGTCATATCGGTTGGGAATTATCTTGAAGAAAAATTCATGCACCTTCAAAAATTGGTTCCACTAAAGGAAATTCGTGGCAGAGGACTGTTACGAGGAGTCGTTTTTGAGATTGATGCGAAGCCAATTGCCGAAAAATGTATTGAGAACGGTTTGATAACCATTTGTACCAATGATTATGTGCTCCGATTCATGCCTCCACTTAATATTACGACGGATCATGTTGATGAGGCATATGATATTGTCGAAAAGTCAATTGCTGAAGTCGCTTAAGCCTGTGGACACTTGGCAATTATTTTGCCAACTCCCAAGTGTAGTTACAAAACTTCCTCCTAAGAAATGTTAAGAGACTCACCTCTCAAAAAGTTTTCCAGACCTGTCCTATTTTGCTCTAAATATGGTCATCTACTTTTAGTGTTACAATTCGCACTAGCATGTAGTAGCGGCCGCGAAACAAGTCTTCAACTCTCTCCGGCAGAAGCAGACACCCTTGACCCTGTCTTAGCCGATTTGCGTTTGAGCTATGATCTAACTTCCTCACTTAAGATGCAAATGAAAGTTGTCATCGAAGAAAAAGGGAAATCTGAAGAAGTTCGTGAGATTCTGTGGTACAAAAGGTCAGACACGGATGGTGACCTGCTCCATATTCAAACTATGGGGGTTTTTAACGAACCCCGAATTATTGCCATCGCCGCTCGCGGGCAATTCCTTCTTTACTTCATCAACGAACAAGAAGCAATTTTAGAATCCCTCGAAGATAGTGTTTTGCGTGCTATCTTTGGAATTGATTTACGTGTTTCCGACGTGCGGAGTGCTATATTTGCCAATCCATTTCTTGACGGCAGGTTAGATTATCTTTCCCTATCAAAATCAGGTAGGAAATTGCTGGTCAAACGCAGGGGTGAGGAAACCGGGTACATCGAAGAAATCACGATTCTGCTACAAGAAACTGACCCAACCATAAGAAAATGGATTATCATAGACCAAGACGGCACCACAATCCAAGAAACGAAATTCTCCGACTATCGAAGCGTTGGAGGAATTCTTCGGCCGTTTCAGGTCGAAATTGCACGCCCACTTGATCAAACAAGAGTGTTTTTGAAATCGATCAAACCAGAAATAAACACTGAAATTAGCGATCAGAAATTCAGCTTTAGCTTTCTACCAAAAAATACCAAGTTCGGTAAAACCAGGTCAGGTCATATGAAGTGAGAAATGGTATGTTGTGTCATCGCGTCAGGATTCAAACTCCAACTCATCCCATGATTTCCGTCTTCCCAATTAACACTATGTTTTTCAGATCGATTAACTATACGACGATGATTCAGCACAAAGTTTAGACTGGCTACTCAAATCAACTTCCCAATCGTTGATCTGTATCAAAAAAATACAAAGGCCCTACTTTTCCCCAAACTTCTGAAAAATGTTCAATAGAATTTCGGTAAACACTCTCCCAAAATCCAGGGTATCCAGTCGTAGAGTAGTAAATTGGATCAAAATGGTTTGTATAAAAGTCAACTAGTATATTCGGGACTTCCAGTACCTCCACCACCCCCTGCCAGCAATACAAATACAAACAAAGGTAACCAACCATTTAACAATCAAAAATTAGAATGACCATATCGCGACAATAGTAGAAAAGATCCTAAAAAGTCTGGGTCCTCTGTCCGATAATTCTATCTCCACAATTCAAACCGCAAAAATGCATTCCCATCAAAAAATACAAATTAACATTCGAGTGTAGGTACGTGAAAACTATTTGCATCCTCAAGAACCTTCATCAAATAACTCTCATCAAACCCATGCTCTTCGTAACCACACTGAATATGTTCAATACAATCACATTCTACATCTAAACCTGTAACCAATTTTTCAGGGTGGGCAATATATGCTTGCACAATACTCGTATGATCGTACTGAGCATGGAACGGTATACTCAGTCTCAAGTAATTATTGGGTATTCCTCTCCATTTATCTAAGGTAGCAGTCTGATCCAGTGTAAGCTGATAGGCAACGGCGGGACACTTTTCTCCTGCTCCTGCGTAAAAGATGTTAGCATAAACTACCTGCTTTCCAGTGACTTGAAATGTGAGCCTGAAGCCGTCAATGTATCCTCTTTTGCTAGCTTTTACCTCACCAATTCTTTTGGCCAAAAAACCTGTGCTGATATCAGATCCATATGCTAAGACCCATTGATCCTCAGTTTCTCTTTCAAGTCTAAACCTGCGGTAATCACCATTAATAATTAAGTTCCTATTTTTAATACCATGGTTGTAAAAATAACAAAATGCTTGTACGCTTCCCCCACTTATCCTTTGAATTCCCACTTCTCGACGTAAGTAAAGAGAGTCATTTTCCTCACAGATTTTGTACCCTTCTAACTTATCTAATAAATCCAGAGTAACCCTAGTTATTTCGTATAACTCACCAATAACCAAACCTCTTCCAACCTTTATGCCAGGATAGTCCCCTAGATCAAAAAGCTGTGCTTGAAAAACTGCGGGACCTAAGTACTGACTATCGCTTAGGACAAATTCTCTTTCCATCCCTTTTAGCAATGTTCCATAAACGAAAAGTAACATGATCCAATTATCCTTAGAGAGCTAAGGGGCCGATTTTCATGAAATGCAATTTTCTGCGGAAGACCAATAATGCGGGGGAGCTCTTTTGAATCAAGCTATATTACGCATGTTTCCCTTGATTCTGGCTTGATTGATATAAAAGGGGTACTAAATGTCGGGTAAACATCACATTCAGAAACTATTACCCATAACTACATATTTTCCGAGACAATAGCTTTACTTTAAATAACATGGTTTTTTTAATATTGAGTTCAATCGCCGTGCCCTCAGTTTCTAGAATCGTTTTCATTAAAACCCATTCGGTTATGCCACTATGATATTTTATTTGCTAGTGCTATTAGTGCTATAGCTATACCAAGTAACGCAATGTCTTATACCTATGATTAATTAAGACCGTCATCCAATCTACTTATACTTCTATTAAACTCTTATCAGTAATTTAAGACATTTTTTCACTTATTGGTAAAGAAAAATGCTAGGCATCCATGACAACTTTCCGCAAGCCATCGCCGTTTTCTTTCCACCAACTATAGAGAATCGAAATATCAGTTCCAATACAGAAGTGCTTGACTCCCATATCAAGATAACGCTTGGCTTGTTCCGCACTGCCAATTTCAGCTCTGGGTGCAACCCCCATCTTTAACGCAGTTTCAAAGACTCTTCGTTCAGCAGCTTGAATTTCATCAGATCCTCTTTGTCCCGCTTTGCCGATGCTCATGGAGTAGTCAGAACCACCCCATTGGATCATATCAACACCATCTACAGATAAAACCTCTTCTAAGTTATTAACAGTTCCTTCTTTTTCAATCATGATTACAACCACGATATCACGTAGGGCTTGCACATATTCGGCCCCTCCACCATATCCCATATAACAAAAGCGCCTCGTAGCCACTCCGTAGGATCCCCCATCTTCAGGTGTGTCTGCACGGCAAATGCGTACGCATTCTTTCACATCGTCAGCTGACCTGCAATCGGCAAACAAAACACTCTGAAAACCAGAACCGATAGCGCGCTGGGCAATAAAGCCTCGTGGTTCTTGATCTACTTTAATCATGCTTGACATATTATAAAGCTCTGCCGCCCGGCATAGATTATCTAAGTCATGAAGGTCAAATGGACCATATTCCGCCACAAACTCGACATAATCGTAAACTCCTGTATGACCAATTGCTTCCACTATAGAAGGCCAAGTAGTGTGAATATGAGTCCCTATGGATGGTTTCCCCCCATTAAGCAATTCGCGTAATTTATTCTTCCTCAAAATGCTCTCCTCTATACATATGAATTATTTCTTAATAATTAAATACATACCACAACAAACCAGAACAACACCAATAACATATTCTAGGCTAATAGGTTCCTTTAACAAAATGATACCTGCGAGGCTCACCAACAATACCCCCCCAAGTCGAATAGCAGGGACAGCAACCGACACCGGTGCATTCGCCCCAAAAGTGGTGTATAATCCTAATGTTACTCCACTGAATGAAATGCCAACTCCAATAGCCGCTAAAAAACCGGACATTTGAAAAAACTGAGGAATACCTTTGGTTCTTTCCAACAAAACCCAAGTTAAACCTGTTATAAATGTGCAACATCCATATAGAAGCACTGCCAAGCTATTTGAAAGTTTACCAGATGCTAATTTGACAAAGAAATCTGCTGAAGCTAGCGCTAATGAGGTCAGTAAAGCGTATTGAATCCAATGCATTTACACTGATCTCTCTTTTTTCATCGGAATGAACCTGGTGCTAGACCTACTTGTTTCCTGTAATCTACGACATCTATTGTAGCAACAAGGCTATGTTATTCCAAGTATTATTGTCGAATACAAATCGAATTATTGAAAGGAAACAGTGAAATTATATCCTTCCAACAACAAGTAAACATCAATCGATAAGAAGCTCTTTCCATGTTCAATTATTATCCTGGCTTAACTATGCCGTTTTGTCTAATCCAAGCAATTTTGGTAGAATATGAAAATGAGGTTAATTTAAGGAAAAATCTGCATGTCAAAAGATAAAAGAACATGGTGGCAATTTTCTAACAAAGCTGATTACCTTATTCTAGGTACCTATGTTGTTCTGTTTGTATTGGTCTTGAGAAAACACGAACCATGGGCAGATGAAGCACAAGCTTGGTTGATCGCCCGAGATTCAGGATTATTTGAGTTACTTTTCCAGCGTTTACGTTACGAAGGACATCCTGGCCTATGGTACTTGATCTTGATGATCCCAAGCAGGATTTCCCCCTACTATCCGACGATTCAAGTTATCTGTTTTTTGATCGCTGTTGCTGGTGTGTATGTTTTTGTACGTACTTCGCCATTTCCTATCATCCTTAAAATTCTGTTTCCGTTTACTTATTTCATATTTTATCAGTATGCTATTGTAGCTCGGAGTTATGTTCTTCTTCCCCTGTTAATTTTCATGATTGGCAGTATCTATCCACAAAAATCTGAACGGATTTATCTTTTTACCCTTCTGCTCTGTCTGCTGGCGTATACAAGTGTCTTTTCGGCACTCATCGCCATTTCTGTGATGTTCATTCATTTTCTTCACATCTTGAAATCATGGAAAGGACTTGAACCAGAAAACCGAAAACGACAAATCACCTCATTTGCCGTTTTTACACTTTTTCTGTTATTGATGGCGGTCCAACTATGGCAACCTCCCGATTCATCCTTTGCCAAAAACTATCATTTCGAGCCACACCGTATCAAATCGATGTTTTTGAAAGTGTTAGACGAGATTTTCTTTGAAATTCAGCCGTTATCATACTTGGCTCTAGCCATTTCATGCCTGTGGTTTTGGTCCCAGCGCGTGTTGCTATTGTACTTTCTATCATCGTTTTCAATCATTCTTTTGTTTGCCATCAAATATTACAATTCATGGCATCAAGGGATTCTTTTTCTGGCATGGATTCTACCGATGTGGATAAGCTTCCAAAAACCGGACACCAGAGAAAGAATCCCATGGACTTATTTCAATCGAATTGTAACCATAACTTTTACAGCTGTTTTTATCACACACATATATTGGGCGTATTCTTCCTCAATCTCAGATTACCACGGGAGTTATTCTGGAGGACAAGCTGTTGCAAATTACATTAAGGAAAAGGACCTTTCTAACACCAAGATCTACGCCACCAACTTTTGGTCAACATCTATTCTTCCATTTTTCAATAAGAACATTTTTGCTAATCATAACCAAGGTAAAAGGCCTGCTTTCTGGTTTTGGTCAGATAATAACAAACACAACAGAAACCATCTTCTCAATAATAATTTAGACTTAATTCTTGAGAAACAACCAGACTTGATCATCATCGGTAGGCCAACGGAACCATTGACCGAGATTAATGGTTATCAAACAATTGATTTATTTGAAAGTAACCTGTATTGGAAAAACCGCGTCAAAGAACAGAATCACTTTGCAGTATACCTAAAAACTGAATAGATTAAACTGTATTGATTTAGTTCATCTCATTCGTTTTGAAATTTAAAACCTTTATTTTGTAACGAGAAGATGTAACAGTCGGAACGATTATCAGCAGATGGCTAATTCCTTCAATTAATAGGTGCATTATAATCCTGAAAGTTCAAAGTAGCACCAAATCAATCAAAAAAACAGCATTTCCATTAGTTAAGATATCAGCATTGTAAAATCAGTTCTTCTGCAGTTGCCAAGCGTTTCGGACACAATACTCAATCAAAGTTACTGTTCAACTTTAAAAATAGGAGTTTACATATGAATACACCATGGCTAAATGATTGTAACGGTGCAATCTCACTCAGCTTTGATGACGGATCGCAGGCTCAACTTGACATCGCAATTCCAATTCTTGATGAGTTTGATTTACACGGTACTTTTTATATAAATCCACGTGATACTTCCAATCTTGATCCGTGGCGACAGGTTGGGCTCAATGGACATGAAATCGGCAATCACACAATTCAACATATTTGCACCCAGAACTTTGATTGGGGAACACAAAAAACTCTTGAGACATCAACGCTTGATGAAATTGAAGCTGATGTTGTAGCAGCAGAACAAAGACTCCAAGAATTATTGCCAGAGCAACCTAACCGAACCTTCTGCTATCCATGTTACCAGAATTATGTAGGCCAAGGTCTAAACCGACAAAGTTACGTACCCATGATTGCTAAACATTTCCCGGCCGCCCGTGGTACTGGAGAAACAGCCAATCATCCGTTATTTACAGACTTACATTATTTGACTTCATGGATTGTGGCGGGATGGATGAAAGGGGAGGATTTATGCGCAGCCGCGGAAACAGCTGACAGTCACCAACGATGGATTATCTTTGTTTTTCATGGGTTTCAAGATGGTTCAGCATCCGTTTGGAATCCAGCTGGCACGTACCACGCAGGAGATTTTTCAGGTAGTGAATTCCGAAAACTGTGCGAGTTCTTGGCAAATAATCGCCACCGATTATGGACCGACACAGTCCTAAATATTTCTCAAAGTGTCATCGATTGGAGGAGGTCACTTTAAAATTATTCTATAACCCAATTATAGTTACTACAGGTTGGTCTCTATTTTATCGGCGTAACAGTAAATTCAATTATGGAATCGACCAACCCGATGTTGGTTCAGCTCTCATTTGCTCAATAGCATACAACTCATCAATAGTAATTTCCCGTCCAAGTTTGGCAGAGAGCAACGCTCCACTCATGATTTCCATTACTTTTTGACCGTCTTCCCCACAACTGATTGGTTTTCTATCACTGATACACGCATCAAGAAAATTGCCAATCCGGCTTGCATTTGGCATGTCCGGCATATTCAATTGTTCTTCAACTATCTTTCCATCCTGCTCAACAAGCAGCGTATCCCCTCTGAAAGCACCTTTAGAACCAAAGATAAAAATGCCTTGAGAAAGACCTGACATATT
>Ga0066834_10000179_pt1 | contig 29595 bp, 25 predicted proteins | sample ETNtaG_30_FD_66729 | JGI IMG/M metagenome (GOLD analysis project Ga0066834, IMG submission 66729) | Marine microbial and viral communities from oxygen minimum zone, Eastern Pacific Ocean - ETNP201306PF43B | ecosystem: Environmental > Aquatic > Marine > Oceanic | place: Pacific Ocean: Eastern... | reverse complement strand
CAGCTGCTGGACTACGACGGAAAGGAGGATGAGGAAATTGATCCCTTTGACGATGACTGAAACTCGCCAGGATATCATCGATTTCTGTATGACTGCCCCCAAGGCGGAGCTCGAGCCGCTTTTCGAGCAGGCGTGGACGCAGTCCCGCCAGCGTTTTGGCAACAGCATCTCGCTCAATGTTCCCGGAATGGTCTCGTACGAGACCGAGCACATTGCCGAGGACGACCCCTTCCGGTTCCCCTCGATTTCGATTACCGGCCCCGCCTGCTCCCTCGGCTGCGAGCATTGCGATGCGAAGATGGTTGAGACCATGATACCAGCCACCACCCCGGAGGTGCTCTGGGATATGTTTCTCAAAACCGTCGAGCGGGGGGGCACCGGCTGCCTTGTGAGCGGTGGCTCGACCCTCGCGGGCGATGTGCCGCTACTGCGGTTCATCCCGACCATCAAGCGCGCCAAGCAGGAGCTGGGACTCGCGATTGTCGTCCATACGGGCATCGTCTACGAGGAGGTGGCCGCCGCGCTGGGAGAGGCAGGTATCGACGGGGCGATGCTCGACATCATGGGCTCGAACGACACCATTCGGGAGATTTACCACCTCGGCCTCATAAAAGAGGCGTTCGAACATTCGATGGAGTTGCTCAACAGGCACGGGGTGCCGCTGATGCCGCACATCGTGGTCGGGCTGCACCGCGGCGAACTGAGGGGCGAAGCGGAGGCGGTGCGTATGATTGCCCGCCACAACCCGGAGCGGGTGATGGTAGTCGCGTTCAAGCCACTGCTCGGGACACCGATGGAGAACTCGCCCACCAGCACCCCACTGGAGATTGCCCGCGTGGTCCTCGCCTGCCGGCTGGCGATGCCGGATACACCGGTCATCATGGGATGCGCGCGCCCGCCGGGGAAGCACAAGGTCGAGACCGATCGACTGGTCATCCGGGCCGGGGTGAACGGAATGGCGTACCCTTCCGAGGAAGGACACGATTTTGCACGCGAGCTGGGGCTCGACATCTCGGTCTCGTCGGGCTGCTGCTGCCTGATGAATGACAAAGCACAGGGAGGATGCTGCAATTGAGCCGCGAAGCGAGGAAATGGCGATTGCTAGACACCGGCGTCCGAACCGCTGCCGAGAACATAGCATTGGACCAAGCACTCTTCGACGCGCGCGTTGCCGGCGAGGTTCCGAACACGCTGCGCTTCATGCAATTCTCACCTTCGGCGGTGCTCGTTGGCCACCACCAAGTAGTTGCCCAGGAGGCGCGGGTTGACTGGTGCGCGGAGCACAGTGTCGATATCAACCGGCGGCTGACTGGCGGCGGCGCGATTTACTTTGACGCGACCCAGATTGGGTGGGAACTGGTCGGCTCCCTCGATGATTTTCAGGGGCTGGACATGACCGGGCTGACCCGCACCATCTGCGAGGCGGCCGCCGCCGGCCTGCAGGAACTCGGAGTGGCGGCGGAGTTCAGGCCGCGCAACGACATCGAGGTCGGAGGGCGCAAAATCTCGGGCACCGGCGGGGTCGCCGATGACGGGGTCTTCCTCTACCAAGGGACGGTGCTGGTCGAGTTCGACATCGAGGCGATGCTGCTGGCGCTGCGCATCCCGAACGAGAAACTCACACCGCGGGGGCTCGAGACCGCTCGCGAACGAGTCTCATGCCTCTCGGACCTGCTGCCGCAGGTTCCCGCAAGGGTACAAATTCAGGAGGCGCTCTCCACCGCTTTCGCGCGCGCCTTCAAGGTCGAATTCGAGGCTGGAAGGCTGACGGCACGAGAGCAGGAACGATTCGAAGCAAAATTACCCGATATCAACTCTGACGACTGGATAAATGCAATCACGGCGCCGGCTGAAGACAAACAGGTCTACACCTCAATCCACAAACAACCGGGAGGGATGCTGCGCGTCCACGCCGCGGTTGACGTCAAGCGCTCGTGGCTGCGGCAGGTCCTGATTACGGGCGACTTCTTCATCAATCCCCGCCGAGCAATCATGGATCTGGAGGCGGAGCTGATGAACACACCGTTCCCCCAAGTGCGCCCGGTCATCATGCGCTTTTTCGAGGAGCGGGAGGTAGACCTGGTTGGGCTCACGCCCGGGGATTTCTGCGATGCAGTCAAACTTGCGCTAGAGCAGACCACCTACAGTGGCATCGGGATTGCGGAGGCGGACTCGAGCTCGGTCTATCCTGTCAACGTTCCCGAAGGCAAGAGCATTGAGCAGGTGATGTCGGACGCGACCGTCATGTTGCTCCCCTATTGCGCAAAGCTGCCTGATTGCGACTACCGCTTCAAGCAAGGATGCGACGAGTGCGGTCTCTGTAGTATGGGTGACGCCTACCGCATGGCGCGGGAGAATGGACTGGAAGCGGTCACCATCGTCAAGTTCAAGCATCTCAAGGCAACACTCGCTGAAATGAAGGCGCAAGGCGTCAAGTCCTGGATTGGTTGCGCCTGCGAGGCGTTCTTCATCAAGCGCAACGAGGCGTTCCGTGACGCCGGGATTCCCGGCGTGGTACTGGATATCGTTGGCAAGACCTGCTACCAGCTGGACGAGGAAGACGAGGCGTACGCTGGCACCTTCGAGGCGCAGGCGGACCTGAAGCTGCCGCTGCTGGAGGCGGTGATGGACAACGTCAACCCGGAATTCAACGCCAGGTTCATTCCACCCACTACGACCGCAGACCAGCGCGCCAGCGCCGACCGGAATTTCAGCGTATGAGGCACTGATGCCCAGGGAGTGGGACCTAATCGTGGTTGGTGGCGGTCCCGGAGGCGCCGCCGCGGCCGCCGTTGCGGCCGTTGCGGGACTAGAGACGCTGTTACTCGAGCGAGGCGGGACGTTGCGGCACAAGCCATGCGGCGGAATCCTGCCTGAAATTACCGAGGAACTCATCGAGGATGTGTTCGGCGCTACGCTGCCACCCGAAGTGCTGGCAGAGCAATGGGAGCTTCGCCTGCGCTACACCCCCCCGAGCGGCGAGGCGAACGGCGGACGCGTGCGGGAGAGTCGCCTACTCAACGTGAAGCGAGACCATTTCGACCAGTGGCTGCGCGACCGTGCGGCGCTCGCGGGCGCGACCGTGCGACAAAACGCGCGGGTTTCAGACGTAGATGCGGACGGCGGGTTCAGCGTCAGCTATAGCCAGCGCGGCGAGGAGCGGCGGGCAACGGCTGCGCGACTGGTGGGCGCCGACGGGGTCCATTCACTGGTTCGGCGGCGGCTCGCGCCCGACGCGGTCGCACCGAAGATGCTCGTCGGTCAGCGACTTGTGCAGGTTGCCGGTGAATTGCCGGCCGACTTTCACTGCGTTTTCGCCGGGATGCTCAGCCCGTTCTACGCCTACAGCGTGCCGAAAGGCGGACTGCTCAAAATCGGAAGTGGAATGACCGAGGAGGAACGGACCGACCTGATGCCATCGCTCGACCGCTTCAGTAAATGGCTCGAGCAGAACGGCGTAGCCGACCTCGGCAAAGTCGTCCAGCAGGAGGGCTGGGCAATCCCCTTCGGGGAACAGCAGCTCGATGCTGCGGGTGCGCTGCTGGTTGGCGACGCAGCAGGACTCTGCAACCCGCTCTCGGGGGAAGGCATCCGGCTAGCCATAGAGAGCGGGCAGCTAGCGGCCGAATCGATTATCGAGGCGGGTGCACAGTCGCCCGTGCCGGACTACCGCGACGGTGTCGCTGGAATCGCGCAGATGGTGGCCGCGCTGCATCGTGTCGTGCTCACCACTGACGACGATGCACGCGAGCAGTTTGTCGCCGCCGAACTCGCCCGCCCATAGCAACGCGTTCTTTAATCGGCGCAGGCTCCCGCGGCGTGGCCCACGTCGTGATGCTGCGCACCCGGCTCACCGCTGGCGCGCAGACCGAGCCGGTCGTCGCCGATACCGCCCTCTCGCTTGCTGCGCAGGGCCATGAAGTAACGCTGCTGGCGTGGGACCGCGATAGCACCGCTGGGGCGGAAGCGCAGGCCGAGTGGGGGCGCCTCGTGCGCTACCGGCGTGCCTGCCCGCTCAACGCACCGCTCGTCTTCTTGCGCGAGTTGCCACGCTTCTGGTGCTGGTGTTTGCGACAGATATTAGCCTTACGGAGACGCGACCTAGTGATTCACGCGCACGACCTGGACACGCTGCCGCTCGCCCTCTTTGTGGCGAAACTGCTGCGCGCGCCGCTGATCTACGACTGTCACGAGAACTACCCGGCGCTGGTCGATGGTGCCGTATCGCACCGAGCAGCGCTTCGGCTGCACCAGCTCGAGGCAACACTGCTACGTAGCTGCGACGGGGTACTTGCCGCCGGCCCGCAGGGGCTAGTACGGCTGGCAGGGATGCGGCGAAGCGGCGGAGCAGCGAGCTTCAGCGCGAGCGTGGAGGAAGCACTGGATGTGCTGCGCGCAGAGCCCATGGAGGGGCTGCGGGAGGGTGTAACACTAGTCGGCAACCTGAAACGGCTCGCCGAATACCCGGCCGAACAGATCGCGGCGCGACAACCTGCAAAGCGGCTGCAGTTGCTTTATATAGGCGTGCTCGAGAAACATCCATCGCGTGGAGTACTCGAAACCGCGTTGGCAATCGAGGGGCTAGAGGGTGTCGAGTTCCTGATCGGCGGCTTCGGGACTCTGGTGCCACAACTCGAGCGGCTCTGCAGCCGGCTACAGAATACGCAATACCTCGGCCCGGTCCCGCCGGGCGAGGTGGCGACACACACCATGGAAGCGGACGCAGTTCTACTAGCACTTGACCCAGCCAACCTGAACAACCGCCTCGCGACCCCAAACAAGTTCTACGAGGCAATGGCGGCAGGCGTCCCGCTGGTCACCTGCCGAGAGCTGCTGCTGGGGCATTTCGTTGCCGAGGCAGGTATCGGCGTCGCTTTCGCCTGGGGTGACTGGCACGAACTGCGACGCGCCATCGCAGGGTTGCGCGACGCGCCCGAAGAGCGGAAAACTATGGGTGCACGGGCGCGGGAGCTGGCCGAAAGGAGATTCGGCTGGACAGTATGTGAAGCACGGCTGGCGGAGCTCTACGGTCGCCTCAGCGATTGAAGTCCAGAACCTGCGTCTCGAAACTCTGCAGATTCACAGCGATTGCACGGTTGGGGTCGGGCTGGAAGCCCATCATGCGCTGGAAGTCAGTTTGCGACTGCCACGTTCCAGGGTTGAGCAGCAATGTGGCGTGGTAGGGCTCGACACCGCAAGAGTGCACATGCCCGGTGACTAAGATATCAGGCATTTCGCGAATCAGCATATGGTCCTGATCTTCCGGTGCGAGCAAGGTCTTACCTCCGTAGACTGGTGCCAGATGCCGCCGCAGCAACAGTTCCTTCATCATCAGAATCGGCTTGTCGTAGGTCAGGTCGCACAGGCTCACTAGATCGTCGAACGACTTGCCGTGGTAACAAAGGACACTGACTCCTGCCAAGTCTAGCAGTGCGGGATTGGCAGTGAACACCACGCCGGGTGGAAAGCGCTCCTGCACCCGTGCTGGCAACGGCAACTGCGGCTCCATCAATCGCACGGCGTCGTGATTACCGGGCAGCACAATGACCTGGATGTCTGTTGGCAGTTTCTCCAACTCGCGCTGTAGCACAGCATACTGTTCCCATACGTCGGTAATTTCCAAGTCAGTTTCCTGATTGGGATAGGAATCTATGCCATCCACTACATCGCCTGCAAGCACCAGATAGCCCGGCCGCGGAATCCACTCCTGATTATAGTCGACATCGCCGTTGAGCCAAGCCACGAAACGGTCCCACGCTGCCCGCTGAAAGGTCCCACTACCGATATGAAGATCAGAGATGAAAAGCGCGGTCCATGGCTCCTCCGCACGACCGGGTTCACGCAGTCGCCCTTGGTGGGGGCGAATGACCGGGCCATTGACAAAGAGCAAGTCACCACGACGGCTAAGACGCCCTGAAACCCCAATGACCTCATCAGGAAAAATATCCAGCGAGCCCTCCTCTGGCTCGCTGAACATTACCGCCAAACGACTGTCAGGGTCCTCCAGCACCACACGTACACGCCCGCCAGGGAGTGGTCGCACCTCCGCCACCATCCCAACTACGGAGTGCTCGCCCTCTTGCTCGAGCTGCCGCAGTCCAGTTGCATCACGCATGGCGGAATCGCGCCGCACCAGTCGCGAAAGGGTGCGAAAGCGGTCGTTGAAGAGCGCGACATAACTCTGTAGCTTCCCGTCAGCGCGGGTGCGTTCGATTTGTCGCCGGATGATGACTGGGGGTAGTTCACCCGTGGCTGCGTGCACAACCGGCCGTGGTTCAATCGGTTCTGGGACTAGGTCACCCAGCCCTAGAAAGAGCCGCTCGCCTTCCAGCGCCTGAAGCGAGCGCTCGAGCCATCCCAGCCCGTCAGGGTGTGCGGCGGCGCGTGCCACTACATCGGGTGACGGCAGCAAGTTACGCTGCGAGAGCCACTCCACCACTTCTCGTTCCGCCAACACCAAGCGCTTAGCTAGCACGCGGTGGGCTAAACCTTTGTCCCTTTTTCCCCACTACGCTGGTACGCCATGAACTTCCTCGGCAACCCCCTAAAACTGGCAGTCTTTCCGGAGCTAGCTACGGGCAAAGCACGAAAAATCGTCTTCTTGGAATTCAAGGCCGCAGCGTACTGTCAAGTACGATCCAGCGGTGGCTAGAAAAACTGGTCGCGAGGGGGGCGCGTACACTCGAAATAGCTACGTGTCATATCCCTTACACAAAGTCACTGAATCTGCGCGGCGGGTGGTATTTAGCCGCGCCAAACTAGAGCTGCCCGCGGCCGCTGTGCGCGGAGGAAGGGGGTTAAAACCGTGCCGTGTCCCGGCCGCTAATCCGTAGCGTTTATACGCGGACGGCTATGACCACAGCCCCGTCTTGTTCGGGGTTCCACTAATGCAGCTAGAGCAAACTTCCCGCAATGTTTTTGACACCCTTCCAAACGAGGGACACACCTTCCGCAACCGCGAGGTGCTATCCTCAACTTATATCCCTGAAGACTTCCCGCACCGCAACACCGAGATTGACCAAGTAGCGCACATCCTACGTCCCGCTCTTGAAGGCTCAAGACCGAGTAACATCTTGATTTACGGACAGACGGGCACCGGCAAAACTGCCGTGGCGCAACACATCAGGCGACAGCTAGAGGCCAAGGTCACCTTGCAGGGCAGCGCCATCCACACTGCTTATATCAACTGCAAACAAGTCAACACACCCTACGGTATTTTAGCCAACATCGGGCAAACATACACCACCGACTGGGATGATTCAATCCCACACACGGGTTGGAGGCTGGAGCAGGTCTATACTGCGCTCTGCCGCAAGGCAGATGAGTCAGGCGCCATCGCTATTGTAGTGCTGGACGAGGTGGATGCACTGGTTAAGAAATCAGGTGACGAGGTACTCTACCACCTCACCGGCATCAATTCTGATTTGAGCGCCGCCCGGATGTCGCTTATCGGCATCTCGAACGACACAAAATTCACCACCTTCCTCGACCCACGGGTCAAGTCGCGCCTTGGTGAGGAATCACTGGTCTTTCCACCCTACAATGCAGTGCAGTTGCGTGATATACTACACCAGCGCGCCGAACAGGCATTCTACGAAGGGGCGCTCGACCCACAAGTTATCTCACTCTGCGCCAGCCGCGCTGCACAGGAGCATGGCGACGCGCGCAAGGCGCTGGACCTGCTGCGTATCGCCACTGAAATGGCTGAGCGTGATTCCGCACAACGAGTGACTATTGACTACGTCAGCCGTGCCGAGAATATGATGGAACAGGATCAGGTGCGCAAAGTGGTTCTCCAGCTGCCACTACAACACAAAGCGGTACTGGCCGCCATCCTCGCCAACGAATCGCAGTCGCGGCTCGACCGGCAGACTACTGGTGACGTCTACGATACCTATGGCCGTGTCTGCCTGCGCTTCGAACTGGACGCGCTGACACAACGCCGCATTGGCGACATAATATCCGAACTGGATATGCAGGGGTTGATTTCGGCACGCGTTGTCAGCCTCGGCCGACACGGACGCACGCGGCTCATATCAACCGCCATCGCCTTCAGCGAGCTACAACCGATTATCACCGAGGACTCATTCATGTCTGAAGCACTCGACCTCGCCACCGAAGGCGGGCTGGTGCGCACACAACTGCGTCTGATGTAGGCTTCAGTCGCGCTCTTTCCAGCCTTTTTCCCAGCCCTGCACCCAGCCAGCGACCCACGCTGCCTTGAAACCAGCGTTGCGGGCAGCCGCCTGTGCCTGTTGAAGGATGGCGTCACGCTGCTCGCGAGAGATTGGCGGCAGTCGCATCGGCTGCCGGAAGCTGTAGACCGTGACCAGTAGTAACACAACGCCGCCTAGCGTTGACAGTAGGGTGACTGTTGATGACGGAGAAAGCCAAGCTAGCAGAGCAAAGAGCAACGCGCAAGTGAACGCCGACCACGGCATTGTGCGTCGCGGCATCTGTGACTCAACCAGCCCGACCAGCCGCTCCGCTTCTCCACGCGCTGCGTCGGTCGCCACCTCGGCCTCGCGCCACGCTGCACCGGTTGCTGCCCGCCGCAGTACTTCACGGTCAGCCCCGGTTTCCGCCGCAAGCGCAGCCTCATGGCCTTCCGCCTCACCGGCATCGAAGCGCGCCTGCTTCTGCGCTATGCCACGCGCCTTGTTCATCCCGTAGCGCGCCCACGCTTCCGAGCTCATGATGGTGCAGCAGAGGGCTGCTAAATCAGTCGCGGTAAGTCTTGGGGAAGAAGAGCAGAAGGCCGGTGATTATCTCTAACCTGCCGAGCCACATCAGTAGTGAGAGCACACCGAGTGTGGGATTTGCGAGGCCGGCATAGCTGGCGCCGGGACCAACGGCTCCGAGGCCAGGGCCTACATTGCTGAGGCACGCGATTGAGGCTGCCATCGCATCAACCAGTCCCCAGTCTGGCTCTAGATAGAGTAGTACTAGCGCCCCAGTCAGGAACAGAATGATGTAGATGAAGAAAAATACAGCTACATTGCGCACGAGTTCCTCCTCGAGTACTTTGGCGCCAAGTCGTAATTTGCGCACCGCGCGCGGGTGGACTACTAGAAACAGTTCGCGCCAGAGTGCCTTGAGCAGGATTTCGATGCGGATGACCTTAAGACCACCTGTGGTCGAACCAGCACATCCGCCAACGAACATCAGCAGCAGCAGCACGAACTGCGCCCCTGCAGCCCAGCTCCCGAAATCCTGCGAGGTGAAGCCAGTGCCGGTCAGGATAGAGACCACCTGGAACAGGGCCGGCCGCAGCGCCTCCGCTGGCGCCCAGCCGTTGCCCTGCAGCGGCGCCCAGAGGCCAATAACTACCAGTGTGATGGCAATGGTCACAAAGCTGAGGTAGTAGCGGAACTCGCCGCTAGTCCAGAGGTGCTGCCAGCCCCGCAACAGCCGTTGCTCGTTGTTACGGCGCAAGCTGATGAAGAAGCCGTAGAGCAGGACGAAATTGATGCCCGCCAGCAACATGAAGGCAATGACTATGCCTTCGACGAGGCCGCTGTCGTAGGCGCCGATGGAATCCGCCTGCGGCGAAAAGCCGCCGGTCGAGAGATTGGAAAAGGCGGTGCAGACCGCGTCGTAGAGCGGCAGTCCGCCGACGAAGCGCAGCAGCAGCACCTCGACGGCGGTGAGACCAGCGTAGAGCCCCCACAGGAGTTGCGCCGTCTGCGCCATCTGCGGCTTGACGCGTGTGATGCCAGTGCCAGGCATCTCGGCGCGCAACACTTGGATCCCGCCACCTAGCAGCCGCGACAGCACCACCGTCGCGAGCACGATAATTCCCATGCCGCCCAGCCACTGCGACTGCGATCGCCACAGTAGCAGCGACTTGGGCGCTGCAAAATAGCCGTCAGCGGTGGTGCCGTTGGCGACCGATGAGTTGAACAGGGTAGCGCCGGTGGTCGTCAGCCCCGAGATGGACTCGAAGTATGCTTCGACCGGCGAGAGGTCGTACACCAACAATGGCGCGCCGTCTGGACCGGAAAGCTCGCCTGCCATCGCGTAGGGCAGCGCACCAATCGCGGCAAATACTAGCCATGCCACGCTCACCAATGCAAACGCCTCGCGGTCGCGCAGCTCCTCGTTGCTGCGGAAGTGATAGTAGAGTAGCAGCCCACCGCCAACCGAGAGCAGCAACGGCAGCCCGTAGAGCCACGCCACCTGCTCGCGCGGCTCGTCCAATAGCAGTCCTGCCGCCATGGGAATAACGAAGGTACTGCCGAAGAGCGCCAGCAGCGCCCCCAGCAGGCTCAGCAGCAGGCGTCCGCGCATGTCAGTGGAAGAGCTTCTCCAGCGCCGGCAGCCGCTCCTTGAGCGTGAAGACCAGCAGGTGGTCGCCCCTCTGGAGGACTTCATCCTCGTCGGGGAACAGCGGCTCGCCGTCGCGGTTGATGAGCGCCGCCAGGCACCCTTCGGGGAGCCCCAGTCTGGAGATGGCCTTCCCCACCAAGCCATTACCGTCCTTAACCAGGAACTCACGGATGGCGGCCTCGCCGCCCTGTAGCACTTCCAGCGCCTCGATTTCCTCGGTCGCTGTAGCGCGGTTCAGGATGGCGCTCACGGCGACTCGCTTGGGATTGATGAGCGTATCGACGCCGGTGTTCTGCACCACGTGCTCCAGCTCGGTCTGGTAGACCAGCGCAACTGTACGGCGCGCCCCCTCGCGCTTGGCGAGCAGGCAGCTCAGCATGTTCAGGTCCTCCCGCTCGGTCGCCGCGACAAACAAATCTTCATGGCGGATGCCCTCCTCGCGTAGGAAGTGACGGTCTGTCGGCGAACCGACCAGCACAGTTACCTCATCGGGCAGTCGCTCGCTAGCACGCTCGGCGCGCGCACGGTCTGGTTCCGCGAGGTAAATCTGCACTGCGTCGTAACGCTGTGCCACTTGCTCCGCCAGCCGCAGTGCGACCTGCGTGCTACCGGCAATCATTAACCGCTTAACGTTTCCCTCTCCCGTAACTTCTTTCGGCGCGCCTAGCGACTCCGATAGCTCCTCCAGCTCGTGAACATCACTTAACAGCACTAGCAGCCGGTCGCGCGGCAGTAACACCTCTTCACTTTGCGGTATGAGTACCCCTTCGTCACGTGAGATGAGAACGATACGACAGTGCGGCGGCAACTCGATGCTGTCCAAAGTGCGACCGACAGCAGGCGAGCTGTCGTCAAGTCTTACTTCTAGAATGCGCAGTCGGCCAACCGAAAAATGCTCTAGTCGCGTCAGTGCTGGTCGCGAAAGAATCTGCCAGATGCGGTGCATCGCCAGCTCGTCGGGGCTAATGTAGGCGTCAACTCCGTAAACTTTCTGTGGGTCGGAATCTGCGGGCCATTCCATCAGTGCAGGGGTGTTGAGCCGTGCAATCGTACGGCACCCCATCACCGCAGCGAGTCGACACCCGAGCAGGTTGACCGCATCATCACCGGTAACTGCAATGAACAGATCGGCCTCGACCAGACCGGACTGCTCAACAAGCAGCTTCGGTGACGCAGCGTGACCTTGGATAACCTGAGCGTCGAGCGCCTGTGCCCGCTTAACTGCTATCGGGTCGCAATCGATGAGGCTAACGCCGTGGCCGCGAGTGACCAAGTCTCGGGCTACTCGGTAACCTACGTCGCCTGCGCCCGCTATGACCACACGCATTTTGCGCCTTCACGGAAGGGGCGATTTAAGTGCTGCGGTTCGTTTCTCGACGAGTAAATCGCTCCAGCACAACTATAACGAGTGCGCCCAGCAACGCTGCTAGCAGTACTTCAGGCCAATTTGTACCGGCCCCCAGTGGAGAAAGGTCACCGGTGCGCATGTCGTAATTCTCCTTCCAAGGCCACAATGCGCGCAGTGACCCAGCCATAACGCCAGTCAGCACGGCAAGTGTGCGATCGAGCTGCTCTGTTAGCAACCGCCGCAGCACAGGCACCACCGTTAATGCCGCGACAAGTCCGCCGCTACAGAACCACAGTAGTGGCACCAACCGCAAGTCGTGCACTGCGCCCGCTACAACAGCATATTGTCCCAGCATCATCAACACTAGCGCACCGCTAATGCCAGGCAGTAGCATCGCCGTCAGTGCTAGTGCGCCGCCGACGAGCAGCATCCAATCAGCCGGCACACTCTTCATGAAAGGCAAATCCAGCAAGATTAATGTCACGGCCGCCCCAGTCATAGCGAGCACAGAGTGTTCACGATTTGGTGCGGATATACAGTGCCACGGCTCACGTAATGAGGCGACAACAAGACCGCTGAAAAATCCATAGCACAGGACGGCGCTCTCGGGCTGCAGTAACAGGCCCGGCGCTTCAGCGGGGCCGACTAGCAGCCGCGATACCAGCCAGTAGGCTGCTACCATTCCAAAACCTAGCGGCAGCAGGAAAGTCAGCGGCTCGCGCAACTTTTCGAAGTCACGCTCACGCGGATAGTTCAGCACAATGGCTATCGACCCAATCAATCGCTGATAGATGCCAATCACCAGCGCAACCGTGCCACCGCTGATTCCTGGCACCGCGTCGGCCGATCCCATCAGCAGCCCGGCGCCAAGATGTAGAATTCGCACGTGCGCTGAACAGTTCTGCTATTTAACCAACTCATCGGGACAAGGATTGGCCGCTGACGCGCTGGCAGTCGGCATTCTGTAGCGCGGACAGCAGCTCCGCGCCCTGCGGTTCGCCGCCGTAGCAGTCTAGACGCGCTGCAATCGCCACCTTGGCCGCCAGCTGCCGCGCAAATTTTCCGCGCTGCTGGCGAGGTGCATCGCGGACCAGTGAGTGCGCCAGCAGCAACCCATGCTTGGGTGGTGGTGCGCCGCCGCCGCGATGCGCAAAGAACGCCTTCTCAGCGCCAAGCGTCTGGATGGTCGAGCCAGGCATACGCGCCAACCGTGCTAGTGACCCTGCTGCACCAATCAGGCGCGCCGCCAGGAGCGGCCCCAACAGAGCGCCCAGGGACGGTGCGAAAGTCACAATCTTTTTTTCCAGCCAGTCACGCAACTGCTCCCCACGTACCGTAGATTCCCGCCAAGCAATCTGTAACTCGCGCAATGGTTTTGGCGTGTTGGATGGCAGCTCTGTCGCGGGCGACTGTCGCGCCGCGCTAGCCGCTTCCGCCGCCCAGCGCGACAGCCGTTCAGCCAGCTGGTTCGTCTGCGTCTGGCATTCCACCAGTGCAGCGACTCCTTGTACGAGACTGCGGTCGGGCGTTGCCGCCTTCACCAACGCACAGCGCGCCTGTTGGATGGTCGCGTCACGGAGCGTCGCATTGTCAGCTGCGGGGAGGGCAACTGCCTCTCCCGCCTGGATTTGCGCCAGCAGCTGTACTAGCACTTCGGTCTCTGCTTTAGGAGGCATCAACGACGGCGACGCAGTCGCAGTCCCACGCCCAGCGTGGCAAATACCGCCAGCACGGATGGGGCGGGAATCGAGTCACCGTCGCCACCGCTATCCGTGCCTGTCCCCTGTTGCACTTCGGTTACCGAAAGAGGCAAGTTCAGCTTGAACGAGCTGAACGGGTCGCTACTCAGTGTCACGTTGAGTCTACTGTCCTTGAGATTGAGCGAAGGTGAATTAGCCGGCGGACTGACGGTAATAGTCAGTTCCCGTACTTCGCCCGGTCCCAGTATCACGCTACTGGACGGCAGCTGGTACCAGTAGGCGTATTTGCCCTCGATACTCAGAGTTAGCTCCTCGAGCGTGTTGCGGTCGTTGGTAATCTTGACCTGATAACTACCTTGCTCTCCAGCGAACAGGTTGGCGTTCTTCTCAAGCATCTGTAGCGAGAGCTCACCATACAGTGGAATCTCGAGCGTGAAGTTGAGCGTATGCTGCTCGCCGGTCGTGGTAGAAGTGGCCGTGATCGGAATCAGGTGCGTACCGCCCCAGGTATTGTCCGGCAGCTGCAGATTGAGGTAGATTGGCATTGCTTCCGATGCGGTGAGCGAGAAAGGGCTTTGGACGGAGAAACTGCCATTCCAGTCAGCTGGCACTCCTGATGCCGTCAGCTGCACTCCCGCCTGGGCGTTGCCACTATTTCTCACGATGAAACTGAAGGTGACTGGCTGGCCGGGGAGGCTCTGTTTGGTTGTCTCGGATGCCTCCAGCTCGAGCCCATGCGACGAGTCCACCATTACCGCCATCAGCTCGTCAACTGAGACCTGCGGGTTGTTGCCGGAGGTCGCAACCAGAAGGAATTGGAACGTGGACGCGATTTCCTGCGAGCTGCTGGTAGTAGTCAGCTGTAGTTCCATTGGGGCACCAGGGGCAAGTGTCACTAGCACTAACCCCACCTGTGGGTGGTTGGAATCTGCGAACTGCACCTGCCAGCTGTTCGGCAGGCCAGCAGTCGAGAGGGAGATCATGTCCTGCAGATTGCCCTGGTTAGTCAGCGTAAAGCTGAAAGTGTGGCTCGAGCCAGGGGGGCCAGTAGCGGTCGTCTGTTCCAGCTGCAGTTGTAGCGCGGCGTAGTACTCAACAGTGAGCGTCACTGAGCGTTCCACCTGTTCAGCCGGGTTGTCCTCGACTGAGGCGACCAGCTTGAGGTCAGCGGTATAGGGGGACTGGCTGGAGGGCACCGCGATAGTCACAGTCACCTCAGCGATTCCATTGAAGGGGGTAAGCTCGACGCGGTCCGGTAGCCCCGTAACAGTCCAGTCGACGGCAGGCAACCAGCTGGCGGCGAAAGTTAGGTTCTCATGGCCGTTGCCGTAGTTGTAGAGCGTATAGGTGAAACTGGTGCTGTTGCCCGGGTTAAGCGCCTGTGCGCTGCGATCGACAATCATTGTGAGCCCATAGACAGTTACAACCGCCGTTAGCGCCTCCGTCGTGTTCGAGACCGAGTTGTTACCGCGAGATATGGCGGTGACTATGGATAACGCTGTGTCGGTATCGGGGCTGTTGTACGGAATGGTGACCTGTAGCTCCAACGTGGCGCTGTCGCCTTCGGACAGGTCGTCCACCTTTGAGGCGCTGAGCTGTATCTGCCAAGTAGGCGGCTTCTGGACCGTCAGGTCGTAGCTGTCCGGGTCGCTGCCGCTGTTGGTGAGTGTTAATGTGTAGGTTAACTGCTCGCCCGGCTCGCCGGCCTTGGTTTCGCTGTCAATGGCCAAGTCAACGCCGCGCACCGGGATACGGATAGTAGTGTTCACATTCACCTGAATGCGGTGCTGCTCGCGGTTCTCAGAGCGTGCCTCCACTCCGGCCACACACCAATCTTCGGCGGTAGCATCCTGCGGCGCGTTAACCTGAAACGTCACGGTAGTCTCGATACCTGGACCCAAATCCTCAATGCGATCGCGGTCCAGCATCGCGGTCCAGCCCTGTGTCTCACCAATGTCCACTTCCAGCAGGATTGTGTCTGTCTCATTGCCGCTGTTGGTAACTGTGAATACATACTCTGCCAGGCCGCCGGGAATCGCTTGCCGACTGCCCGAATCTGGCTGCAGGTCTACCCCATAGATGCGACCGTCGGAGGCTGTAGTGTTGGCCCATGACTCACCGTCGATGTGGGAGTACTCGGTAGTCTTGGAAGTAACCGTGACGCGCACCAGTGCGTATTCGTCCTGCCCAGCAGTGTCAGGGACCGTAACCTCTACCTGGAACTGGGCGTTATCACCCGATACTAGCGAGTCAATGTCGGTGGTCGAAAGCTCAGCAATCCAATCCTTCGGCACAAAATCTATTCGCAGCGCATAGGAATCTGTGTTGTCACCCACGTTCTTGATTTCTCCGCCGAAGCTCGCTTTCTCGCCGCGTTTGGCGAACACCAAAGCAGGGTGCATTTCGTAGACGTCAACTGCGTAGGGAGTGATGATGCGCACCATATGCAAGTCGCTGGCACTGACAGAAGTGGAGTTAGTCGAAGTCGCAGTCAAATTAAACATAGTTGAGTTGTCCCTCACTACGTCCCCACGAGGTGATGTCACAACTAAGTCAAAGGTGCGGTCCTGACCTGCAGGTATGTAAATGCTAACGACAGAAAGCGATCCATGCCACCCATAGCTCTCCGGGTCGTCCCAATCAACTGTCAGATTGTAGGTATCGTTCTGTGAACCGCTGTTAACGACTAGGAAATCATAGCTGCGTGTCTGGTTGCGGGTCAGCTCTTCATCGCCTTCCTGCCGCTCTCCGGCATACAGCTCGACAGAGTAATCGTCCCCCGACCCACGGCCACTGTCTCGGAACGCGCTCGGTAGCAGCTCCTGCTGTACGGAAGTGAAGGTGGAGACACCTGCCAGAGGCGATAGCAAAAGTATAATCAGAACTGAAAGCGTCAGCCAGCGAGCGGAGCGGGTCATGTGGTGCCACTCTTAGCGATTTTTATAAAACTGTTACTCCGGTTCATTGCCTTCCAACAGTCGCCGTAATTCACCCAGTTCCTGCTTCAGGTTCTGGACATCATCGCGCAGCTTGAGCATCGAAACCTCAAACGGCGTGAAACCCTGACTAGAGAGCGCACGGGTGGCGATAAACATACCCAGCAGCACGCCACCCAGCACCGCGAAGAGCGTTACCGTAAAAACCGAGAAGGTGTAGAACGCGAGCAATTCACCTACAGAAAAATCAATGATATTCAGCTGGAACAGAACCAGATAGAGCAGTAGCGCGCTCACAACGGCAATTGTGAGCTGGAAGCTGAGCGGTGCGCGCAGCAAGTTCATGGCAGTCGCTCCATAGAGCGGCTGCGGGGCAGTTCCCAGTCTTCCTCATCTGGCTCACCGCCCTCTACAGGAATTGTTACCAGAGCGTGGTACTCTGGTTCCCCGAGGCCCTGATTTTCGAGCGTCACGTTTCCGTAGAAACCCCAGAATACGCCAGCCAGCTCCGCCTCGACCATGAGGCTGAACTCGATTACATCTGTAGATCGCTGTAGCGTGTAAACACCTGTCTCACGAAGTGTATCGTTCTCGAAGGCAATAGTCAGGTTACCCATACGTACCCGTGGAGTGGAGTAGATGTAAACCCACGCCTGCTCGCCGTCCCAGTCCAACTGCAAACTAACAATAGTGCGTGACGGGTTTGGCTCTTGGCAACTTGGCGTTGCGGTCAACAACAGTAGACTGACCACAACGACGCGCGGGTCCATGCACGGTGGACGGCAACGGCTTAAAAAAAAGGTGGTCGCCACCGTTCTGGCTGAGACAACGCACGTCATGGCCTTCTAGCCGAATGGGGCGCAAAGGTGATTAAACCGGTGCCGGTGGTGCCTAACATGGCGGTCAGTGGTTTCCGCATCACAGGTATAGAGGCACGGCGCCACCGCCGGAGCGGACGACCGCAGCAAGTGCGGATCGACCACAACACCACAGTACTCTCGATTCGCACCACTGGCAAGGAGCGCGCGACTGTCGAGTATAGATATACCGTAACCTATGGTGGGCTGGGAATGGTCCAACTTGACGGTGAAATCACTTACGCCAGTGGTGACGGCGGGACTGCCCAGGAAGTGCAGGAACTCTGGGAGCGCGAGCACAAGATGCCCGACGACGCCGCCGAGGAAGTCCACAACGCCGTCCTGTCGCAGGGCTCATTCGAAGTTTTCGTGCTGGCGCGTAAGCTGAACCTGCCACCGCCAGTCAAAGTCGAGGTCCCGCAAGTCAAGTTCCAGAAGGGGAAGGGGAAAACCAGCGGGAGCACCGCCGGTCCCGAAGTAGCGTAGATGCGTCGCCACGCCTTTGAATGCCCGGTCTGTCAAAGCGAACAGTCAATCCTGCTGCCAGGAGGTGATGCCAGCTCAACCAGTAGCTGTCGTGAATGCCGTAGCGAGCTTGAATTCCTGCCAGATGGTGACGCGGTGAAGGTAGGGCCTACCGGTCCGCCGACGTCACCACCGCCCGAACCAGCGATGGACAGCGCACCACCTGCGGTACCGGACGACTATCTGCGTTATCGAGGACCTCCAATGCACGAGCGACCGGTAGCGGGTGGGACCGGGGCAATTGCGCTGCTTATCCTAGTGGCGTCGCTCACCGGGCTGGCAAACGCTTGGATTGTCCATGTCATGCCAGATGAGTATGACGGGCAACAGCAGGTCAGCATTACGGTCGAGGTCTCCAACAGTACCGGCCCGCTCGCTAACGCGATACTGCTGGTCGACGGCATGCCCGCCAACTTGACGGCGGGAGAGCCGGGGACTTACAGTACCACCGTCAGCAGCGGCATGCGCACACTCCAAGTCGGAGCGTCGGGCCACCACGACGCCTATATCGCCGAGGTATTCATTGCGCTGCAGGACCCCGATATGGAGGCGACTCCCGGCATCAACCTGTTCCGTTTTTCGCTTCTGGAAGGCGAGGGAGAGCCGGTCGTGCAGGAACAGGCAGAACAGGAGGTGCTGCACGGGATGTTCACCTGGTGCCCGTTCCTGATGCTGGTATTCTCATTGATTGGTCTGGGCGGTGCTTGGGCCGCATGGCAGCGTAGCTCGTTCCTAGCGGCGCAACTGGGGGCGCTTTTCAGCGCGCTGGCACTCGGCTTCCTATTGGTAGGACCGCTCCTGGGGCTGATTGCTCTTATTTTTTTGCAGCGGCAAAAGCACGCCTTTTCCTTTAAAACGGGCAAGCATCCACCACCGTGACGCTTACCGCCGGGCTGGAAGTGCACCAACAGCTCGACTGCGGCAAGCTCTTCTGTAGCTGTCCCGCCGGAACCGGTAGCCCCGACCTGGGCTTCAACCGGCAATTGCACGCAACCGCTAGTGAGATGGGGCAGGTTGACACTGCAGCTGCGGACGAGAGTGTACGTGATTTTGGCTACCATCAAGGCGATGGAAACTGCCTAGTCGAGGCGGACGAAGAGCCACCACGTGGCCCTAACCCGAAAGCAGTCAAAATTGCGCTGCAGGTCGCCCAACTGCTCGGCGCGCAGCCACTAGAAGAAATGCATTTCATGCGCAAGGTAGTCGTCGACGGCTCCAACACTACTGGCTTCCAGCGCACCGCACTGGTCTCCACCGGTGGCCGGCTGGAATACGACGGTGGCAGCGTCGATATCGAACAGCTCTGCCTGGAGGAAGATTCATGTCGTCGGGGCGATGGCAACGATAATTTTCTGCTAGATCGGCTGGGAGTGCCACTGCTGGAAATCTCTACCGCGCCGCAACTCCACACACCCGAGGCAGTGCAGGCGGCGGCGCGCGCACTTGGGCGGCTACTGCGCGCCTGTCGCGTGCGAAGAGGACTCGGCACCATTAGGCAGGACGTAAACGTCTCCATTCCAGAAGGAAGGCGTGTCGAATTGAAGGGGTTCCAGGATTTGGGCACGATGCCTCAAGTCGTTGAAGACGAGATGGAACGACAGGCAAAACTGGCTGGAATCACCCGCTCCGAGCCGGGGCCAGTGACAGAGGTCACGCGACTACTGGCGAATCCGCCTACTAGCGCGTGGAGCTGCCGACTCCCGGGCTGGGCGGGATTGCTAGGAACTACCAAGTCTCCGTTAGGCCATCCGCGACTAGGGCGCGAGTTGGCAGACCACGTGCGCCGTGCGGGTGTGGCCGGACTGCTGCACAGCGACGAAATACCAGCACAGGGCGTCTCAGTGGATGAGGCAAATACAATCGCCGTAGAGCTCAAATGTGGTGAGACAGACGCTTTTATACTTGTATTCGAGAAAAAAGAGGTTGCTATGGCTGCCTTAGAGCGCGCCTGTAACCGTGCCCGAAAGACGGGAGTGCCGCACGAAGTGCGGCGCGTTCTTACGGAAGGCGGCAGCCGCTACCTGCGACCGATGCCAGGCGCGGCACGCATGTATCCCGAAACTGACATCCCGCCATTGAAATTGACTAGCGAGAATGTCGAACTGCCGCCAACGCTTGATGAACGCAGTGCAGCGCTCCCGCTCGGTACGCAGCAGGCGGAGCAGTTAGTACGTGCTAGCCTGGACGGACGGTTCTACGAGCTGGTAACGATGGGGAGTTCCCCCAAATTAGCGGCGCGGCTGCTGCTGCATCAGCTACCCGAACTGCGAAAAGCAGGGCTTCCTACTCCGGGCAAGGCAGCGCTGGAAGAGCTGATCGAGGCAGTTGCCAGTGGAAAGCTAGCGAAGGAGGGTGTTGACGATGCGCTGGCAACGCTGGCGCGCGGGAAAGTATTGCGGCTTGAAAGCAGCAGTAATGCAGATCTGGACGCGTTCATCGACGAACTGCTTGCAGAGCGCAAGGATTTTGTGCAGCAGCGCAGGATGGAGGCGATGGGACCACTGATGGGAGCGGTTATGGGGGAATTTCGCGGCCGGATTGACGGCGCGTTGGTGAGTGAGCGGCTACTGGTGAAGCTGGAGGAATTCCTTGGTTGAACAGGCGCTCATCCTGGCCGCTGGCCAGGGAACCCGCATGCGACCATTGACTGCGCGGCTGCCGAAACCATTGCTACCGGCTGGCGGGGCGCCATTTCTAGAGCACCAGCTGCACGCACTGGCCGAAGTTGGAGTCAAGCATGTGGTAGTGCTAGTGGGCTACCGCATGCGCGAGGTACGCGAGACGCTCGGGGACGGGGGACGCTTCGGGCTCGAACTGGAATACCTAGTGCAAGAAGAACAGCTCGGCACCGGTCATGCAGTAGCACAGGCGGCTGGAAAATTGAATGATATATTTTTTTGCCTGAACGGCGATACGCTCGTCACAACGGAAACGCTGTGTGCACTCACAACCGCAACTGGCGAGCATGCGCTAGCGATTGCACAGGTCGCTGATTGCAGCAGCTATGGCCTTGTCAAGGCACACAAGGGGAAACTGGTAAGCATCATCGAGAAAAGCGGCAAAGGACCGGGCGGTATTAACGCCGGCATCTACCGCTTCGCACCTTCCATCTTCGAAGCGCTTAAGGCAATTGAAAGATCACCACGGGGAGAATATGAACTAACAACTGCGCTGGAGGCTGTTGCCCAAAGCATTACCGTAGTGGAGGTGGAGGGTGACTGGCTCGACCTAGGGAGGCCATGGGACCTGCTCACCGCCAACACGCTACTGCTCTCCCGCATGAAATCATCTATCGAAGGCATTGTAGAGGAAGGTACTGTGCTAAAGGGTGCAGTGCACGTCGCCGCAGGCGCAATAGTCAAGGCAGGCTGTCACATTGAAGGGCCTGTTTGGATTGGCCCTGACGCAATTGTTGGGCCAAACGCCTGCATCCGTGGCGCGACCATGCTTGGCACTGGAGCGAAAGTGGGCGCCGCTTCGGAGGTGAAAAACTCAATTCTGATGGAACACTCAAAAGCGCCGCACCACAACTACGTCGGCGATTCCATTATGGGGCGCAACTGCAATCTTGGCTCCGGAACCAAAATAGCCAACCTGCGACACGACGGCGCCAGCATCTACGTCATCATCAGGGGCGAGCGGGTCGACAGCGGACTGCGCAAGCTGGGCGTCATTTTAGGTGACGACGTAAAGACGGGGATCAACGCCTCACTCAACGTTGGTACTATTCTGGGTGAAGAAACCGTGGTCGGTCCCGGTCGCGTCGTTTCAGGCAGTTGGGCGGCCGGCTCCCGAATACTCTAATGCACATCCTCGAAGTGACACCTTACTTTTACCCTCACTACGGCGGTGTCGAGTCGCATGTACTGGGGCTAGCGCTAAACCTGCAGCAGCGGGGCCACACTGTCGATGTGCTTACCTCGCGCTACGCACGTATGCCGGAGCGGGAAACTGTGCGTGGTCTTCCAGTCAGGCGTGTAACGCAGTGGCTTAACCTCTTCAACACCCCTATCGCGCCTGGCTTTGCCAAGGATATAGCTACAACGGAGGCGGACGTGGTGCATGTCCACTCGCCACCGCCGTTCACTGAGTTCTTCGCCGCACGCGGCGCACAAAAAGCAGGAAAACCACTAGTCATCACCTACCATTGCGACTTGGAACTACGTGGACGACTGGGGTCGCTGATGGTACGCGGCTACCAGCGCTTTCTTGGCAATCAGCCGCTGCAGCGCGCGGAGCACATCATCTCAACCACTGAGAGTTATGCTGCCACCTCACGTGCGCTCTGGAACCGCGATATCAAGGTAGTACCTAACGCAGTCGACACTGAGCAATTCCATCCCTCCAATTTCGGAGGGCATATACGCAAGCAATTGGCCCCCGACAACGAGCCGTTAGCGCTCTTTGTCGGAAGGCTAGTTCCGCACAAAGGGGTCGGCATTCTGATACGTGCGCTCTCGCGACTCCAACAAGGGCGACTGGTGGTGGTAGGTGACGGCCCTTACCGCGACTGGTTGAATCAGCTAGTACGGAGCTGCGGCCTGCAAGAGAGGGTTAGCTTTGCTGGCCCAGTCGGTGATGCCTGGCTGCCCGCTTACTATGCCGCCTGTGACACTGTGGTCCTACCATCTACCTCACGGCTGGAAGCGTTCGGCATTGTTGGTTTGGAGGGCATGGCATCGGGCAAGCCACTGGTGCTGAGCGACATCCCCGGCGTACGCGATGTTATCACTAGTGAGGAAGGACTCTTAGTCGAGCCGCTCGATCCCGACGCACTCGCTGCAGCATTGCAAAGCATCTGGGACTACCCTGAACGCGCACGGCAGATGGGTGTTTGCGGACGCGAACGCATTGAGCGAGAATTCGCCTGGCCGCGTGTGGCGGAAAAGATTGAAAAGGTGCTGGAAGCGGCCATTTCAGCCTAGGCAAACGCCGCTTCAAGCAAATTCCGGCTCCGTATCTGCCAGCAGGCGACGCAGCTCGTCGGTCGACTTGCCTACAGCCTCGAGTGCGGCCATCTTGCCCGCCAGTGCCTCCGCGTCGGAGGCTTCGCAACCGAGCGCACCGTCGAACGCTGCACTGGCGCGTTCCGTGTTGCCAGCCTCCAGCGCGCTCCAGCCCAGCGCAAGCCACACCTCAAGCCGCTTAGGCGCTAGCTCAGTCGCTGCTTCAGCGGCTAGAACCGCTTCTTCTAACCGCTCAAGCACCCGTAGGCAACTACAGCGCGTCAGCGCCGACTCCCAATCATCCAGTGACAAGTAGGCCAGTGCCACTTCGGGCTCGTGCAGGGCAAGGTGTAACCCAAAACTATGCTTTATATTATGGTCATCAGGATATTCTGCCTGTAAAGCAGCGAGTGTTTCGCGCGCCGCATCCCACCCCTGTGCGCGGGCCAGTAGCAGTCTACCGGCGCGAGATCCTGGCTGTAACTCCAAAGCATTTTCAATCAGTGAAAGTGCCTGTTTATTGCGGTCCAGTTCGAGCAGTGTCTCCGCCAGCTGGAAACGCGCGCGTGCCGACTCGGGGTGCGCGACCAGCGCATTGGTGTACTGCCGCTCCGCCTCGTTGAACATTCCAGCGTTGAGCAGAATCTTGCCCTTCTCCATCCAATCCAAGTCGCGCATGCGCCGGCGCGCCTGGACGTCCATTGCGCGGACTGCCTCGTCATAGCACTGTAGCGCGTGCCGATTGTCGTTGCGCTCACGGCTGATATCACCGAGTGCAACCCAGCAAAGTACATGCTGACCATCAATCGCCAGTCCCAGATTCAAGATGCTGCGTGCCTCGTCGAGCCGGCCCAGAGCCTTCAGACAGCGCGCCAGTGCCTCGTGGTAATCAGGATCCTCCGCTTCCAATTCGAGAGCAGTTTCCAGAAACTCGAGCCCCTCCTCGGGTCGGTCGAGTTGAGACAGTGCCCGGCCCTTGGCCATCCAGGCGTAGTGGAAAGACGGGTCCAGTTCGAGCGCCTGCTCGTGGTACGTTATCGCTTCTTCGTAGCGGTGCAAGTGATCCAGGGCATTTCCGATGTTGTTAACGGCAATAACGTATTCGGGGTCAATCTCCACCGATTTTTGATATAAATCGATGGAAAGTTCATACTCTCCTTGGTTGTACTGCACATTGGCTAAGTTGTTCCACGCAATTTTGTCGCGAGGATCCAGCTCAACTGCGCGCTGGTAGTAGTCCTTGGCGTCAGCGAGACGTCCCGAGAGCTGAAGTGTGTAACCATAGTTATACCACGCTACCGCGTAAGTGGGGTCAGCGCGCATCGATTCATCGTAACAGCGCAGCGCCTCGTCCCAGCGATTAAGCGTGAAATTACTAAAACCGCGATTGTTCCACGCCGGCGCGTTGCGTGGCTCCAGCTCCAGCGCGTGGCTGTATGCCTCAATAGCCTCCATATAGCGCTCGAGTCGCTGCAGTGCGTCACCACGGCGCATGTGATAGCGTGCAATGTCGGGTGCCAAGTCGGACGCCTGCTGGTAGGCCTGCAATGCTCGTCTGGGTTTGCGGCGCGCCATCTCGGTCATGCCTATACTATTGTGCAGCGAAGGGTCCTCCGGCGCCAGATCAACTGCCTTACGAAAGCAGGCTAGTGCCTTGCGCAATTTCCCCTCGCGCACCAGCACTTCACCCTGCTCTACGAGCACGTTGACGTCAGCCATCTAATGTTCCAGGATTAATTCAATCCGTATTATCGCCTTTTCAGTATCATCGAGCAGTCGCTTCCACTCGGAACCGTCGTGGTCCTCGTGGCCTGACTGGTGCATCAGCGTTTGCTGGTAACACTCCAGCGCCTCGCGCGGACGATCGAGTAGCTCGAGTGCATAGCCCTTGTTGTGCCAAGCCCAGGCATAGTCCTGCTTCAACTGAATGGCGCGTTCGTAGCAGGGAATTGTCTCCTCGATACGATTGAGCTGGCGCAGCGTCACGCCACGATTGTTCCACGCCGAGCGATTCTGGGGGTTGAGCTCGGTCGCACGTGTAAATGCCTGTAGCGCCTCCTTCAAATTGCCCACCCTATAGAGCGCCTTGCCGATATTGAACCAGCAAGTGGCGTAGCGTGGGTTGGCCGCCAGCGCCCGTCGGTAACTTTCGATGGCACGATGGTTGTATCCAAGCCGCGAGAGAGCCACACCGCGATCATTGTAGATTACCTCGTCCTCCGCATCGAGGCTCTGCTGCAGTGCTACCGCCGCAGCACCGGACTCATCCAATTGGTCATGACTCAGCCCCTTCGCCTCCAGCGCTGCCTGGTCACGCGGCCGCCGTTCGAGTATAGCGTCGAAATCCTGTAGTGCGTCATTGTAACGTCCCAGAAAGTGCAGCAGCTTACCGCGGCGGTAGAGCACCTCGCGATTAGGATTCTGGTGTTTGGCAACCAAGTTAATAGTCACCAATGCGGCTTCGCCCTGCCCAAGTGCATGTTGAGCACGCGCCTTCATGACATGTGCTGCAACATAGCTCGGCTTGCGCTCCAACGCCTGTTGGGCACACATCAAGGCTTCTTCCGGGTTACCGAGCAGCAGATGCGCTAGTGCACGGTCCTTCCAGAGAATTTCAGAATGCGAGACCTCATCAGGAATCTGATCTAGGTCCTCCAATGCCGCCTCAGGCTGTCCAGCCGCCAAGTGAACCTTTCCCAAATCGTGTCGCAATCGCTTGCTCTCTGGTTTCACTGTCAACGCCTTTTCAAGCGTACGGCGGGCGCGGCGGTAGCGACCCAGTTTCAGCTCAGCCAACCCCTCTGCACGCAACTCGTTGACAGGGTTACTATCGTCGATAGGCACACTCCTCCAGCGAGGGGGCAGTTAAATCCACTGCGCCGAACACCGCTACGCAGCATAGCTGCCCCCAACTAGCGAGACATGAATGCGGAGCGCACGCGCGCAAGCAGCTCTTGCACCTCATCGACCGAAATTATGAGAGGCAGTCGAAATCGTATCGAAGTGGGACCCGCTTTGAGAGCTAGAACTTTCTGCTGCGCTAGTGCCTGCATCATAGCGTCGCGTTCCGCCGGCGATGGCAGGGTAAATGCCAGCAAGCTACCGATGCCGCGTACGTTGTACATGCCTCCAGTTTCGCGCGCAGTCATGCGTAATCCCGCCAACATCTCATCGCCGCGCGCGGTGATATTTTCACCCAGCGCCTCGACTTCAATAATGTCAAGGAAGCGGCGGCAGCGTAACATGTCAGTCAGGTTGCCACCGAAAGTAGAGTTGATACGTCCCGGGAACTGGAATACATTGTTTTCAACCTCATCGATGCGCTCCGAGCAGTAGATACCGCAAACCTGCGTTTTCTTGCCGAAAGCAACGATATCAGGCGCGATGTTGTAGTGTTGCCAGAGCCACGGCTTCCCTGAGCCCCAGAACCCAGTCTGGACTTCGTCAAAAATAAGCAGTGCCTCACGTGCGTCGGCGTAGTCACGCAATGCCTGAAGGAACTCAGCGCGGAAGTGATTATCACCCCCCTCACCCTGCAGCGGCTCGATGATAATTGCGGCAATGCGATTGTCGTGTCGAGCAAAGGCGGTCTCGATTTCGGCGCAGGCGCGCGCCTCCTCCGCTGCGATGTCATTCGCAAGCCCACCATCGGGATCGAACTCTATAGTTGGGTTATGGACTCTTGGCCAAGCAAACTTTGGGAACAGTCCAATTTTATCCGGTACGGTATTGGTCAGCGAGAGTGTGTAACCACTCCGGCCGTGGAACGCCTCGCGCAGGTGTAATATTACAAGGTCGTTGACGTCAGCCTCGAGATTAGTGCGTCCCAGCTTGCGCGCCTTCCAATCGAACGCCGCCTTCAGCGCGTTCTCGACTGCCAACGCCCCGCCGGCAATCCAGAAATGGTGCGGAAAGCCAGGTGGTGTAGCACGCGTTGCAAAGGCTTCGACAAAATCTGCCATCTCCTGAGTATACAAGTCCGAGTTGGCTGGATTGCTAGAGGCAACGCTGCGCAACTGCGCTTGGAAGGTAGAGTCTTGCAGTAGGGGATGGTTGTACCCAACCGGCCATGAAGCAAAACAGGTGAAACAATCGAGGAACTCCGATTCGCTGCGTGCGTCGTAGAGCCAGACGCCGTGCGATTTCTCCAAGTCAAGAACCATGTCAAAGCCGTCAACTAGCTGGTGTCGCCGCAGTACAGTATGGACTTCACTGGCGGAGATGCCGTGCGCGACGGCGTTTGATTGTGCGAGTGGGGCAGCTTCCATAGATGGCAAATAGCTGGTTGGGGTTTAAGCCTACTTGGGACGTAGCTTTTGAAGCAGCGAAGGCAACTCTTCTACACAGCTGATTTCGTGGCAAGCTAACCGTACTAGCTCGCGTCTCAACTCAGAATCGGGTTGCAGGTCACTTGCGATTCCCAGCTCGCGCAGCTGCCGCGCTAGTCGCCCACCAGTGCGGTCCCAGTCAGTCAGGATAGCAAAGCGGCCGCTTGATCCCAACTTGCGTGCTAGCGTCTCAACTGTTTGCAACACTGAGTGCCCATTGTTAAGCACTAACAATTGCGCGTTGCACAATCCCTGCAAAGCAACGATGTCACGCTGTCCTTCAACAATTACTGGCCCCGGAAATTCAGTGAGTTGTGTCAACCAAACTTCCAGCGCTTCAAGGCGTTCAATGTCGCTCAGTGCAGCGCCTCCGTCAAACGATTGGTCAGCGACCACGCCTATTTAGACCACTGTGATGGGGCGGAGGATGATTCAGGTCCAAGGACTGACCCGTTACTACAGCTCGCTCTGCGCTGTACGCGATGTCACCTTCCAGGTCAACCGCGGCGAGGTGTTTGGCCTACTTGGAAGCAACGGCGCTGGCAAGTCGACCACCATCAAAATGCTCTGCGGACTGCTGAAGCCAACACGCGGAAGCGTGCAGATTGCAGGAGTTGACCTGGCGCACCACCCACTGCGTGCCAAGGCCAAGCTAGGATACCTGCCTGAGAATCCCGTTCTCTACGAGCGACTAACGGGAGCGGAGATGCTCGAGTTGGTCGGGGCACTACGCAAGCTCTCACCCAAACTACTGCGACAGCGCTCTGAGTACTACGCCCAAGCTCTTGGATTAGGGGACAAACTACAGGCAGAAGTAGGCACCTACTCCAAGGGAATGCGGCAGAAGTTGGGAATTGCGATGACACTGGTCCATGACCCTGAAGTCGTGCTACTGGATGAGCCAGCCGCTGGACTCGATCCACGCTATACGCGCTTGCTAAAGGAGTGGGTGCGCAATCTCTCGCAGAGTGGCCACACAGTTCTGCTCTCGACCCATATCACTGAGATGGCCGCATCGCTCTGCGACCGCATCGCAATCATTGACCATGGCCGGCTGCTCTCGGTCGGGACGGTGCCGGAACTGCTCGCAGCGACCAGCTGCAGTTCGCTTGAGGATGCCTTCATCCGGTTGGTCGGCTAGAATTCAAGTGCTGGATAACGCTGAGCGATTGCGCGCAGGATGCGCTGCGCCCACGCTAGTTTCTGCTGCTTGAGTCGACCCCGACTGCTCCCCGAGTAAGGGCCCACAGCGTCGAAACGGAAACCTGCTAGCCGCACCCGACGTGCGCCGAAGCCAAGCGCTGTCAGCACCGCGCGATCACCATCTGTAAAGCCACCCCAGCACGCGACGCCAGGCGCAGGCCGTGTTGCGGTCACCGCAACCGGTTGCAACCGTGGCAGCCATTCACCCAGAGCTACTAGATTGTCGCCATGGCCATGCACTATCAATGCTGCGCCGCCACTAATCGCCCAGCGCAGGTCGTCACGATAGCCGTCCAAGTCGCTCACCACCAATACTGGCAGTCGCTGCTGCTCACGGCATGCCCTAACAGCACCATCGGCCGCCACTAACAGCCCAGATGGAATTACCTCATTCGGGCGTAGTCCCGCGCCAGCGACAACGACGCTGCGGCCAGTAAATCGTGGCAGCTCGCCTGACAGGTGGGCCATCCGCTGCAGCATCCGCAGTGCTACAGTTTCGCGTCGCGAATCGTGTCCGAACTCGCGTGCAAGGCGTGCCTGCAGCGGCCACCACCAGTCCAGCTTCACGCCGGCCTATAGTGAGTTGCCGTCTTCGTCGCAGGGAACTTCTTCGCCTGAATCAGGGTCGATGTAGTAGAAAGAGCCGTCCTCGTCCTCGTAAATTTCGACTTCGAACTCCTCATCGTCGTCTCCCTCGTAATCATCGTCAGCAAAGCTAAAGTCATCCTCAGCCACCGCAGGCCCCTTGCTACTAAGCAAGTCCATCAAGTTGGACTCTTCGCGCGCCTGCTCGCGGGCGGTGCGGACGCTCTCCAGGGCTTCAATCTTGCGCCGTGTGGACTCGTATGACTCGGTCAGCTCGGTCAACTTCTCGAACTGCTCGTCACGCTCCATCTTTAGAACGTATGCCAGCTGCTCTTCGATAGTCCCAAGCTCGGTGCGAGTTTCTACCAGCTTTCCCAGCGTGCCATGGAATCGCTCAGCAAGCAATTCCAAATCGGGTTCAGTTAGGTCCAGTTCGCGCTGGGTTTCGGCCGCAGCCGCGGCTGCTTCCTCAGCTTCCAGCTTGGATAACGTCTCCTGCGCGGCAACTTCTTGTGCCTTGACCAGTATTGCCTTGAAGGCACTAAGGTGGTCCTCTAGCTTGGTCGTGACACGCGCAGCATCGTAGGCGGCGACCTCCAGCAGCTCTTCACGCTCCCGGACGGTATCCATGCTCTGTTCTAGCGTTGACAGGCGGGCTCTTTCTTGCTCGTTCATGGTTTCATCTCCTGTAAATCCCTTTTTGCGAATGTGATAGGCGGTGGCGGACAGTGCCAAGCCGAAGACCGCCAGCAGCAGCAGCAACCCCAGCTGATTAGTGCCTTCCTCCAGCACAGTGTGATCTCCCCGCACGGTAATTTCCTGCGCCTGCACTACGGTC
>Ga0066834_10000161_pt1 | contig 31325 bp, 23 predicted proteins | sample ETNtaG_30_FD_66729 | JGI IMG/M metagenome (GOLD analysis project Ga0066834, IMG submission 66729) | Marine microbial and viral communities from oxygen minimum zone, Eastern Pacific Ocean - ETNP201306PF43B | ecosystem: Environmental > Aquatic > Marine > Oceanic | place: Pacific Ocean: Eastern... | reverse complement strand
TGGACGGTCGGCCTGATGTGGCTGTTCGGCCTTCAATTCAATCTGGCGAATCTTGTTGTCATCCCTCTCATCATCGGCATCGCGGTGGATGGTGGCATCCACATGGTTCACCGGGCACGTGAGGAGAAAAGTGCGGACAATCTCCTCGTCAGCAGCACGGCGCGGGCAGTCATCCTGAGTTTCCTCTCCACGATGGTCGGTTTCGGCAGCCTGATGTGCGCGGGCCATTATGGTATCTACAGCCTGGGCCTCCTGCTGACGATTGCAGTCGGCAGCGCCCTGGTGGTGACGCTGCTGGTTCTGCCGATCCTGTTGGGTTATGTGTTCAGTGCCAGGGAAGAGAAAGAGAACCAGGGGCCTGAGACAACCAAAGCTAATAACTGATTCCTTATTACATTAAGGCAACACGATTGATGGCAACACAATGAAGAAAAGGCAACACAATGAAGAAATCCTCTCCTGTCTCTAATGCTGTCGCTCCATCTCATAGTCTTCGAGCAGCGATTTGTAGATTAGGCTTCCAGCCTGATCCTTAAACAAACTGGTCAGGCTCAGATAATGGGATGCGCGACACTGAACTCAACATCTCACTATTCAAGGATTGAGAATAGATGCTGGATTATGGCGATTAAGATTAGGACATAGACGTTCCTTAACCCCACAAAAAGTTCGCACCCCCGCACAGTTCAGCAGCAAATTATAGAGACAACCAAAGAACCGCATCAGCCACCTTGAAGAACTTACTCATTACACATTACTCATTACTACGCTTCCCGCTCCATGTACCTGGTCATGCCTAGTTTTCCCAGGCGTTTTAATGAGTCTCTTACTTCATCGGCTTTTGAATCCTGTATTTTCTCGAATGTTTCTTCTGCGGCTTTAAACATTCCTCGAGCTTCGCGATATTCTTTTCTTTTTTCGTGGATAAGACCTAATTGGTATTGAACGTCCGCTTTATATTCATGGTTTGAGTTTTTAATCCATACCGGCAGTATCTGCCGCAAATAAGCTTCTGCCTGTTCTGATTTACCACGCGCACGTAGTAGTTTGCCCAGGTGATAAAGGGTGAGATTGAGCCCTGTTTTTTCATTTAGTTTTTCCCAGTTTTCCTTGGCTTGAAAATACCAGTCTTCTGCTTCTTTAAAATTCTCCTGGGCCTCCGCGACAATGCCCAATTGATGTTGCGTTTCCGCTATTCGGTGTCCGTCTTCGATATTCTTCCAGTTGGAGAGCACCTGCCTGAACCAGAGTTCTGCTTCGTCCAGTGCATTTCTCTTGAGCGCGATAATGCCTAATTCATGAAGTGTGAGCGCTTTCTGCCGGGCTTCCTCCAACACATCCCAGATGGGCAACACCTGTTGATACCATCGTGTGGATTCTTCCAGGTCATCTTTGAGCATACATATGCGGCCCAATTGATACATGGCCGTTGCCTTGCCTGCGACGTCGCCCAGTCTCTCGCACATGACTAACGCCTGCAGGTACCTCAGGTCTGCCTCTGAATAGTCGTTTCGCTCAATTGCAAATCCCCCTAGTTTCTGGACTGTTGTGGCGAGAATCGGCAGAGCTTCCTGCTGGCTCGGTGTTAATTCCTCCGCGTCCTGCCAGCCTCCCGCTGCGAGTTCGACGTGATTTTTCAACAACAGGTAGCTGGATTCCGCCTGGGTAAGGTCGCCCCTCTCTTCTGAGTTTTTGGCCTGGAACAGTCTGACCGTCTCCCACAGGCTTTCTGTGCCTTTAAGGGGTGTCCCTTGTTCTGTGGATACAATGTGTGCGAGCTGGTCAATCAGTCGATACCACTCAGCGAAACGGTTACGGCCGCGCATAAGATTGCAGAGCGATTTGAGCAGGCCCTGGACTGACTGCCATCTTTTCAGTCGCAACGACAGCCAGAGAGCGTGGCGAAAGTTTGATTCTTCTTTGGTGAGTAATGACATCACCACTTCAGGGTCTTCGTGGTATCGGCGTTCGTAAAAGATCCCAAGTTGACCGTAGGTGTCTGTAAATGCAGATTCGATGGTGGCTTTGTTGCTTTCTAGAAGGTGTTTAATCGTGCCGCTGACATACCAGGTGATCGAGGAGGAGAGTGCATACATTCCCGGGCCGGCCTTCTCAGCAAGCCCGAGGTGGGCGAGTGCTGTGAGGTCCCGCGCCCATTGTTCTTCGGTCCGGCCTTTGACGAATTTTGGTGCAGCTTCATCCTCGCAGAGAAAAGCGAGAACTTCGGCATCGGCGAACCGCTGAAAATGTGCCAGGACGATGAGTCGCTGCCCGAGATCCGGGTCCACCCTGGCCAGCCCCAACTGCAGCGCAGCGAGGACGTAAGCTTCATGTCCTGATTCTGAATCTGCCGAAGTGAACCTTGCTTCAAATCCCCGTAAGGTCTCCAGGAGCTTTCGTGAATCGAGACCGACAACGACGAGGTCGAGGATGGAACGGAGAGCCAGGGGATTCCTAAGGAGATATCCAAGCAAATCCAGATAGGCTGCTCGGTCGTTTTCCGCAGGGAGCGGGATGGCTGCTTCCCACATGTTTGCTCGAAGCATGAGCTCTGAGGAACGATGGTCGAGACCTTCGAGTTTGTGACGTGGAAGATCGTCGCCCATCCATGGTTCCTGGTGAGAGCTTAAGATCAGCAGCCTTGCCAGGCCGCCCTTCAATCCGTCAATGAACTCAAGGAGCTCATCTCGTTCGTCGGAAGTCCAATTCGTGTCCTCAGCGTGCACGTGTTGAAAGTCATCCCAGATCATGAAGCAGGGGCTCTGTCTCAGCAGTTGTCTGGCGACTGTTCGCTGGTCGGCAGGCTTCAGGAGATTCCAGTTCATCTCTTGTGCGTCGAGCAGTTTGGTGAACACCTGTCCAATGCGATCGCAGATGTGGCTGAGTGGCTGATAACTGGCGAATGAAAAATAGAGGCACATGCCGGGCCCCCTGTTTTCTGACCAGAAGCGGAGGATGCCACCGGCGAGTGTCGTCTTGCCCGTGCCCGTGACAGCATGGATCAGCATCGCAGGCCGGGTCCGCAAATCTTCAAGAATCTGCAGGAGCTCCGATTCCCGCGCGATAAACCCCTGCTCCGGTGTGGCTGGCAACCCTCCTTCAATGCGCGCCGAAGCTTGCTGATATCTCGGCGGCTCGCCTTCGAGCATCAGTTGGCTCTCCACCCTTGGTTGACTCAGGGCGACGGACCGCGATTCAAAGAGACGGATGGACGGCCAATCCTGGATTTCAACATTGCCACAGGACGTCTTTCGAGACCGGTGTCGCTGCCCCGCCTGCCGCGCGGACAGCACAGCTCGGCTCATGCGTTCCCCATTGAAGAGGGCCCTGTACAACACCTGCCACTGAATGCTGCTGATGATCGGATCAATGGCGTAAGGTTGAGCCACAACGGAGATCATTCCTGCCCGGCACATAGCCTCTGACCACTCACAGACGGGCTCGACCAGGCCCGGGCTGGCAGCGCTGATGACGGCGTTTGAAACCTGGTGGGCGAGGAGCAGACCGACCAACTCGGATGGCTCGACCCGTTCGGAGGATCTGCCGCGAGGTAGGATGCTCTCCTGGTCAGAACACTCTATGTGTATGAGATGATAGTATTCTTCTTCCGTTTCGAGGATTCTCTGTAATCTCTCAAAAGTGGCGGGGAGAAGCATTCTGGTTTTGAGGAATTTCCGCTGCGGTCGGAATGCCTCCAGAAGGTGACGTATGACCGGCTGAAAGGGCTGCGTTGAAGGAGGACAGACGTGCAGGATGTTGAGGCTGGCGATCAGGCCCGGTTCATCCGCATGCTCTTCTTGTTCGGGATGCTCTCCGCGCACGTCAACAGATCGAACGAACTCTACCTGTTCGGCCAGCAGGTTCGGCTGGTTCTCACGAGCGAGGAGTTCCCACGGCAACCCCGAATCGTCGGCCTCGATGAGGATGCGGCTTTCGCCGGGATTGCGTGAGACTTCGGCGAACAGATCCAGGATGGCTGGTTCTTTAATGAGGGCGGTGGTAAATCGCTGGCCGGTGAGTTCGAGCAGTGCTTCGGCCTCGGTCGCCTTATGCCGTTCCTGCTCCAGCGCGCAGAAAGCGAAATCTTCCCAATACCAGCGAATGAGCTCTTTATCTTCCTCAGATTGCCGGAGCGTGAATGGCACGATCTGCTCCTTATCCGGCCGGCCATCACGGGAGAGCCGGACTCGTGCAAATTCGCCGGCGATATTTATTCGGAGTTCATTCACGGGGAAACATTGCGTCATTGGGATGAACCCAAGGGGGTTCTTCAACAACGCTCAATTTAGGATGAATTACGTTTTGCGTCATTCGGGTCTTGGAATCCGAGATTCCTGCCCGGCATTTAAAACAAAACCACGGATTGCCGGCAGCCCGAGTGAGCGGCAGACAATCCGTGGTCTCTACGATTGTTCTACGTTAAGTCGCTTCTGCAGTTTCCGCGCTCTCTTCAGTTGATTCTTCTTCTTTACTTGCCGGCAATGCCTTGTTCTTGAATGGAGAGGCAAACACGCGCTTCATGAGCGGTACGATGCCCTGCTCGGCATCCTGGACGCTTGCTTCGGCTTCCTTCATCGTGCTCTGCCAGGCGGGCGCGAAACCGGGGGCGCGTTCGAACATGAGGTCGACTGCTTTCTGGTAAACATAGAATTGGCGAATCTCGGCTTTATCCGGTTTCTGGCTCAGGTTGGCCAGGGTGATCCGCATGTTCTCGTTTTCCTTCTTGAGGTTTTCGATTTCCTGTTTGCGGTTCTCTTTGGATTCGGCCTCCAGATCCAATTGAGTCTGCAAATGCCCCTTGAGCTTCTTGACCTCTTTATTGGCCTCTCGAAGTTTTAGGAGGTACTTGGCCCACACGATGCACGCGATGATGAGGCCGATGTAAAGTCCGATGGCAAGGTCTTCCCTGAGAACAGATGGCATTGTTGAATCCTCTCTGGCGTAGTTCTGTTAAGCGCAACTGATCCTGCAGAGCCGTTCTTTGCCCTGCCTGCAACCGGGCCATCCAACTGCTGCATCTTTATACCTACTTCAAAACGCAACACGGATCAATCACAGAGCGTTATTTGAGCGTTTATTCAATGGATGTCTCTGCTTCTCGCAGCTTGAGAAGGAGAGTCCGTTCCAACTGTTCCAGCAGGGCCTGGGCCTGTTCCGAGCCCTCCCCGGCCGGGACGCTTCCCGAGGCGCGGCTGGCCTGCTCAACCTTATCCACCCTGTCCATGGATTCTTCGACCGCGAGCACCGTATTCTCATCTATCGGTCTGTTGCGGAAAGACTCACGAAGAGCCTGAAAAGCCTGGTGCATTTCCTGTCTGTCATCGATCTGTGGGATGCTCTCGAGCTCTTCCAGGGCCATTCGTACCCGGACGCGGACCACCATCATGGTAAGTCGATTCTGAAGCTTGTCATCAGATCTGACCCGCAGGGCCTCGGTGATGATTCTGTACTGCTGACTCAGAGGTGTATCGGGTCGAATCTCGCGGGCGGCATGGATGGCATCGAATTCTCTCAGCATGGTCCGAACCGCCGGAGAATCTTCGATGTCCAGAGATTTCTTGAGCTTCGCAATACGGTCTGCCACCTCCCGCCTGTCCTGTGAGCCAAGGGTGCGCAAAAGCAGAGCTTCGTGTTTGGAGATGCGGGCGGCGTAACTGGGGTCAGCGGGATTCCATGCCTGCGCCATGCGCAGATTGAAGATGGCCTCCGCTGATTCGGCGGGTGTCTGTTTACTTTCCTTCGATTCTGCGACAGCATGCACGTATTGGTTTGCGTGCCGTTTGAGCTGCTGCTCCCCTTTCGTTCTGTTCATATCACGCCAGATGAGAAACACCCCCGTCAGGAGTATCTCAGAGCAGATGATGGCGATGAGTAGCTTCTTGGGCATATTCGATTGCGTCTGAATTCGATCACTCCCTGTGATTGTGCGCCGCGCCCTGAGAGAATTCCACTCTGGTTGGACCTGGATTCACGATTCGCGATTCTCCTCTCCTTAGCGATTTCGACAGGCAGGGATATAATCCGCCGCCCGCACTGACTTTATAAGGCAAACGCTTTATAAAGAAACGTTTCTGTGACCCAACTACACCCGCTGCAAGTGTTTGACGTCGACCAAATCCGAAAGGACTTCCCAGCTCTGGCAACAGAACGCAACGGAAGGCCGCCCATCTATCTCGACAATGCCTGTGCGACCATCCCCTGTCAGCAGGTCATAGACACGCTGAACGATTACTCAATCCACTTTCCATCCTGCGGCGATCGCAGCCCGCATTACTGGGGAAAGAAGGTGGATCACGAGGTGGCCCGGTCCAGGGATGCCATCGCCAGGTTCATCAACGCCAGTGATCCGGATCAGATCATCTTTACCAAGAACACCACCGAATCCCTCAACCTCGTGGCCCGTGGGCTCCACTGGGAAAGAGGCGACGTCGTGGTTAATGGGGACCGGGAGCACAATTCCAACCGCACCGTGTGGGTAGACATCTCAAGGGAAAGCGGCATCCAACGCAAGGTCATCAGCCGCGACGGCACAGAGAGCCCACATGCCGAATTTGATGTGGATTACTTCCTCGGTGAACTCAAAACGATTGACAATATCAAGATGGTCAGCATGACCATGAGCAGCAATCTCGACGGCAATTCAATCAGTGCGTCCGACATCCGGAAAGTTTGCGATTACGCGCATTCGGAGGAACTCCAGGACGAGCTCCAGGATTTCTATGTCATGCTCGATTGCGCTCAGATTGTGCCTCACAAGCCGGTCGACGTTCAGGCGATGGCCGTGGACTTCATGGCCTTCTCCGTTCACAAGATGTGCGGTCCGACCGGGCTCGGTGTCTGCTACATGAAAGATCCGGACATTCTGGAACGTGGCCTGGTCTCCGGAGGTGGGACGGTGGCCAACACATTCGACGACGGCCGGCAGTCCATCTACCTGCGGTCCCCCCATAAATACGAAGCCGGGCTCCAGCACTGGTCCGGCATCATCGCGGCCCGCTCTGCGGTGAAATATCTCGAAGATAAGATCGAAGACATTCCGGCCCACGTATTGAGGCTCAATGAAATCGTGACCGAAGCATTGCTGCCCTGTCACGAGAAAGAAATCTTGACCATCCTCGGCCCGCTTGACCCGGCAAAGAGAGGTTCAATCTGCACTTTTGAGGTGCACCCTCAACACGAACGAGAAGACATGGGCCGCTTTTTCCTGGAGACGGTCATGGGCGCGGCGGACGAGTACAACATGATGTTCCGCGCCGGCGATTTCTGCGTCTCGCCCTACTGCCGACAGATTCGCGGCGAAAAGGTGGCCCGCATCCGGCTTTCTTTCTATCTATACAACACGGAAGAAGAATCCCGGTTGGCGGCGGAGATGTTTCGAAGAATTCTGGATGAGAGAGCGTGATAAGGGACTGACGCTCCGTCGCAATATTGAGATCATAGAAAAGGAGAGCCGTTGACTACCTGAGAAATATCCGCAATGCTGCGCCTGTTCCGTATGACAGCAACCTGACACCGAAGGCGCGCCAGCAGGGAACTCATGGGGTCAATCCTGAAATCGAAAAAAGGAACTGAGAGCATCATTCTCCGGCCGGCGGTCATGGCCGGGCTCTTCCTCCTGCTCTGTTTCCTCTGGCTGATTCTGCATCTGGTGGCTCCCTCGACAACGGTCTTCCGAACTTTCTGCTCCTGGCTTGGGTTCCCCGCGGCTGCGTGTCTGCTGTTCACCTATCTGTATCCCGTCCGCAGGCTTTTTCTTCATCGGAGTTGGGGGAGTCTTCGGTTGTGGCTCAGGCTGCATGCCGGCGCTGCTTTCATCGCTTTCGGTCTGGCCATTCTGCACAGCCGGGGGCATGCTTCCGGCTTCCTGACCTTCTGGTCCATGTTCTGGCTGGCGCTGGTCATGGCATCCGGTGTCGGTGGCTACCTGCTCCAGAAATTCTGTTACCGGTTGATGGGGCTCATGGTCAAGGATGCGAACGCCCACAACCGGGAGGCGGGATTGCAGAAGCTCGACGAGACCCGTAACCAACTGGCGCTCAGGGCAGAAGAACTGGTCAACGGTTACTCGCTGCTGACCCGGGAGACAATTAAAGACTGGCGCGGCTTCTGTGATTGCTTCTGCCGCGAAGGCACCTCAGCCGAGTCCACGTCAAGAAAAGAGCTTAACGTCATCGCAAACGTGTGGAGCATCCTTCCTGCACCGGTCAGAGAGCTTTTGCAGCGCGGGGCAGAGCTGGAGCTCGGTGACTACGAAAAGGAGAGAATCGTCCGCTCGATCAACGAGATCCTGAGGCCCTCGTCTCGGAAAAGATTCTACCGCCCCAAACAGCTCATCCCCGAAGAACTGCCGACAGTAGCAAGAGAGATTCTGGCCATTCGAGATCCGGCGCCTTCGCTGCAACTCCGTCTGAATCGCGTCGTGCTCGAGCAGGCATGCCAGGATTACATCGAGCCCTGCGACGAGATTCCGATCACCTTCAAAGACTTTTTTACCGAGCATGTCAGCCCTCATCTGAAGACAGACTGGCCGGGCTGGGGATGGTTCTTCACCGAACGGGCCCTCGAACCGATTCCGCGAAATTATCATTCTCAGATCTCAAAAATCCTTAAGCCCAGCCAACAGGATCTGGTAGACGAGCTCTGGCGCATCATCGAGGCGCGCCGCCAGCTCGATCTGGAATACTGGCTGCACCGCGCATCGGGCCTGTGGCTGCTGCTGCACGGGCCGGCTTCCATAGCCCTGTTCTTATTCGTCGCCCTGCATCTCTTTGGGAGTTTGAGATTCGGAAATCTGTGAAATGACCAACAAGAAAGAGACGATCGCCGAAGGGCGCTTCATCAACATGGTCCGCCGCAATGGATGGGAATTCGTCGAACGCAACAATACGAGCGCCATTATCGTCATTCTGGCGGTCACCGAAGACGGACGAATGATCTTCGTCGAGCAGTTTCGCGAACCAGTCGAGAAGAACGTCATCGAGCTCCCGGCTGGACTCGCCGGAGACCACCCAGGCCATGAAGACGAAGCCATCGAATCCGCGGCGCGGCGCGAGCTCTTCGAAGAGACCGGTTACGAAGCCGAGTCATTCGAGATCCTGATAGAAGGCCCACCTTCCGCCGGGCTGAGTGCCGAAATCCTCACATTCGTCCGAGCAACGGGATTAAAAAGGACCGGCCCAGGCGGCGGCGAGAGCACGGAGAACATCACCGTTCACGAGATCCCTCCGCACAGTGCAGAAGGCTGGCTGCAAGAGCAGGTCGCATCCGGAAAGGTGGTAGACCCCAAAGTGCTGGTGGGTCTGTTTTACGCGGTGAGGTAGGCATGAATCTGGATTCTGGATTCTGGATTCAAGATTCTGGATTCAAGATTCAAGAGCAGGATTCACGATTCACGATTCACCATTCACAAGCTCCACATTCTGTTAACTTAACTGGCCAGCTTACAAAACACCACGGCTGCGAATACTACGAATAAGTTTGCCATCAGGTTCCGAATCCCGAGCATCGAGAATCCAGCGCCACGCCCCGAGTGCCACCTTACGCATTATTCCTCATCCAATTTCGGCAGTGTGTAATAGCAGTACGGCGTTTCGCGTACTTTTCGGCTGGGCTCTTCTATCTGGCCGCTCTTGCCGGAGATTCGGACCTGTGCCACCATGATGCCGTTGTTCCAGGTCCAGAGACCGATCTGTTTGCCCGGGAGGGGATGGGGATCTTCGTATTCAAGAACGAGCTCGTCATCGATGTAATAGTAGAGATGGCTCGAGCGCTTTACGACCTTCAGGTGGAACCAGCGGCGGTGGATATTTGAGTGGATTGGGATGGTTCGCTGGCGCTGGGCCACTACTTTTCCGTTACGGGTGATAAAGGTGGAACGGTTGTTATCCCCGCCGAAGATGAAGCTGTAACCGGAGCTCAGATCTTTGCCGTCGCCGCAGATGGTGACATCGAGGTCGCTGGCGTATTCGTAGCGGCTGCCGCGGCTGCGGTTCATTTTGATACCGGCGGCAAGGTCTACACAGATGTCACCCTCAAACTGGCGTTTGTTCCAAATGCATGCGAGTTTTGAGTTGAAGCCAGCGAAGAAGGTCCATCGAGGATCGCATTCCCATCGATTGGTTACCCGCCATTCTCCGCTGCCCACGCGCCAGTCTGTGGTGGCCTGTCGGAATGGGTAACACCAGCTTTCTTTCGCCTGCACTTTCGTCTTGGCTGGCAGTATCCTGCCTCCGCGGTAGGCGTAGCTGATACGAGTGCCTGTGGGCTCTTCGCTGATTTCGTGGATGAGGACCGGCTCGCCGTTGATGGAAGCCACGAGGAGCTTGCCGGTTCGGCGGAAATGCAGGTCGGTTGGCGTAGTGCCGGATTGCAGGCGTTTGTCGGCCAGCATGTTCTGCTGGTGATAGAGCACTGCCTTCCAGCCAATGTTTGGATTTGGTTCGTTCTCGTCGGGAGCAAACGCAGGGGGAGCATCGGAAAGCAGAAACGGCTCGACACTGAAGTGATATCCTTTGACGAGGTCGTCCGCATCGGTGCCGATACTCAGCCGGAGTTTTCGGAGCGATTCAACGCGTTCGGCGGTGACGGCGAATTCGACATCGTCAAAAAACTCCATGCGATGCACATGCGAGGTGAGATAAGAGCCGGGCTCGGAATAAGTCCCCGCGTGGGGCCAGTCACTGTCCGCTGCGGCCCAGTTTGCCATGCTCTTCTCGCGGGCAAAAACGGGGTTCACATTGAGCACGGGAACGTTGCCTTTGATAGGCTCGACCTTGAAGTTATCGAACCGGGTGCCCTGTGCTTTTTCAGCGTAGAGACCGGCCAGGCCACGAACTCCTGATCCGAGCCAGTAATGGAACTGCGGCACGCCGTTGGCATAGGCGGTGAGCACGCCATAGTTCAGTTCGATGGTCATTCTGTTTGCCCCGGGCTTCCACTGAGCGGGCAGGCCGGGTTTCTCCCGGAGGATCTCAGGTTTCTCATCCCGCCAGCGAATCAACTCTTGTTTACCGAGAGTGGAGACCCGGTAGAGCAGGTGCGCGCCTTCATCCAGGTAGGCGGCTATAAGACCAGCCCATTCCGATTCGCCCGGGTCGACATCGGCCTCGACCCGATAGTTTTTCCAGTCCAATTGCCCGGTCACCGCTCGGCATGATTTGCTGCTCTGACAGGTGAGAGATCCCTCCGCTGATTTCCAGTCTCCACCAAAGGTCTTCCAGCCGGCGATTTTGGTCTCTGTAAAACTTTCGTTGAGCGAATCGGTCGGCTGCACCTGTACGTCATCGAAGCTGGTAACATTTCCGCAGCCTGGATGATCGCATGAGGAGTAGAGACCGAATTTGCCGCCGACTGCATGCTCGTCTATGACGTCAAAGACGGGGTGTCCATCGATGAACGTCCGGATCTGTTTGCCCTTGATGTTGACCTCAAGCTTATACCATTGGCCGGTGCGGTAGCCTCCCTCTGCCTCCGCGAGCACGGCGGATTCTCCGTTTTTCACATGCACGAGCTGCCGGAGATTCTTGCGCCCTGCCTGCTTGTCTTCGGGAGACCAGCGAAAGGTGTAGTAATCCTGAATCCTGTGCTGTTCATTGAATCCGCTGGCGTAGAAAACCAGCCCGATCTCGCCGCAGCCAGCGCCTCTGACCGAGGACTGGAAGGTGTAGCCATCCCAGAAGGTATGACCGGCCACGACGGTGGCGGGCCTTCCGGAAGAATGGCCTTCGAAAGTGAAGGCATTCGCACTGAGGCTGGGGTTGTCAACGCTTCTTACTTTCCATTCGCCGACGATGACCTTCCAATCCCCTAGCTCGTCGCTTGGTCTCATGAAATCATCGGCAAAGAAAAGATCGCCTACAGGCTGGAGCCGGACCTTCGGCACGTCAACGGAATCGTTGGGTGTGCCAAGATGGATGCTCCCGTTGGAGAAGACGAGGTCGGTCGCCTGAAGGACGAGCCTGCCATCGACGCTCAAGGACATGTTTTCTTCGCGGCGCTTGAGGAGAAAGTCGTATGTCTTACCGGCTTCGAGCAGCCTGGCTTCATCGGCATCGAGATTGGATTCAAAATCCTCTTCCATGCGGCCGAGCCGAATGCCTGCGGCGGTCAGGTCTGCGAAGTAGTAGTTGCGTTCGTCCCGCTGGTCGAATGCCAGCCGGAGGTGCGCGTCCGGTTTAGTGGTGACTTTGAAACTGAAGTCGTAGTCCGCGCTTCTGCTGGGGCCGACCTCCTGGAAATTGAACTGAGTCCAACTGTTTTCTTTGTAGACCGCGGGGCCGCCAACAAAGATTTCACCATTCTGGTTTCTGGATCGGGTACTGGTGAAGACCAGAATCCCGCCAAGAGCAATCAGCCCCAGAATGATATTACGTGTCATTGCAGTGAATCCGGTTCGCGTTCGAGGAGTGCGCGGAAACGTTCGATATCTTTGAAGCCCAGCTTTTCCGCGGCCTGGAATTCCGTCTTGGCCTCGCTGGTCAGGCCGATATTGAGGCAGAGGATACCGAGTTTTGCACGGGCGGCAGCGTCACTCTTTGAATAACAGCTCTGGGCCGCGGCGTATCTCTCTTCAGGTTTCAGATCGGCCCAGCTCACTTCCTCGGGCTCGCCGTCCGCATTGCGAAACATGATGCCCTTTTCAGAGGTGCCCACCAGCAGCCCGTCGGCGCCGGCGCTCCCGGCAATCTGTTTCAGCGAGATTCTTTTCTTGCCGCTTGCGAAGGTATCATCCATGTGGGTGAAAATGCCGCCGATGATTTTCAGTTGTTCGAGTGCAGACTTGTAGTCCCACTTTTTCTTGGTCATGGCCTGGAGCTCACGGCGGGCGAGCGAGAGCTTGAAATCGCTCATCAGTTCCCTGGCGCGTGCCAGGTGTCCGAGGTCTTCATCTCCAAGTGCCTGGGCCTGGTTCTGCACAGCGACGTCCTGGATCAGATCGCTGAGGATGCCGCCGTAGTTTTTGCCGCGCCGGGTAGAGTTCAGCGGCCTTGCCCGGATGACTGGCTCGTCGCCGACCATGTCTGTCCCGCCTGGGTTGGGTTGACTGACTGCGGCCACCGCCGCGCTTTCGGTCTTCAGCTCGGGAACGTCAGGCAGGGGCGCCTTCCACATGGCTACCTGGGCTGCGGAAACGAGGGTTGGCGCGCCATCGCCCGAAAGAGGTAAGGCCACACTGGCGTTACCACCTTTGTTTTCCGTTTTAGCAATCTTGGGTTTGACCTTTTCAGTTTTGTCTTTTGAGAAAAGAAAGTATGCAGCTCCCCCGACGATGGCCAGGGCGAGCAGGCTGGCAAAGAGCGTCGGAAGGATCGAAGTGGCCGGGTGATGATGGTGGTGCGAGTGTGCGTGTTTCTTGTGAGGCTTGGGCCTGACAGTCTTGCGCTGGACGACCTGTTCTTCCGAATCATCCGTATCATAATCGTCTTCGTCCCTGTCGATTTTTTCTTCCTTAACCACGCCCATCTTGAACATTTTGGTCACCGGGCCGGAACTGGTGACCTGAAGGTCTTCCGTGCTCGTTTTGCGGTCACGTGTCCGGGTGGTGGAGTCCCCTCCGAACAGATTGCTCAGGTCATCGTCTTCCTCTTCATCTGATTCGGCCCTGGCGTTGCGCCAGTGTTCGACATCATCGGCCCTGGCCAGCTCCCGGGTATCTCCATTGCACACTGGGATGCCGTGGATATCCGGCCAGCCGTTGCGCTCTGATTCAGGCTTCTTCTTCGGTCCTTCTTCATTCTCTTCATGCGCCTCTGAAGGCGGATTATTGAGGTCCAAGAATCTCAGCTCGGTTTTGCCGATTCTTATGACATCGCCTGAATCGAGGTCGTATTCGTTCACCTTCTTTCCTTTGACGAAAGTGCCATTGCGGCTGTCCTCATCCACGAGCCTGTAGCCATCGCCATCCGGAATGAGCTTGGCATGATTGCCTGAAGCGGCTTCATCTTTGATGGTAATGACCCGATCGCTTCGCCGGCCAATCGTAATGGTTTCGTCATCAAATTGATGTTCAAGGAAGGACTGGCTTTCACTTAACATTGTGAGCCTGAAACGCTGGCCTTTCTCCTGCTTGCTGTCGAGTGCTTCGAGGGCATCCTCGGCGGCCTCGGGATCGGGGCCGGCTTCCATGACATTTTCTTCTTCATCTTCATCGAGGGCTTCGTACTTTTCTCTTTCACCTTGAAGCCACTGGAATTCGATGTCTACCCCACAGATGCCGATGACATCGCCACCGCGCAGGCGATGGGGCTCTTTGACTTTTGAGGCATTGACAAGCGTGCCGTTCTTGCTGCCAAGGTCTTCGACACGATAGCAGTCTTCATCCAGGAACAACCGGCAATGTTGACGGGACAGCCCGTCATCATCGATGTGCAACAGGTTGTCTTTGGCGCGACCTGCAATCACCTCGTCTTCGATCATATCGAAGATCTCTTCACCAGTGTTATCTCTAATAATGAGACGCGGCATGGAAGGGTTCTCTAAATGATGAGCAATAAATCAACAGGACGGGGGAAATCCTCTTATTGCTCACCTGACCGCAAAAGGCGTGACAAACTCTGATCCTGGAGGGCAACGGGTTATAGCGCAAGGGCTTCAGAGCGTCAATCTCCGGGCCCGGCCGAGGCAGTAATGCCCCAAATACCGGGATCAGCCTGTGCGTGGAGCGAGGCATGGTTGAACAGACCGCCTGCGACCACATACACTGCTTTCATTCTCGCCACTCTCCAAAACTCCCAACCCATCGACCCCATGCGCAAAAGCCGAGTCAAAACCAAGCTTAAGAACAGCGAACCTGCCCTCATCACCTGTCTGCACCTGATGGATGCATCCGTCTACGAGCTCGTGAGCCTGATGGGTTTCGACGGTATCTGGGTTGATATGGAACATCACGGACACGATTTAGGGACGGTCAATCAGATGATGCGAGCGGCCCGCGTCGGAGTAAGCGACATCATGTGCCGCCCGGCGAAAGGTGAATTCATGCGGCTGGGCCGCATGCTCGAGGCCGGTGCGCAGGGGATTCTGTATCCACGATGTGACGATGCGGCTGAAGCCGGCGAGGTGGTGCGATGGTCGAAGTTCGCGCCACTCGGCACGAGAGGATTCGATGGCGGCAACCCGGATATGCCTTACTGCACGATGGATACGGTCGAATACCTGGAGATGGCAAATGAAGAGACCTGGATCGCCATCCAGATCGAGGACCAGAACTCGCTTGAAAATGCAGAAGAGATGGCCGCTGTGGAAGGGGTGGATGTTCTGTTCCTGGGTCCGAGCGATTTCTCCATTCTGAGCGGATTTCCCGGGCAGTTCGATCACCCGAAGCTGCAGAACGCGGTCGAGAAGATTGCCCAGGCCGCGGCGAACCAGGGCAAATGCTGGGGCATGCCGAGCGGCACGCCCCAGCAGACAAAGGTGCTACTGGATCAGGGCGCAAGACTCATCTGCCACGGCTCGGATATTGTCTTTGTGAAGAATGCACTGGAGCAGATTCAGGATCAGATGGGGCCGCTGGGATTTACTTTTGGTCGAGAATGAGCCTCTTCGCTGAGGCTGCCTGCACCAGACCTACTTCTTGTTAGTCGAGCTCGACTTGTCCCTGGTCGGGAAGTTAGCCGGGATGCCGGTAGTCACTTTGCCGGTGGCGAGCCATTCCACGGAGCGGTTCATCAGGGCGATGAATCCGATGCACTGGAGAGACTTTCTGTTTTCGTGCCCCATAACGTTGGTGATGACCTTTCCTTTGCCGAATGGGATAATCCAGACCATCGGTTCGTGTACGCCGGTACCGCGTTTTTCCTTGGATGAGAAAGCGCTGGCCAGGATTTGCATATTCTCGCCGGGGCCTCGCTGGCCGTGGTAGAGCTCGTCTTTCGCGTGGAGCCAGAGTTCAGGCATGCCTTTGGTGATGGGGTGGTCTTTGTCGCGAATGGTGATCTGGAATTCATGCTGGCTGCCGTGGCCTGTGCCGCGGTCTTTGCCTTTTTCGCGGAGGATGAGCTTGCCAGCGTCGTCGTAATAGTACCCGATACCGAACTTATTATTCCGCCAGCCGAGGCCGATCATTTGGTTGTATTCCTTCCACTGAGAGAACGCATTATTGGCCGCGTGGATGATCAGGGCCGTACCGCCGCCGTTGATGTACGCTTCGAAATCCTTGCGCGTCTGCTCACCCCAGAGCTGGCCGTTGTAGTTGCTGATGACAGCCCTGTAATCTGTGAATCTGGGATTCCACTCCTCGAGTTCCTTTAACAATTTAGCTCGAAGAGCGGCGAACTCCTTCTTCTGCTCCTCGCTGTTTTCCTGTGGCGGCAACCCCTTCTTGCGGCGCGGTGGACGGGGAGGACGGGGCGGTGAGGTCGAGACATCGACGGTGAACATGCCGGTCTTTTCCAATTCCGCTTTCATGACCGGGGTCATGGCCTTCCAATTGTGATTGTTCTGGCCGTCAACAATCAGGACTTTGATCTTGTCCTGAGCTTCGCCGGTGTTGAGCACAATGGCTGCTCCCAGGATGAACAGAAGGACTTTTCGCATTTCATTTCTCAGATGGGAGTGTTGTGCTCAGTTTGGTGTGCTGGTGCTGTTACGCAAGCGGCCCCAGGAATAGAAGAGGTCCCTCCATTCCACAATCCTGCCATCCTTCCCAAAGCAATGCACGAGAGAACGGAAAGGCCAAACTGAAAGAGGCAGATGGCGTCCTGACGCTGATACAGGATTTTGTAGAGAAACGGAACAGTGGCAGCACGCTCTGCACTCCAGAAACCGGGATCCAGAAGTGGCATCGCCGCAATACCCATAAATGCTTTGGTATCCGATGTCACCATCGCCTGTTCGATGGCCGCAAAGTTCTTCACCCTCAGAAAACAGAAGATGGCGATGATGATGATGTAGCTGCCTGAGAGTATCCGACGTCGGGTTGGGCCGGAGGTGGTCTCTGCAGCTTCGCCCGTGTCGCTTGTTCTCGTCATGTTCAACCCCGCCAGGTTATGTCAATCAGGTGCCGCCGGTCGGGACGGAGGTGCTCTTTCAGCTCGGGGTCGTATTTCATCTTTGCCTCCGCCTGATTCTCGGGCAGGCCAATATAGACATCCTTAGGATGAAACGTGATGACGATGGCGTACCGCGACTCAGTATCGACATTTGTAGAGCCGCCGTGAACCATGGATGTTGTCAGAACACTCACCTGCCCGGCGGCAGCAATCACTGGCACCGGGTCCGCGTAGGGCAAATCAGGCAGGTGGGCCTTGGGGGGTCCCCTGAACTGCGGGAACGGCATTCACCAATTCCGGATCATTCTGCCTGTGTTGCGCAATCAGAAGATGGCTGCCCGGGCGATGCATCATAGGCGCCCGCTTCTCATTGACATCGCTCAGCCACAGAAAGTAGCTGCAAACCAAGCGCCGGGGAATGGCTTCAAAGTCTGAAGTGCAGTATTGGATGTCCGTGTGTTCTGAGAAACTGAACTCCACATCCGGTTCGGGATACGCTTTTATGATTGCGGTCTGGAAAAACGAGATCGCCTCTGTCCGGAGCACTTTTGTTGCCACTTCTTCGAGAAAGGGGGCCTGGATGATGTCCAGCAATTCCTGCTCGAAGATGTTTCCCGTCTTTCCGATGCGACTGCGTCGGTTACCGGACGCGTCCTCTTTCTGAGGCAGGACTTCATCAAATGTTTTTCGTGCAGCCGCCAATTGCTCGGGAGTGAGCGGCGTGTCAATAGTGACCGCTCCCCGGTTGTCAAATTGCTCGATCTGTTCTTTGGTGATCATGAGCAGACAGCCCGCCAGCCGATTGCCGCTCTATTCTTCAAGAAAAGCCAGGAGCTCTTCTTCACGCATTACGGTGACACCGTATTCGTTGGCCTTTTTGTAGATTTCCGAGGTGTTGGCTTCGCCTGTACCACGCGCTCCGACCACCAGATAGTCCGAGCCTGGGACTACCTGATCCGGATTGTTGACTTCAGCACTCGTGCTGCCGTATTTGCCGATACGCTGCTGCAAGAGGATGGAGGCTGTCTTGAAATCTCCGAAGAGAAGGAACTTTTCCTTTTTGTTAATACTGAAAGCAGGATTGATCAGGACGTCGTTAGGTTTGATGCGATCCGGTGAAGTCAGGAAGCTCTCCACCTGGTGGGCGCGGAGCACTGGGATTCGCAGATTCTCGGCTTCTCTAATCACCTCCCTCGACGCGTTGTTGCCTACGACGAGGTAGTTGGTAGTAACGGTGAACTCACCCACAGTTTTACCGCCTTCATTTCCGATCATTTCGACCAGTTCCGGCTTAGTCGGCTGATCAAAATCGCCAAGCAAGTAGAAATTCTGCCCCAGACCGCGCTGATAAGTAACGAATGCCTCACTGATATGTTCGTACACCTTCTTGACAATGACCTGGCCTTTTAAATGGCGCTTCGATGCCCCGATGTCTCGGAAAACATTGAACTGCATCCCACGTTTCACACCGGCTGTGCGGCCAATACTCACAACGGCCAATCGGAGCTCGTTATCCACTGAAACGACTCTGCCGTCTGCAAGTTCATTCTTGTCCTTATAGGGTTTGTCAGGTGTCGTTATTGCCTCGTCAGTTGGCTTGAGTAGATCTTCAAGCCGGGCAATCTCCTTGTCTTTATCCACGATCACTTTGTCTCTTTCATTCACCTTGGTCTTTTGTTTAGACAGATCACCGCTCCACTTCTTGTGCGCGTCGCCATGGGCCTTTTTCAGGCGGCTCACCTCCTCTTTGTTAACTCTCTGAATCTCCCGCAGTTCTTTCTTAATGACGTCCTGCGTCTGTTTCAGGCTTTCGATTTCTCTTGCAGCGTTTTCTTCATTAGTGCGGGCCTGCGCTTTGGCGTTTTCCAGCAGGTCCTGTGCGAGCTGCCGTTTCGTGTCGGCATCTGTGATCTTATTCTTCAGGGACTCAGACTCCTGCCGTATCTCTCTTAAGAGGGCGGCCACGTTATCGGCAACGCCATCGGTAACCAGGTCTTTGTTGTCGGTTACGAGGGCCTTCACCATGGCTACCTGCTCGGCTTCGAGCCGCGGGTTGCGTCCACCAAGGATAGCCACCGCAGCATCCGCGCTGTTCTTGAGGACGTCTTCGGCAATCTGTCGCTGGGCTGTAGTTTCATCCTCGGCCTTCTTGAGATCGCCTTTCATCTGCTCGAGTTTCTGAAAGAGAGCGAACGCGGCAATGGCGGTAATCAACGCGAAAGTGACCGCTGCAACTGTAATGGCCAGCGGGAGGTCTGATTTCTTTTTACGTGCCATTCGTAAGCCTTCAAGGAGGATAGATGCCGGATGGAAGTACCTGCCGTACTTCGTGTTCTAATTAATTACGGCAGAGCTGTGCGCATTCCTTCATTTAAAGCGAACGATTCTAGGCAGGTATCTGAAGGCCGTCAACAGGCACGAGGCTAACGTTGACACCCTTTAGAGTATCTGCTAAAACCCCGCCCTCGATTCTACCTGCCGACAGAATTGTCATCCCGAATGGCTTGGTGCAAGGAAGCCAACCAGCCCTTCGTCCAAAAAATCTCAAACATCCTCACGTGAGCGCGGTTGTCTCAGAAACGAGACCTTCGCTCAATCCAGAAATCCTCCCCCGGGCATTCGCCCTCCCAAATCCAAAATTTCTGACTCATGTAATGGAGAATGGACATGGTGTTGTCCAGCCCGGGGCTGGAAAAATGATGATCGGGATTATGGGCGGCATCGGAAGCGGGAAATCCACTGCCGCAAAGATTCTCTCGGATTCTGGTGCTTGCGTCATCGATGCTGATCAAATCGGTCATGAAATTCTGAAGCGTGAAGAAACAAAAGAACAACTGAGGGCGAACTGGGGGAATGATATCTGCACTTCCGACGGGGAAGTGGATCGCAAACGACTGGGCAAAATCGTTTTCGATAATCCCTCGCAGATGAAAGAACTGAACCGTATCGTTCATCCGCCGCTACTCGAAGAGCTTCAGCGACAGGTTGACGAAGCTCAAGACCACGTGGTCATCGATGCCGCTTTACTGGAAGAATTTGGGCTCTCGAATAAATGCGACTATCTCCTCTTCCTCGATGTTTCGGATGAAACAAGATTGGCCAGGTGTGCTGACAGAGGCTGGAATTCAGAGGAATTGCAGCGCAGAGAGGGATTTCAAACCGAACTTCAGGTCAAGAAGGACAAGGCAGATTTTATCATTGATAACAATGGCCCCCTGGAACACCTTCGCCGACAGATTCAGGAATTCTGGGAACAGGTGAAAACCCCTTCAAATTAAGGACTCATTCGAAATTTTTTCGCGTGTACGGATCTCCTGACAGAATTTCGATAACACCCGTGTAGACGGAGACACTCAAATGGCAGAAGCCAACGCCCCAAAGAAGAAGGCAAAGAAGAAGGCAGCCAAAAAGAAGTCTGAGCCGGACAACATACCTTCAGCCGAAGAACCACAGAACGCAATGCGTATCGCCGAACTGAAGCGAATGACCATCGCCCAGCTTCAGGCCCTCGCAAAAGAGGAAGAGATGGAGGAGGCATCCGGCCTGAAAAAGCAGGACCTCATCTACGCCATCCTTGAACACCGTCTCAAGCAGGATGGCATGATGTACGGCGAAGGCGTCCTTGAAGTCTTGCCGGATGGATTCGGATTCCTCCGCTCACCGGATTACAGCTATCTGCCGTGCCCGGACGACATCTACATCTCGCCTTCGCAGATCCGCCGGTTCGGAATGCGCACCGGAACCAATGTGTCCGGGCTCATCCGCCAGCCCAAAGATAACGAACGCTACTTCGCGCTCCTAAGGGTTGATGCCATCAACTTTGAAGAACCGGACGAAGAAAAGAAACCCGTCAGCTTCGACGACCTTACACCCCTCTACCCCGAAGAACGTTTCATCCTCGAAACCGGGCCAGGCGACATGGAAATGCGCATCCATGATCTCGTTGCCCCCATCGGCAAAGGCCAGCGCGGATTGATCGTCTCCCCACCGCGAACCGGTAAAACCATCCTTCTCCAGAAGATCGCCAACAGCCTGGTCCAGAATCACCCGGATATCTACCTCATCGTACTCCTCATCGATGAACGCCCCGAAGAAGTCACCGACATGCAGCGCACCGTCCGGGGCGAAGTCATCTCGTCAACCTTCGATGAGCCTGCCAGCCGGCACGTCCAGGTCTCTGAAATGGTCATCGAAAAAGCCAAACGGCTGACCGAATGCGGCCGCGATGTGGTCATCCTGTTAGATTCCATTACTCGTCTCGGCCGAGCCTACAATACCGAGGCCCCGCATACCGGACGCATCCTGTCCGGTGGTATAGATGCCAGCGCATTGCAGAAGCCCAAGCGGTTCTTTGGCGCAGCACGCAACATTGAAGAAGGCGGAAGCCTCACCATCATCGCCACCGCACTTATCGAAACCGGCAGCCGCATGGATGAGGTCATCTTCGAGGAGTTCAAGGGCACGGGTAATATGGAGCTCGTTCTCGACCGTCGCCTGGCAGAACGCCGTATCTTCCCGGCCATCGACGTGAATCGCTCCGGCACTCGCAAGGAAGAGCTTCTTCTTACCCCGGAAGAGCTCAACCGCATCTGGGTGCTCAGAAAAGTGCTCAACGAAATGAATCCCCTCGAAGCCATGGAACTCCTCATCGAGCGCATGCGGAAGGCAAACAGCAACGCGGAATTCCTGCTGGGTATGAGTGAGTAGGGCGGGCCTGATTCGGGGGATTCAGCCATTAAGCTATCTTCACTTTCATGGGTCTATATGCGGATTACATTTTCCCCCTCTGCTGCGACACACTGATGTCCGCGCCCGATCTGCAGCGGATACGCAAGCAGGCCCTTGAAAACGTCAGCGGCGAGATTCTTGAAATCGGATTCGGCACTGGACTCAACCTTCCGCACTACCCGGCCGAGGTTGGAAAGATCACGACGGTCGAAGTGAGCAAGGGCATGAATCGCAAAGCCCTCAAGCGAATCGAAGATTCCGGTATCGAAGTCGACAGTAAAATCCTCGATGGCAAAAGCCTGCCCATGGTGGACGAATCTTTTGACTGCATCGTCGTAACCTGGACCCTCTGCAGCATCAGAGAGATCGATTCAGCAATGATCGAGATGCATCGAGTCCTGCGCCCGGGCGGCCGGCTGGTTTTCGTCGAGCATGGACTGAGCAACGAGGCAAGAATCCAACGCTGGCAGAATTTCTTTACGCCATTTCAAAAGATTTTCGCCGTGGGCTGCCATCTGAACCGAGACATGAAGGCCATCATCGAAAAGCCAGGGTTCAGCTTTGAAAACCTTCAAGAGTTCTATTTGGACAATGCCCCCAAGCCGTTGGGATATACCTACCAAGGCGTTGCGGTGAAATGATTGGCCAGCGTCTGTAGATTACGATGAAAACGTTGAAAACCATCAGACATTAACCATCAACTATAAACCATGAACCATTCCTTCGAAGTCGCCTTTTACGCCGAATGTCTTGGAGATGATTACGACGATTACTTTGCCATCCTTGAAGATATGGGCGTGCGCCATGTCGGCACAGGATTGAGCCTGGCGAAGATTCGGGATGAGCATGCGCTGAACGCCATCAGAACTGCTGCAGATGCACGCGGGCTCTCGTTCGTCGCGCTGCATTCGCCATCAGGCCTGCTCTGGGAACAGGGCCTGGAGTATGGGCAACAGGTCACACGCGATGTCATCGACGCGGCCGCAACTCTCGGCGCTCGCAGCACGGTCTGGCATTTTCGTTACATCCATCTCAGTAAGCCGGAAGACTTGTCAGGCGGTGACCGGGTGAATACGAAATCCATCGATGAACTCGACCGATTGCTGGAAGAAGCCCTCCCACCGTCGTGCGAATACGCGAAGGAGGCCGGCGTGGAGATTAATATGGAAAACCTGCCGATGTTTAGATGGTCACGCGACTCCCGCGAGATCCTCGACCTTATTCGCAAAGTCAAACTGCCAAATCTGGGCTACATCATTGACAGCGGCCATTCCCACGCAAACGGTGAAGACCCAGCAGCCATGATTCGCGAGGCCGGCCCACTTTTGCGGGACACACACCTTCACGACAATCTCGGCGTCCGGGGCTTCGACTTCTCTCAGCCAGGCACACAGGCCGACATCACCCCGGCCCGGGACCTGCACATGGTCCCCGGCCAGGGAACCATCAACTGGATCGATCTCGTGCGAGCCCTTCGCGACATCAAATACACGTTCGCCATCACCTTCGAAGGTCCGAGAATGCGCGGCCATCCTGATGAACAGAGCATCGAATCCTGGGAACGCTGCATGCGCCTCACTCTTCAAAACTGGCGCATGTTTGAGGAGACAGCAGAGCATCTGCCGGATCCTTGATCTGAACTCAGTTGAGTGATTCTCAGGACCCTAATGGGCTCGCCGGTCGCCCGGATGGGGACGTTAAATCTACTCCCGCAACATTCATCACTTTCCCACCCAGCCGTTGTTTTTCAACAGCTCCAGAACCTTCTCTGCTACAAAAACGTGCGCTGCGGGTGTCCAGTGTTTGCCAAATTCCGGGTAGCGGTCATCTGTTGAAAGATCCACGTGAAAGAGACTTTTCTCTTCGCACAATTCACGCAAAGAGTCGTTCATGGCTTCAAAACCGATGGCGAACTTCCCGCCCTTCTCAGCCACGTAATCACGGATTGTGGGAATTAGTTTTAAAGTCGGATCTTTAATGGATACCTCGGCAGGGCTCGACCACCAGAACTGCAATTTCATAATGGCCCTGAAAAGAAATACCTTCGCTTCCAGGCTGTCAGGGCCGAGGATGTAAAAATTGGGTGAATCTGGAACTGGTACGCCTTTTACCTGGAGAGACCCTCCCTCTTTCTCTACAAAATAGGGTTTGTAATATCCGCCGTAACGCAAATTGGTACGATTGTCACCAGTGTCATTATCGAGGCTGAGATCGAAGAGCAGAAATACTATATCGGGTTTCAATTGGTCATAGTATTCAGTCAGAAGCAAGAGCTCCTGATCGGTGCCATATCCGCTCACGCCCAGATTCAGTATTTGCCAGTCGGATATCTGTTTCTGAATAAGTTCCGTGAATCGCTCTTCCTCGTTTACATCAAATCCCCAAACGAATGAATCGCCTATGAATGCGATACGGGGTCTTTCTTTTGGTCCGAATTCCTCGTCTCTGAATCCTAGGCTGTTGTGCCGAATATGGAATGTGCGGCTTGCGGTAAATTCCAGTTCACTGTTCTCGATAGGAAACCAGCCAAGATCGGCATCGTGCCGGTAACAGAGATTCCTTTCATCTATACGGATCACCTGGCTGAGCTTGTCTGCGAAGAAAAGGCGCAGGGCCAGTTCGGCCAGCAGGGCAAGAGCCAGAAAACCCAAAACGCCAACGATGATGATGCGAAATCGCACTCGCCGAGAGGACATTGAGTCATTCTTTACATTGTTTTCGGCCATTACACTTTCCGCGGCTCTTTGATCCTTAACGTCAGCAGCCATCCAAGGACGATACAGAGGTCGCAAAAAATAAATACTGGCTCAAATCCAAAATGCCCTATGGCCATGCCTGCCACGGGAGACATCATCAAAGGCAGGATGACTATAAGCTGGAGCGTCGCCAGGTATTGGGGCTGCGATTCGCCTGGTGACATCTCGAGAGCGTAGTTTACTAAAACGCGCTGCATGACCGGACAGGCACCAATCAAGGCAAACAGACAGGGAAAAAGGACGCGGCCGGTTTCGCCTTGAGAGCCAAGTATCAGTGCAACACACGGGGCGGATACCGGCCCAAGCGCAACCAGGCGATAGGCGAGACGGTTACCTTTTTTATCTGCGACCAAACCAATGACGACCGCAATGGTCGCCATGCTCAAGTTCTGAATGATGACAAGGCTTGCGTATCCAGTTTTCTGGAACCCTAATCGTTCTTTGCCATAAATAACGAAATGGGGAAACATCATGAAGATAAAGGACATCAATGAGGCCGCGGCAAGCAGTTTTCTGAATTCGCCATCATTAAGAAAAATATTGATGGTGTCTTTGAACCGTATCTGCTCACCCTCCTCGCTTGGTTTTTGTTCTTCCTTCAACCCTAAGAGGGCCAAGGCAGACAGACCGAAGAAACTGAAAATAATCCAGAAAATCAGATCAAACCGCCCCCTTCCCATCAAGTCAGACATCAACCAGGCCGCGAGACAGACGGCGCTGATTCCGCCAATAAACGCTGCCGTACTCATAAGGCGTCCGCGCAGGTCGGGCCGTATCAGTTTGCCCTGGCAGGAACCTTCGAAAATCCTCACAGTTCCCATGAGTAACCAGTGGCTGGCATAGCACACAAAAAATATGAGGAGAAAAGACTTCGTCTGTGCCCGTTGATCTGGAAACAGAATCGCCAGGGCTGCCCAGGGAAGTGAAAGGGCCAGACTGATAAGGATGAACCCCGGCTTCAGCCGGCTGAGCCCGGCGATCTTATGAGCGATAAGGAACTGCGGAACACTCTGACCGAATCGATTGAAAACCATCAGCCAGCCGCGTGTCGCCGCGCTGCCACCCAGGGCATCAATAATCGCGGGCATGACCACCGATTCGGTCTTAAAGATCCAGCCACAACGGACCGTGATGATGTTCGCCACGATTGATATGAAGTTTCGCCTGGTATTCGGTTGCTCTTCAGATGCCATGAGGGTTGCAGGACAGACGGCCTGAGCGGCTCAGCTTTCTATCCTCACTCCTCCTTCTTCCACCAATCGCCCATGAATCGCATGAATATATTGCTCGAATTATCTCCGTTATCGTCGGCCTCCACGTCGCGCCGGTAGTCGTTTACTGCCATCGACAGCTCTTCGCCGGATTGATAACGATCTTCGGCTCGCTTGCGCAGAAGTTTCTCGATCATGGTACTGACTTCCCTGGGCACCTGATCGTTCTTCTTATGGATATTCGGCACGCGACTGCTGATATGCTGCTGCATGATCTCCGGTCCGGTCTTGCCCTTGAACGGTGCGTTGCCAGTCAGCATCTGGTACCAGGTAGCACCGAGTGAATACAGATCGCTGCGGCCATCGAGCTTGTGGCCCATAGCCTGTTCGGGGGACATGTAACTGGGGGTGCCCCATACGATCTTCTTGCCATCGACAAGATCGACCATGTCGTCATCGGGATTACGCGCCAGGCCGAGGTCTGCGAGCTTCACCTGCCCTTCGCTGTTGATCATGACGTTATCGGGTTTGATATCGCGGTGGATAAGCGCGTTTCTGTGTGCGAAGTGAAGCGCCTCCGCAGTCGAGGCCACGATCTCGAGGCTCTCATCCACCAGGAGCTGGCCTTTCTCCTTCAGAATGCGGCCAACAGTCGGGCCGTCCACGTATTCCATGGAAAAGAAATACGTGCCGTCGCTCATATCAATGTCGATGACCTGGATGATATTCGGATGGTTCAAACGGCCGGCGGATTTTGCTTCCTGGAGAAAGCGTTCGATGAAGTCCTTATCGTTTACGAGCTTCTCGTTGAGGATTTTCAGCGCGACAAAACGCTCCATGGAAATCTGCCGACCCTTGTAGACTGCACCCATGCCGCCCTTACCGAGGAATTCAACGATTTCGTAGCCGCCCAGTTTCTTTCCAACCCATCTGCTTTTCGCTTCATCCAGGTAATAGGCCAGTATCGTGCCGCCGATGGTAATCCGGTCGCCGGGCTCGAGCAGCTTTTCATCTACAGGATTGCCGTTCAACAAAGTGCCGTTCTTACTTTTGTTATCTCTGACAACATACTCCTTTCCTCTCTTGATGATCTCTGCATGAATCCTTGATGCGCCGAGATCACGGATGGGAATGTCATTTTCAGATCGCCGCCCGATGGCCATCTTCTTCCCACTGAGCTCAAACTCGCTCCCTTCGTCAGCACCTTTTTCGACAACCAGACGTGGCATTCGGCAGACCTTTGGCCCTGTTCCGCCGCGAGATTTCTGCGGCAGACAATCAGGATTTGGTGAATGAACGGCCCTGAATGGGACGATTATAATCCGGCCTAAAGCCCGATCAAACACGCTCTAAACCGGCTGTAGGGCGTGAATTCGAGGGTTCTACCCAATTGGTTGCTGATCCACGAATTCTCACCGCTCCGGTTTCCGCATGGGAGCTCCGCCCTGTCCGCTCTGATTGCCCTCGTGGCATATGAACAGTTCAAAGGGTGAAATGGCGTGGACCAGCCCCTGGGAAACACGAAGGAAATCAGTGTTAAACACCACACGAGTCGTCGCCGTCACCATGCACAGCAGGATGGGCGAGCCAGCTCTTAATCTGGATCGGGTCGCAAACTGGACTGAAAAGGCGCATGGACAGGGCGCTTCCTTCGGCGTTTTCCCCGAGGAGTGCATTACCGGCTCACTGAACAAAACGAACTTCGACCCATCGAAAATCGAGGCCATCGTCGAAGAGGCGGGCCAAATCAGCCTGCCGTTCCTGAAAGACCTCAGTCACCGCTTCAAGATGACACTGGTGGTTGGAACGATTCATCGTTGGAAGAGCAAGTTCGGCAACGGTGCTTTCATCGTCGGCCCCGATGGACTGTCTGACATATTCAACAAGCTCTGGCTTCCGAACGAGAACGAGCTGGGCTTCTTCGAGCCGGGCGAAGAACTGCTGATCGTCCAATCCCGGGGCTGGACGTTCTCCGTCGGAATCTGTGCGGATCTGAATCGGGCGGAGTACTTCAGAGCCGCGGGGATGCACGGCGCGGAAATGTTTCTGATGCCAGTCGCCGGAAGTGGGATGGCGGATCTGGTCGGCGAAGACGGCGACCAGGCACGGCAGGCGAAGGCTCACCGAGACCTGCATCTCGAGATCATGCAGGAGCACGCGCTCCTCAGCGGGATGTATGTCTTTTACGCCAACCAGGCAGGACAAAGCGGCGGCAACTCGTTTCCGGGGCTGGCAATGTCCGTCGGTCCTTCCGGTCATCTCCTGGACGAGCACCTGCCGACAGAAGGAATGATCGTGACCGAAATTACGAAGAGACCGCCTGAGGAGGCGAACAAAGCTATTGAAAATCAGGAAGAGACGGAACAGCTTCTGAACTCATCCGGCGCGCCGGTGAGCATTCGGAAAACGGGGTGTCTACGCGGAAGCCGCGGCCTCCGGTAATTCTCTCTCGATCTCATCCAAACGGTATCCAAAGCCTTCCCCGGTGATGGTCGAAAGATCCAGCCTTCCTTTTCGCCGCTGATAGAGGCCGACGTGCACCTTCTCCTCGGCCGCGGACGCCGCGGGATAGAATTGCATGGCGTTGGTCTCGACGCCCATAATCGTGCCGGCTCGGGCTGCGAGAAGGACGTGAGGGATCTGCGCAATCATCGGATTCGTGAGGTCCTGGACCATTAGTGTCATGCCATGCGCTTTGGCCCAGCAGAGGCTCAGCAGCGCGCCGGTCTGTGTCTTGCACGTCTTTAATGCGACGCCAGTCCAGCCGAGGCTGCGGCCGAGGCGTACCACTTCCCAGTCGTGTGCGCTCTCATCCATGAACAACGGCTTGCGCGCTGAGACGCTGTGGACGTCGATCCGATTCGCTTCGAGATCGTATGGGAACGGCTGCTCGACGTAGAGCACCATGCCGTAGATGCGAGGGTGTTCGATGACGAGGCGGTCGAGTATCTCATTGACGTATTCGGGCTCAGAGACAGTGCAATTGAAATCCGTCGTGAGCCAGTGCACACCATGTTCGATGGCGATGTTGCCTACCTCGACCGTGCGTCTGTAATCCCATTCCTGGTCGTTACCGCGCAGTTTGATTTTCAGGCAGTCGAGTCCATCGCGTTTGATCCAGTCAGGCAGCAGGACTGGGTGCCCGTCGTCCGGCTCGTCGCCGGTGAGCTCATCTTCAGAGAGAAGGTCAAGTCCTCCCACGAGATGCCACGCGGGGAGCGACTCGGGCTGGGGCTGGACGAGGAAATCGGCAGGATAGAGGTTTCTGAAATCTGTGTCACTTCCGGCGGCCGATTCGAGGTAGTGATCCAGATCGTGCGACAGAAACTCACCGGTCAGAGTTTCGTAGGCCGGTCTGCCGTGGAGTTTGCCGCAGGCATCGTAGAGAGCGAGATCAAATGGCGAACAGCAGACGAGTGCTGCCAGGTAAGGCATCGTTTCAGCATCGTGCTCCCCGTTGTGCTGTTCTGTAAGTGCAGGCAGGACGTCCTTCTGAAAGAGGTGGCCGAGTTCGAGGGGGTGTCCTTCATCCGAAAAGTTCGCCCAGGCCTGGTTCAGCCGAATACAGAAATTCTTGAGACGCTCGTGTCGCTCCTCGTAAGTGAGCGTGCTCGGCCAGACCCACTGCACACTGAGGGGAGTCTCTCCCCACCCCTGTGCCGTATTCCCCTGTGCGTCAGCAACGGTGATACACGCGCGTGCGCAGGTCACGTAGGTAAGAGTCTCCGGTCCGAATTTGAGCGGAACGCGGGTCTCGACCGGAAGAAAGTAGAGCTCTGAATGAACGGTATGAATGTCGGTTGGTCTGGGCATGATTTCTGTGATGGGACGCGAGTGCCTGCATCGTATTCGTTGGGCGAGGTTTGTTCATCTGATGCTGGGATACTCCATGGTTGCGTCTCTGGTGGACATTTCGAAAGCACCCCCTGGATTTCTGTCGAAGGCTGCGAGCCTGAGCTTTGGCTTGACGGGTTACGGACACGTCCTACGTTCATAGCTGTGCGGTGTTAAAGCATGAGAGGAATCAATCATGTCGAAACTGAAAGTAGCGGTCATCGGTGCCGGCGGTCACGCAGAATCTCACTTCAAGATGATCGAGTCAGAGGAGGAGATGGAACTTGCCGCAGTTACTGATCTCGATCCGGAACGACGGGCACTCGCAAAGGAAAGGCACAAACCGCCCGCTCTGTTTGAAGACTACAGGGAGATGCTCGAAAAGGTCGAGCTTGATGTCGCGTATGTCGTCACTTTCCCAGGGCCGCTGCCCGATATCGTGATCGATTGCCTGAATGCCGGGCTTCATACATCGGTAGAGAAACCGCCGGGTATTTCTTCCGAAGAAACTAAACGAATGCTGGAGGCCGCGAACCAATCGGACGCCCTGGCCATTGTCTCCCTTAACAGGCGCTACTTTCCTGAAGTGCTTGCCATCAGAAAAATGTTGCAGGACAGAGGCGGGCCCGTTCACGTAGCAGCCACGTACAACAAGCCCATGACTTCGGAGAAGGTCCGGAAAGTCGGGCACTACCTGCGCCTCGATGCGATCCATCACGTTGACCTTCTGCGCTGGCTTGCTGGAGATGTCGCCGAGGTGTGGGCGGATTCAGGACCTGCTCCGACGCATCAGTCGGAGATGCGGCACAATGCAGTCATCAGATTCGAGAGCGGATGCCGCGGTGTGATGATGAGCCACTACGCGGTCGGTTTCCGCATCCAGCGATTCGAAGCTCACGCGGAGAACTTCAGCGCGTATGTAGACATGACGCGTTCACCAGAGGCGAAGCTCTTTGAGAATGGGAAGCCCTGGGAGGGCGCACTGAATCTGGATGAAGTCGGCGGCCCTCACTACAACGAGACGAGACACTTTGTGGAATGTATACGTGAGGGCAGGCAGCCCTGGAGCCCGCTGGAAGACGCGGTAAAGACGATGCAGCTCTGCGAAGCGATCGAAGCCTCGCACAAGGGTCCATTAGCTGGTTGATGGACCCAACGATTTCAAAGCAGAGCGTGGATGCCCTCCGTTTGGCTGGTGTCGGATTCTGCAGGCAACGAGCGAGACGGAAGCTAGTAGGCCGAGACAAAGGCAATTTTACGGATTTGAATGACAGTTTTCAGGGGCAAAGCCCCGGCCGTTTGCCTAGCCCAGCCCAAAGGGCTGGGTTTCCGGGCAGGTCATCCTTAGTTAGGGGCAACGCCCCGGTCATTTGCCCCAATAATGGCATCCTTATAAATGGCCGGGGCGTTGCCCCTTTTCAAATCTTTGTACCATTCACCCAGCCCGTTGGGCTGGGCTAGGCAAACGGCCGGGGCTTCGCCCCTGAAATCCGTTAAAACACATCCGTCTTGGGCTGTACCAGGAATACGAAACGGGAATCCTCAACGGCCTGATTAACTCCATCAAGCGGTGAAGACCTCATGAGCACACATAACGAACTGTTTAAACGGGGATCTGATGCAGGGCTCATCTTGAAAATGGCGCTGGTTCTTCTGAGCGTATCCCCCGCGGCAGACGTAGCAGAGAGACAGCCCGACAAGACCGAAATCCTGCCCATCCCCAATGGCGGCTTTGAAGGGGATCTGAGCGTGTGGCGCATCGAAGAGCCTGACAGGATGTGCAAGGTATCGGCGGACCACGCTGCCAG
>Ga0066834_10000153_pt1 | contig 31771 bp, 18 predicted proteins | sample ETNtaG_30_FD_66729 | JGI IMG/M metagenome (GOLD analysis project Ga0066834, IMG submission 66729) | Marine microbial and viral communities from oxygen minimum zone, Eastern Pacific Ocean - ETNP201306PF43B | ecosystem: Environmental > Aquatic > Marine > Oceanic | place: Pacific Ocean: Eastern... | reverse complement strand
CGCAACAACGACCCCGGTTGGATCTCGTTCCTCAAGACCGGCGCAGCATCCGTAAAGGCCGAAGACATCATGGGCGCCCCGGTCGCCATCAAAGGCGGCTGGACACCCATCGGCAAAGCCCCCGTCATCATCGAGCTGAACACCAACAAGAAGATTGAAGATCACGCTTTCGACTTGGTGACCACACGCGACGATCCTGCCAAGCCTGCGTGGCCGCAGGAAGTGCTGGCCTCTTTCACTCCTGCCTCCGGTAAGCGTTACAGATACGCCGCGGAGAACGGCACGGCAGCAGAACTCAACGGCCGCGATGCGAATGGCGATCACCAGCGGGTTACAGGTATCAGTTTTTCCGCCGAAAAGCTCGGCAAAGAGACCTTCGAGATCGCATTGCCATCCGCTACCAGCATCGTCCTGCGAAAAACCTACTTCCTTGATGAAACCGGCCAGGAAGCCGAAGTCAGTGTGAACGGCAGTGCGGTCGGCACGTGGGATCTCAAGCCCGCGGGCAAGGAACTCTCCAAAGGATTCCGCACTTCAACATTCCTCATCCCGCAGGATGCCATCAAGGACGCCAAGACCGCCAAGATCGCAGTGCAGTACAAAGGCGCGGCCAACACCATCGGCTGGACGGTCCTCGCCTACGATGGAAGCGCCCTTCCGCTGAGCGCGTTCGGCGCCATCCACACCGATTCCAGCGTCACGCATGCCAGAGTGGCAAGAAACGTCGTCGGCCTCCCGCTCAGCATCGACAAGGACACTTTCAAGAACGGCATAGGCGTCTTCGCCCGCAGCCTGCTGGAATACTCCCTCAACGGCCAGTTCAAGAGATTCACCGCCAGCGCAGGTATCGACCTCGTTACCAAGGGCAAAGGCTCCGTCGTCTTCGAGGTCCACCTCGACGGCCTGAAAAAATGGTCATCCAGCGTCATGACCGGGCTCGACGAGGCTACTAAGATTGATATAGATGTCACCGGCGCCAAACGCCTACGCCTGATCGTCAACGACGGTGGTGACGGCAACCGTTTTGATGCAGCGAACTGGTGCGACGCGGAGTTGCATACTCGGTAGCTCGTGGAAGCCGTGTGACTGCAAAAGGCCAATGGAGGATTACCTGATTTGAGACGCATACGAACGGGCATCATTGGTTGTGGGAAAGTCGGGCACATTCACCTCGATGCCCACAGCTCTATTACAGAATCAGAGTTGGTTGGTGTCTGCGATTCGGATCGGGAGCGGGCGGGAGCGTTTGCGGCACAGTGCGGGGCCAAGGCGTTCACGGATCTGGAGGAGATGCTCAGGGATGGAGGGGTGGAGGCCGTCAGTATTTGCACTCCTCATCCGTTGCATGCGGAGCCGGCTATCCAGGCGGCGAAGGCAGGAGTCCACGTGCTGGTTGAGAAGCCGATGGCCGCGAGTCTTTCCGATTGTGATGCCATGCTTGCGGCGGCCGACGCGAGCGGAATCAGACTCGGAGTCGTCAGCCAGCGCCGGTTCTATGAGCCAGTGATGCGTATGAAGGAGGCCATCGATGCCGGAAAGATCGGACGGCCGGTCCTCGGGCTTTTCATGGGCTTCAACTGGCGTGACGAGGCGTATTATCAATCCGATCCCTGGCGCGGAAAATGGTCCACCGAAGGAGGGGGCGTTCTCGTCAATCAGTCTTCGCACCATCTGGATATGCTGCAGTGGATGATGGGTGAGATCGACGAGATCAGCGGCTACTGGGCGAATGTCAATCACCCATTCGTTGAAGTCGATGACACTGCGGTGGCATCCATCCGATTCAAGAACGGCGGCCTGGGCTCGATAGTGACAAGCATCTCTCAGAAGCCGGGGCTGTTCATGAAGATTCACATCCACGGTTCCAACGGCGCCTCCATCGGCGTCGAGACGGACCGGGGCCCATCGTTTGTCGCCGGAGCATCTGAGATCGTTGAACCTCCCCTCAACGATCTATGGACGATCCCCGGCGAAGAGCATCTTTTGGCGGAATTTGAAGCTGAGGACCGGGCATCCTTTGCCCGCGTCAATGCAACGACCCATTACCATGCTCTTCAGGTGCGGGACTTCATCCAATCCATCCTGGAAGACCGCAGCCCTTTGGTCACCGGAGAAGAGGGACGAATCGTTGTTGAGATGTTCACGGCAATCTATCGATCCAATCAGGAAGGAACCCCGATCAGGCTGCCGGTGACAGAATAGGAGAGGGGCAGAGATGTATCCGAAACGAGTGGGCACGTTGCATTTACAGGCTGATCCCCTTTGTCTCCGCCGCACCCTCGAGGGCCGCCCAGGTCTTGTCATCTACTGGAATGCCGTTTTCCCGGCGTTCTTTTATGCGGCGGGCTGAGGCTTCCCCGGGCACGAGGATTTCGTCGATGCCCTCTGCGGGTGGCGATGCCTTGACGTGATCCACAAGGCGATCTACCTGGCTCCGGAATTCATCCATGGTGGTAAACGATTCGATGTGAATTGCCTGGAAGTAAACCGCGTTCGCCGATCGTTCGGGATCGGGCCGGGAGCAGCCGGCTTCGCTGAGCGCGCCGGCGAGGATGTCGACCACGAGGCTCAGGCCGAATCCTTTGTGACCACCAAGGGGCAGAGCGCAGCCGGGCGGTGGGCCAAAGTAATCGGCGGGATTTGTGGTTGGCCGGCCCTCTGAATCCAGAAGCCAACCTTCCGGCACGCTCTGCCCGAGATTCTGGGCCACCCGCATCTTGCCGCCCGCGGCCATGCTGGTAGTCATGTCAAGGATGATGTCGAATTCCTTCCCGGTCGGAAAACCGAATCCAATCGGATTCGTGGGAAGCCGCCGGTCTGTCCCGCCGAACGGCGCGGTGCCCTGATCCCCGCCGTGTCCGTTGGCTGCCATGATGCCAATACAATCCTTTTCCACCGCCATCTGACAATACCGGGCGAGTCGGCCCACGTGGTTGCAGTGGAACGCGGTGACCGTGGCCTGCGCGCAATCCTGCGCCTTCGCAATCGCCAGCTCGGCGGCCCGTGATGCGATGACCTGCCCGAAGTTCCATCCGCCGTCGAGGACAGCCATCGCCTTTGCTTCCCTGACTGTTTCTATGGCCGCCCCCGGTTGAATCTTTCCCGAGTCGACAGCCTCCAGGTATTGAGGCAGGCGCAGCACGCCATGAGAGTCGTGTCCTTCAAGATTGGCGCGCACAAGGCAATCAGCAACGAGATCGGCCTCGTCTTCGAGCGCTCCCCACGCGTGAAGGAGCGTGACACAGAGATTTTTCAGTTCGGTCGCAGTCAGAGTTGGCATGGCGCTACATCTTAGATTGTCCGGCTGGAAATGGATACTTGGCTCGAACCGGGGAAGTTCAGGATTCAGGATTCAGGATTCAGCAGGATTCAGCAGGATTCAGCATTCCTGATTCCCGATTCCTGATTTCTGTCCCCCCAGAATCTTGGATCCTGAATCCTGATTCTTGATTCCGATCCGTTTTCTCCCACTCGTCCTTGAAAAACCACTCCGCCTCCCTACAATTCGTCCGTCTTCAAAAGACCCCTATCCTCACCGGACGTTTCTGTCCAACCCTCTCCCGCCCTAACTTCAGTACCCGGCGTCTCTGCGTCTTTAATTTCTCCCCATAAGACCGGAGGCCCCCATGCCCGAGGAAAAACTAGATTCCGCGGTCATCCGACCCGAAGAACCTTCCACCACCTATCCTGAATCCATCGAGTCCACCGTCAGAGCTGCCAGTTCGACTGCAAGAAACCCGGCAACGGGACAGAGCACTGGTATGCACCAGAGTGATTCATCAGGAACACCGGTGCCGCTCTATGTCGGCATCGATCTCGGCACTTCGCGCAGTTCTGTATGCGCATCCAACGGACGCCGTGCAACACTGCCTACAGTCGTAGGATGGCCCATAGATCCGATCGCACGGGGTTTCCTGAAAAAGGACATCGTCTTTGGCGAAGAGGCCATCGCGAATCGACTCTCCATCGAAACCGTCCGGCCTGTCGAAGATGGAGTCATCAAAGTAAAGGCCACCCAGAAGCCTGGCGGCCGAATGGAAGCTGACGACAGAACCAAAGAGGCTGCTTCTGAATTCATCAGCCATCTCATCGACCTTTGCGAGCCGCTGCCGGACCAGCAAATCCTTGCTGCGATCGGCACTCCTGGCCAGGTCTCTCCATCTCACAAAGATGCGCTGCTCGAGGCCGCGCGGGAGTCCATCCACCAGGTGCACATTACCACCGAGCCGTTTGCTGTTGCGTTCTCACTGAGCGGCCTTCACCACGTGCTGGTCGTAGATATCGGTGCCGGCACGACCGATCTATGCCGTGTCCATGGCAGCCTGCCGGACAGTGACGATTACCTCACACTCGAGCAGGCCGGAGACTTCATCGACTTCTGTCTCTACGAGCTCATGGAGAAGAACAACAAGGGAGCGCAGTTCTCACGCCAGCAGGTGACAGAGATGAAGGAGCAGTTCTCCGGCGTTGCCCCTGGCGAGCCCATCGAGGTCATTCTGCCTGTGAATGGAGTGCCAACAAAGCACGACATCACCAACGATATGAAACAGTCCTGCAGCAGCATCATCGAGCCCATCGCCTCGGCCATCCGCAAGCTCGTCGGTTCGTACGACCCGGAATTCCAATCCGAGCTGAAAACTCAGATCTGGCTTTCCGGTGGTGGCTCGCTCATCAACGGCCTCCCAAAAGCCATCGAGAATGCCATCGCCCCCCTGGGCGCAGGCACCTCAGTGCGACGCGTACCGGATCCGGTATTCGCCGGCGCAGACGGTGCATTGAAGCTCGTGCAGACGATGCCTGCGGATTACCGGAAGGTGCTGTCGTAGTAGTGCAGGCGCTCTGCGACTGTATCGCAACGCAGGCGTTCGCGACTGCTTCCACTTTGTCGTGCAAACGCTCCGTGACTGCTTCATCGCTGCGGAGTGTAAGAACTCACCTTTTCACGCCCTGACCGTCCCCTGCTGCCAACGCCCGCACCTGACTCAACGTCGCAAAGCTCAGATCCCCGGGCGTGGTCATCTTCAGGGCTGACATTGCCAGCCCGTAACGGAGCGCCATGTCGAGATCGTCTTTGAAGTAGCCATAAAGGAACCCGCCGACAAACGCGTCACCGGCTCCAATGCGGTCTATCTCATGAACTGAGTTCCCGGGCACTTTTTGAGTGTTGCCTTCAGCTCCGGCGATCGCACCATCCCCGCCGAGTGTCAAGACCGTCCATTTGGCCCCGAATCGTTGACTCGCGGCCTCGATTGCTTTCTCCGCGTTCCCACTGATGTCGAAAAGTCTGTCGGCATCGTCGGACGTCATGAACAAGACATCTGTCTGCTTCATGAGAGGCTCGAGCACTTCGGCGGCTCGTCGCGGTGGCCACAGCTTCTGGCGGTAATTCACATCAAATGAAATCGTCAGCCCTTCCTCTCTAGCCTTGGCAATTGCGATTGCCACACATTCCGCGCAGGATGGCCCCAGCGCGACCGTAATCCCCGTCACGTGCAAGTGCTTCGCTTCCTTCAGCACGTCCCAGTCGACACTCTCACAGTCAAGCCTGCTCGCAGCCGAGCCTGCCCGGTCATAGACGACTTCCGTGGAACGAGGCGGAACGCCCAGTTCCATAAAGGCCACCCCGTTACGACCCTCGTCTGTCCAACGCACCTGGGAGACATCCACGCCGTGAGCTCGGATCATGTTCGCAATTCGTCGGCCGATGGGATTATTCACCAGCCGCGAAAACCAGCAAGAACGCAACCCCAGGCGACTGAGCGCCACCGCAACATTTGACTCGCTGCCTGCGCACAGGACCTCAAAATCATCCGCCTGTTCCAGTGTTCTGTTATTTTTTGGAGAAAGGCGAAGCATCGTTTCACCAAAGGTGACGACGTGATATTTACTCATTGCAGTTCATTTATTTAGCAGGGAAAAGAGCCTCAAAGTCACGTGCATTTTATACCCTCCGACCACGGAAGCGGACACCGAATTCCGCAGAATCTGCTGGACAACGGTAATCCAAATGGCATTCTTAGCCCAGATGTCAGGCGGCGATTCCTGAGAATTGCGGCAAACAATCTCTTGACAATCTCGCTCGCATCCACGACAAAAGTTCCGTGTCCGATTGATTCGGCAGGAGCTGAAAATTTAGGCAGATAAAAAGCCTGGGGCAACGGGGGCGGCAACCTGAGTTTCTTCTTGGCATTGGGAATGATCTGTCCTCAGGAGACAAAAGCCCATGGAGTTTTTCCATCAAATTATCACAGTCGGGATGCTGCCCTACACCATCTTCCTGGGCATCGTGGTGTCTTACTGGCTGTTTATGATCATCGGTTTTGTAGGCATCGACCTCCTCGATTTTGATGTCGACATGCCGGACATCGACGGGCTTGATGGTGCCGCAGACGGTGCAATCGATGGCGCGATAGACGGCGCGGCCGACGCGGTTGGCGATGGGGCAATTGAGTCTGCAGGAGACGCGATTGAAGGTTCGATGGGCGCGTTCAAGTCTCTCCTCGCATTTCTGAATATCGGTACAGTGCCGGCCACCATCGTACTCAGCTTCATCTCGGTGAAGCTCTGGTTCCTGGCCTATGTTTTCAATTTCTGGATGCCTTCTTCGCTGCGCGGATTCTTTCCGCCCTTGGTAATGGGTCTCCTGGCTTTCGGCGTTTTCTTTGTCACCAGTGCCGCGCTCACTCACATCACGACCAGGCCGTTCCGCCGTATTTTTCTCCACAAGACGACACACGGTCAGCACCATCTGGTGGGAAAAATCTGTGTAGTAAAATCGACGGAGCTTGCCAAAGGCTCAAAAGGACAGGCCGAGCTGACTGTCCATGACTCAGACCTTTTGCTTGACGTTCAAACAAACGAGGAGAATGGCTTCAAAAGAGGTGAAGAAGCCATCATAATCGATTACGAAAGCGAAAAAGACGTTTACGAAATTGTTCATCTTTGAACTTGGCGTTGTGGTTTTTTAGTCCTACTGGAGGAGAAACATTATGGCTCCTTTCATCGCCCTTGGAATTGTTGGATTCATTATCCTGCTCGGGATCATCATCCTGATCATAAGGTGCTATCGAAAAGTCCCGCAAGGCACCGCGCTCATTATCAACAAGACAGGCAGCAAAGTGATCGTGTCGTTCACCGGCGGCGTGGTAATTCCGATCATCCACAAAGCCGAATACATGGATATCTCCGTCAAAGCGATGGAGATCGACCGCAGCGGCTCGAACGGCCTCATCTGCGAAGACAACATTCGCGCAGACATAAAGGTCACCTTTTACGTGCGCGTAAATAAAACCGAGGAGGACGTAAAAAGAGTGGCCGGCCTTATCGGATGCGAGCGTGCTTCCAAGCGAGACACCCTCGAAGAGCTCTTTTCCGCAAAGTTTTCGGAAGCTCTGAAGACTGTCGGTAAACAGATGGAGTTCACGACGCTCTTCACCGAGCGCGAAAAATTCAAAGAGGCCATCATCAATGTCATCGGCGCGGACCTTAACGGGTACAAGCTCGAAGACGTGGCCATCGATTACCTGGAGCAGACGCCCCTCGAATCCCTCGACGCGGACAACATACTCGACGCGCAAGGTATTCGGAAGATCGTCGATCTTACCTCGGTCGAAGCCATGTCCACCAACAGCTTCCAGCGCAACAAGGAAAAGACGATCAAACAGCAGGACGTCGAAGCAAAGGAAACGATTCTCGAGCTGGAAAAACAGCAGGCCGACGCCGAGGCCCGCCAAAAGCGAGAGATTGAATCGATCCAGGCCCGCGAAGGGGCAGAGACAGAGAAGGTGCGCGCGGAAGAACGGCTCAAGTACGAGCGCGCCCAGATTCAGACTGCCGAAGAACTGGCTGTTGCTGAAGAAAACAAACAGCGCCAGATAGAGATCGCTCGAAAAGCCCGTGAACGTGCCGTTCTGGTCGAGGCCGAACGAGTCGAACGGGACCAGCAGCTCGAAGCTGTCGAACGAAACCGCCTTGTCACACTCAAAGACATCGAGAAGGAAAAGGCCGTCGAGGTCGAGAAGAAGAACATCCAGGAGGTTATCCGTGAACGCGTCATGGTCGAGAAGGGCGTTGCTGAGGAACAGGAGAAGATCAAGGACACAGTAGAACTGGCCGGCGCCGAACGTCAGCGACAAGTCGAGGTTATCGCTGCGCAGCGTGAAGCCGAGGAAAACATGGTCATTGAAGTGAAGGCCGCGGAGGCAAAGGAGAAAGCCGCCAAGAGCCTTTACGAAGAGGCCGTCACCCAGGCCGAGGCACGGCGCCTCTCAGCGCAGAAAGAGGCCGAAGCCAAGAAGGTTCTCGCCGAAGGGCTCATCGCCGAGCGCTCAGCGGAAGGGCTTGCTGAGGTAAAGGTACGAGAGGCCGAGGCCAACGCCATCGAGCTCCAGGGCAAGGCCGAAGCAACAGCAGCGACGGAACGGGCCCGGGCCGATGCATTCGCGGTCGAATCCAAAGGCGAAGCAGAGGCCAAATCTGCCACGGCCAATTACAAGGCCGAAGCAGAGGGCACCGAAATAACCGGCTCCGCCGAAGCAAAGGCCATCGACCAGAAGGCCGACGCCATGAAGAAGTACGATTCGGTCGGAAAGGAGCACGAGGAATTCAAACTCGAGCTTGGAAAACAGGAACGGGTCGAGCTCGCCCAGATAGATGTCGATCGCCAGATAGCCGAAGCCCAGGCCGGCATTCTTGGAGAAGCCATGAAGTCAGCCGACATCGACATCGTCGGCGGCGACGGCGAGTTCCTGAACAACTTCTTCAAATCCATCACCCTGGCCAAATCCGTAGACGGTTTCGTCGACAAGAGCGAAGTCGTTCAAAAGCTCTCAAACGGCGACGTCAATAACTTGATGGAAAAGATTAAGGATCTCGTAAACCGTGAAGGCCTGGGCTCCGAGGACATCAAGAACCTGACGGTTTCCGCTCTCCTCGCACGTTTGGCACTGAAGGGCAAGGATACCAGCATCAAAGAAGAGGCAGCGGGCCTTCAGGGCATCGTGAAGAGCCTTGGCGCAGAGGACCTGATGGCGATGTGGTTAGCGAAGTGAACGTAATGAGTAATGAGTAATGAGTAATTGTCCTTTGGGGCTCATCTCATTATCCAAATCTGCATGGATCGGAGTTACTCATGAATTATCAAGATTGGATGACATCAGTACCTCCGACTATCACCAAGGATGACGTGTGGAAGATTACAGCTTACAGATTTGCACTATTCGTAGGAGAACTCGCCTGGTTGGATTGTGAGAAGCTTAATACCCACAGGCTTGGCAGGAATAATACCAGCCAATTAATCAGAGCCGCTGGCTCTATCAGCGCAAACATTGAAGAAGGCTTTTCCCGCAATTCAGACAAGGACAAGGCGCGCTTTTACGAATACGCATTAGGCTCCGCCCGTGAAACCAGGGGCTGGTACTACAAATCAAGGCATGCCTTCGGAGAAGAAGTCGCAAATCATCGAATGAAACTCTTGGAGGAAGTCATCCGTCTGCTGCTGACCATGATCCCCCAGAAGCGAAATGCCTACAAAGTCAGAGACCCTGGAGTTGAGTATGCAATCAGCCAACCAGAGGATGAGTTCGCAGGGCTAGAGGACACATTAAACAACGTCCCGATGCCCGAGTAACAACTTACTCATTACTCATTACTCATTACGTATTACGCCCCATGGCCGAAGAAGACATCCAACCCAACAAAGACGATCAGGCAGGTGAAGAACAGGCCCTCGAAGGCGGCGCCTATGAAGTTCTTCGCAAGCGGCTGCAGACTCTCGACTCTCAATTAGTAGAACGCCTGGAAAAACTGAATTCCAGGCGCAAGGAAACCTTTGGCGGGATGGAAAGCCAAATCGTAGGGAATGAGCGAATTCACACCGACAACAATTGTGTACCCCGAGACCTTGTTGGTCTCGGTGATCTTTTGATATTTGGATACAACGTCTTCATTGGGCTTAAAACCGAAACGAAACTAACGGACGTTTTTGCAGTTCATCGTTTCGACGGCACCGAGTTCCATGCCGTCGAACCAGACATTATTGGTGACCAGGATTTCGCTCGAGATTTCAAGGAACTGTACAAGTACTACAAGAACGCCAAGTTTCTTCAGTTCGTAAAATCCCCCGGCAAACTCCTGATAATCTTCCAGGCCGGCGATAGTATCTCGGACCACAAAATCTTTCGGTTCAGGATCGGGCATGATGAATCCCTGACCTACGTGGACGATCGTGGCGATGTCGAGTACAGGCTGCCAGCCCAGCATGATTTTCAGTGGACTGTCACCACCCGCGACAACCAGGTGATTGGCGCCCATCCCCATGTCTCTATTCAGGATCGAGTCTTCGTAGAAACGATCGGCGGCGACCTGACAATCAAAGTTGAAGACAACACCAGCACAGGCGAAGGCATCTATGCAGAGCCTGTCGAAGATCACGATCAATCACTCGACGATGCTTTCGTTGCCTATTCAATGGTAGGCGACTTGTTCCTTCTGAAAATCCTTCCGTACCGTGAGAGCAAATATCGTTACTTCGTTTTCAACTCAAAGGATCATTCGGCGGTTCGCATCGATTCCATCGAACAGGCATGCATACAGTTGCCTGAGGGGCACGGCGTTATTTTTCCAAAGGGCTACTACCTCCAAAGCGGAGTCTACCGGCAGTTCGATGAAGACGTCCAGGGCATGGTCTACCACGACTGTATCACGTCCCCGAATGGCGAGGATTACCTGTACGTTTTTTATCATCGGGAGCATGGCCGGCACATCCTTCTTCAATACAACCTGATCTCAAAGGAGATTTCGAATCCGGTCTTCTGCCACGGCAAATCACTATATGAAGATGGAAAGATGGTGCTTTTCAGTGCGCCCGATGAGGAGCCGCGCCGCAATCACCCGATGCAAATCTGGCAGACGCCGTTTTACAGCGATTCATACGATGTTCCCCACGAAGAAGATACCTTCCTTACTAAGGTAGGTAACCGCGACCTCGTTCGCGGTATCTCTGAGGGATTTGCCATCAGCCGGCTCGTGCAGACGGAACGTATCACCCTTGCAACTTACGAAGACCTTATCACATCATGCACCAACATGATGGACGGCTATCACTGGCTCGACCATGAAGAAACATTCAATGTCCGGGAAATAGTAGCATGGGTCAAAGCCGCAGGCATTGCCGCCATCGATGAGTACGACAAAGTAGTCAAAATCAAGGAAAACACTGCCGGCCAAATTAGGGAAAACCAGGATGCTGTTAGAAAACTGGCCCTGGAAACCACACCCGACCGCATGCAGAGCATTGATGATTTCGTTGATGCCCTGAGCGAAATACGCAGCCGCCGCGGCAAAGTCATTTCATTGCGTGAGCTAAGGTATACGGATCTCCCTGCCATCGAAGCGATGGATGAGCAGCTCGAAGAAGCGAACGAAGATGTCTCGATCGGCTGCGTTGATTACCTGCTCTTGCCGGAGTCTCTGATTCCATACTTGGACCGGAACGACGAAATCGAATCCGGATTAGGCGAGATCAAGAAAGTGACGGAGTTAAAGGAAGAGCAGGAAGAGCTCGAGGACCTCGCATCGCGGCTCGACCTGCTGACTGATATTGTCAACAACCTGAACATCGAAGACGCAACCAAGACCACGCAAATAGTTGATGCGATTACTGATGTTTATTCAGGAGTCAACCGCACGCGTGCACAGATCCGGAATCTCTACCAGGACTTGGGCAAAGCTGAAGCCCAGGCTGAGTTTGCCGCACAATATAAATTGCTCAGCCAGAGCATCACTAATTACATCGGCATGTGTGATTCGGTGGAGAAATGCGATGAATTCCTCACCAAATTAATGATCACCATCGAGGAACTGGAAGGACGCTTTTCAGATTTCGAAGAATTTGCTGAGCAACTCGCCGAGAAACGTGAAGAGGCATACAACGCGTTCTCCAACCGCAAACAGGTGCTCGATGAAGAACAGAAGCGCAAGGTCGGGGCGCTCATCTCTTCTGCAGAGCGAATCCTGAAGGGGATCATCAACCGGGCCGAGAGCTTCAGCGATGTGGATGAGGTGAATGCATACTTCGCTTCCGATCTGATGGTTTCGAAGCTTCGGGACATCATCCAACGCTTTTACGATATGGAAGAATCGGTCAAGGCGGATGATTTTGCCGGTCGCCTAAAAGGTACGAAGGACGAGATTCTGCGCCGTCTGCGAGACAAGCTGGACCTTTTCGAAGGGGGCGATAACGTCATTTCGTTCGGCGATTACAAATTCACCGTCAACACGCAGTCCCTGGAGCTCACAACCGTGCTGCGCGACGACGAAATGCTTTTCCACCTGACCGGGACGGATTATTACGAGGAAATTGATGACGAAGATTTTCTTCAGACTCGCGAATTGTGGCGGCAGGAAATAGTCAGCGAGAACCGCGATGTATATCGCGGTGAATACCTTGCGTATAAGATCCTGATGGCTGCGGCAAACAATGAAGATGGTTTCAACCTGACGGAACTTGCCGAACTGGTGAATGACGAAACTGGGCTTCTTGGTCGTGTCCGCGGTTATTCAGCGAATCTCTACAACGAAGGCTACGAAAAGGGCATTCACGACAGCGACGCTACAAAGATCCTACAGTCCTTGGTCGGGCTCTATAACACGACTGCCCTGCTTCGTTACGATTCTGAATCCCGGGCCTTTGCTATCATCTTCTGGTGTTTCTATCGGGACGAAGAGGAAAAGGTACAACTCCGCAACAAACTTAAAAGCTTCGGCGCTTTAGGCAGCATCTTCGAATTCAAGGATGTGAATTCGACTTATGTAACGGAGATTCGCGAAGCAATGGCGCCTTTCTTTGAAAGCCTTGGAAGGGATGTCACAGGCCCAACTATAAGTCTCGCGGCGGAGTATCTCTATAACGAACTCCAGGACAGCGACCTTCTCGAATTCACTATTAACGCCCTCGCTCAAGAGCTCCATGACAGATTCTTCGGCTATCTTGCCGAAAAAGGGAAGGCCGAAGATTTTAAATCCGATATCGGCGCCCTCGAAGGACAGACCAAACCACAAATCGACCTGGTCCACGATTGGGTCTCTACCTACGTCCGCACGCAGGAAGGACCGGACTCCCTGCATTTTATCTGGGAAGTCGTAGCCCTCATTGCCGCAGGCGAAGTGATTAAACGTGATACGTCATCCGTGACGACTTATGCGGAAATCGACGGCCTGCTCGGTCAACATCGGCTCATTGAAAACAGAAAATTCAAGATTCATTTCGATCTGTTCCTTATTCGGCTTAAACAATTTGCAGAAGAGCAGGTGCCGCTTTTCCAGAAATACCAGCACTTACGAACTCAGCTCACCCAGGCGCGCCGCGAGGAGCTCAGGCTTTCTGAGTTCGAGCCGAAAGTCATGGGATCATTTGTACGCAACAGATTGATTAATGACGTTTACCTGAATCTGGTGGGCGCCAATTTTGCCAAGCAGATGGGAGCAGCCGGCGATTCCAAGCGGACGGATCTGATGGGACTGCTCTTGCTCATCTCCCCGCCAGGGTACGGCAAGACCACTCTAATGGAATACATTTCAAACCGGCTCGGGCTTACCTTTATCAAGATCAACGGCCCGGCTATCGGCCATGCGGTGACTTCTCTCGATCCGGCCGAGGCATCTAATGCTACCTCTCGTGAGGAACTGCAGAAGCTCAATCTTGCCTTCGAGATGGGCAACAACATCATGATCTATCTGGATGACATCCAGCACTGCCATCCTGAGCTCCTGCAGAAGTTCATCTCTCTCTGCGACGCTCAACGCAAGATCGAAGGCGTCTATAAAAGCAAGACCAAAACATACGACCTGCGCGGGAAAAAGGTCTCGGTCGTGATGGCCGGGAACCCTTACACCGAAAGCGGCGATAAGTTCCAGATCCCGGACATGCTTGCCAACCGCGCGGACACCTACAACCTTGGCGACATTTCCAGTACAGAAAGCAAAGCGTTTGAAATGAGTTTCATCGAAAACGCGATGACTTCGAATCCTGTGCTCAGCAAGATCAGCAGCCACGGCCACGACGATATCTATCGATTTATGCAGATTGTTGAGACCGACAGTCGCGAGGGAATCGAATTCGACCACGGATACTCTTCCGAGGATGTGAGCGAAATAGTTAATGTCCTTACTAAACTGTTTCGCGTGCGTGACGTGGTCCTGCGCGTGAATCAGGAGTACATTTATTCTGCGGCGCAGGAGGACGATTACCGGACCGAACCGCCCTTCAAGCTTCAGGGCTCCTATCGCAACATGAATCGAATCGCTGAAAAGATCTTTCCAGTGATGACAGACAAGGAAGTCGAACAACTGATTATCGACAGCTATTACAACGAAGCCCAAACCCTTGCCTCCGGAGCCGAAGCCAATCTGCTCAAATACAAAGAAATCAATGATCTCCTCACCGAAGAAGAGGAGAAGCGGTGGTCAGCCATCAGAAGCGAGTTCAATCGCCGCCAGTCGCTCGCGGGTATGGACGACGAAGATGACATAGGAAAGGTCCTCTCCCAACTCAGCGGCTTCAACAGTAATTTAGGCGACATGCGTGAAGTGCTTGCGGGTGCTGCCAACTACCTCGCCCAAAGCATGGAAAAGGGATTTAATCAAAACCTCAAAATCGTGGTGGATGAAAACCTGCTCAAGATGCTCACAAAAGGTAAAGCAACTGTGAAGCAGGCGGAGGAATAGTGGTGCCCGGCCTTGATCCTTTCGAAGAGCTGTGCGGAATCGTTGACGCTCTAAGCTCAGCTAAAATCGAGTTCGCAGTCTGTGGTGGCCTTGCGGTAGCCATATACGGTTATGCTCGCACAACGCAGGACATCGATATTCTTGTCAGGGAAGAGGACCTCGACGATATACAGGCCACTGTCCAGCCTCTCGGGTTCGATATTATTTCTGGTTTTATGCGATTCAAGAGAGGCACCCCTGACGAGCGCAGGATATTTCGTATTCTCAAGATCGAAGGATCGCACGATATGATGTTAGATCTGATTCTGGCAGCAGAAGGGCACAATGATGTTTGGGAGAGCAGAACAACGGCAGAATTTGAAGGGCGCAAGTTCCCGATAGTTTCGAGGCTCGGGTTGAAAAAGATGAAACAGGAAGCTGGAAGAGCTAAGGACCTCGCAGATATCGACGAACTGGGGTTAGACCGTGTCGAATAACATAACTGATAAGCATGCTGAAATTGACATGTCTCCAGAAGCCATGATTGGCCGCCTGAAGAAGTCTGCGGCCCTGTATCGCATGTCACTAAAGCTTGGTAAATTCAGGCCAGCGAATGTGCCTCAGTTTGTAGATGCAGAGAATGAACTGCTGCCATTACCAGAAGAACTAATAAGAGATGACGACGGTTTTATTAGAGTTGCTGGTTCTCGGGTTGGTTTATTCCATCTCGTGAGTCTCCACCGCGCCAAAGGGCTCGATGCCATCGAGCTCAACAAACATTTCTACATGAAACATGATCGACACGTATCTGTCTGCTATCTCATGCAGGTGCTTAAGTTCTACGAAGAGAATAGAGCAGTCATCGATCCTCTTGTGGATTACTACGATCAGGACGGGTGCCCAGCATCTTCCCGATGTTCCAAGTCACGCGAATGATGTATACGCTCACTCGTAGCCACAGGCTGCTGCTGCCAGCCTGTAGGCTCATCTGAATTTAACCTGGCTCACGGGCTGGCAGCCTGTCGCCACAGGATCCCCGTAGCAAAGCTGCCAGGGCGAGTAACAATCGCCGCTCACGGCGGTTGGAGCATTCCTGAATGCCAGAAGAAGGAGCGAGAGGTGAAAAGCTCTCAGAGACTCAATCGCCGATCCGGACGTAATACGTCGCGCAAAAAGAAGCCGCCCGTCATTCTTTTTGTCGGGCTGGCTGTGGCTTTTGCCGTGGTATTTGGCGCAACATTGACCGTATTGAAGTCGAATAACCCTCAATCGCGGCAAATGAAGGGATACAAGAAGGCCGAGAAAACGGACGCTTCCACGACGACCATTCCCGGGCGGCCCGCCGTCAGACCGCCCGTCGCAGAAACTGCTTCTACAACTTTCAAAGACATTAGTGATTTCGCGAAAGAAAATCCGGACGCTTATGGGGAAATCATCGAGATGTATCGAAAGATCTCGAAAAGCACTGACAATGAAAACGATAGAAGACGAGCGGTTATTTCCATCAACTCGTTACAGAAAAAGTGGGCAGGGGCCGCGGCCGAAGCGCTTGATGGAGTTCAGAACAACGTGAAGGCCCACCTCGCAGCATTACAGTTTGGAATGGCCGAGGCCGCTTTGGAGGAATTCCCGATTTCGCTCCTTCATCGCGGGGTGGCTGATGAAATTGAGAAAGTGCGGTTGCAGATTAACGAGGCAAAAGTCGCTTTTATCTCGGAGCTAAAGACAGAGGGAGAGCCGTTGTTGAAAAGAGTTTCCGGCGACCTTTCCAGGGAAGATCTCACCACCTTGAATTCGATTCTGAAGAGGACAAAAAGGGACGACCTCGGCCTCACCTTTCGACAGGCAAGAGAGGTGGGTGATTTTTCCAAGCGCGTCTCAACTGCAGTCTCGCGGCACAGAGCCCATGCTGGCAAACTAATCGCGCTAAAGGATCAGTTCTGGGATTCCTATCGGCACCTGATCAGAAGTAAACAATTCGAGCAGGCTCGAAATACTGTACATCAGTCCGAAGCTCTGAGTGAAGAGGAAAGAAATCTGCTGGCACAACACACTTCTGTTGTTGAGAAATCTCTTGTACCGGCGTCCAGAAATCTGCCTATTGTGAAGGCGCTCTATGAATTTTATTTCGGCGATGAGGCCGAATCTATCTCCCAGTTCAGGCTCGCATCGAAATCAGGAGAGGACGTTCGTCTGTATCTGGATCTGCTGGGTGCGGATCTGCCGGAGTGGATGAGGGGCGTGTTCGAGATTCCGGACGAATCTTCGGACAGTCATGGAAACACCATAAGAACAGGTGTGGAGAAGCCTTCCGGGCTGCCTCATGAGGTTCGACATAAATCGTCCGGAATTCACTTTGTGTTGCTTCCGGCTGGCCAGTTCAGAATGGGAAGCCTGGAAACTGAGCAAGGCCGCAAGCCAGATGAGGGGCCCGTTCATTCAGTAGAAATCACTCGTCCCTTTTATATGGGCAAGTACGAGATCACCGGCGCGGATTGGAGGAAGGCCAATGGCGCAAAATTCGTTTACACACGGGGCGAAGACTTTCCGCTCACAAAGATCCGCAAACTTACTGCGATGATGTTTGCCAGCCAGTTAAGCCGGCAATTGCCACTGGGACGGATTCGCCTCCCGACTGAAGCAGAATGGGAGTATGCCTGCCGGGCCGGCAGCACGGCTCCCATGCACTATGGCAGCGATCCGGAGTACACCAGGACCATGGATTACGGTTGGTTCAAAGAGAACTCCGGTGGAAAGGTGCGACCGGCGGGCATGAAGAAACCGAATCGCTGGGGCCTGTACGACATGATCGGGAACGTCTGGGAATTTGTTCTCGATAACTACGATGTTTACCCCACCGAGCCGAAAAAAGATCCCTACTACCCGCCCGTCGGAAATGACACCCGCACTATTCGCGGAGGCGGAGTTCTATCCCCCGCCAGCCAATTGAGATCTGCCGCTCGCAGCAGAATCCGCTATGCGGCCACGGGCGAGATTCATGGATTCAGGCTGATGGTCGAGCATCCGCGCAGAGAGCCCGGAATTGCCGGTCTGGCGAATCCCGTTTTCAAAAACATGTTTACCTCCAAGGCACAGGATTCATGGGTGCGATCAGGGGACGCTTTCTTCAATTGGGGATCGGGCCTCGGATGGACGGACGGCGGCCCTGGAGGCATCGTCTATACAGCAAAGAAATTCAGGAACTTCATCCTCAGGTTCGATTGTCTTGCCAGCGACCTCGTGAGGTCGGATGCCGGTATTTCTTTTCCAGTAAATGGCCCGGACATCACCAATGATAAAACTGAAAACACCTTTGAAATAGAGCTCTCAGGCACGAACACCGGGACAGTTTTCTATAAAGGTGAAACATTCCAATCCACCGAACTGCCTCTCCAGCCCGGATGGAATTCAATCGAGCTCGTCGTGTGGGAACGCGAGGTCTTTACCACGCGGGAGGGTGCCGTCATCACCCACTGGCAGCGCCCTTCTCTGGACGAAGGCTTCCTGACTATCGAGGGAGCAAAGCAGCAGTTCTGTTTCAGGAATTTCAGAATCCTGGAGTTGCAGCAGAAACCGGCGGCGCTTATCAAAAGATTGGCCGAGCAGGCGATGTCGTTGTGATGGGAGCTCACGCTCCGTCGTTCTCTATGCTCAGGGCTTGGTGCCCTTGCGGCTACGACATCCACCACTCCCTTGCCCGCCCTATCGATTCTTGCCCGCATTTCTCAAGGATCAGACGCCTTGAATGGCGTGGCGACAGGCTGCCACCAGATTCTTTCGTAAAAGGGCGACATCAGCCGATTTCCGGCCTGAAAGGCCATAAACATATCAGCCCAGGGCAACGCCCTGGGAACAGGGAGAAAAGACAGTCCTAGCCCTGTAAGGGCGACACAACTTGAAGTCTCAGCGATTTGTGCCGCCCTTTCAGGGCTCAAGGGTGACCCTTCCTCATAACCCAGGGCGTTGCCCTGGGCTGATATGTTTGGCCCCTTCGGGGCGACCAGTGTTCAGAATCGACTTTTTACGAACGAATCTGCCAGCCTGTCAGCCCAGAAGACCGTGATCCGATCAGATCGTCGAAAGTGACAGAGTGTTGATTCCCCTGTTTTATTCAGAATTGAGAAAACCGACGGCTGAAAGGCTGGTGGCACCAGCCTGTGGTAGCGGCGGCGTCTCGCCGCCGAACTACTGCGGCGGGACGCCGCAGCTACGCTGCAAGAGGGCTCGAACGAGCCAGAGACTTTTTACGAACGAATCTGGCAGCAGCCTGTGGCCACGAGCGGAATTACGTCTTTCTCATCGTCCTTCTCATCGTCTTAATCTCTGTCCTGGAGCAAATTGAGATTAAGGCGAAGAGAAAGACGATGAGAAAGAGCCAGCAAGCCTCACGTTGCCTTGATGTCTACTATGTTTTGGGCGAAGAATGAGGAGATGGACTTTTTGCGAAGGCCCCTGGCAGACTGTCGCCACGAGGTCGGGCCGGAAACATGTGAGAAATGGCGGCTAGCGCTGATTCTCCCCTGGGATGGCTATTCCCCATTTCTTGAGAAGGTGCTTTTCCACCTTCTTCTGAAACTTTGCCTTGCGCTCATATCTGGCTATCAGTTTCTGTGCCTCGTCGGCTTCTTCAGTCTCCGGATAACGCCTGAGGAGGCGTGTCCATATTCCCTCAGCCAGGTGATAGTCTTCCGCACGCTGGGCGCACCTGCCTGCAATGATGTAGAGATTGGGCAGGTTCATTCCTTTCCCGCGCCTTGGGTCCTTTTCAACTGCCATTATCACGTACCGCAGGTCGTCGACACTGTTTACGAGCCGGTTCGTTCCGGGATAGGCGTAGCCATTGAGGCCGCGGACCATTCGGATCTCGAGATCGGTTGGATCCATCAGGATGGCGAAATCAAGATCGGCCACTGCCTGCCCGAAGACGACGGGACCCGCGTAATGCTGTGCCAGCTTGGAATCTTTTTTTCCCAACTCGACACTTCGAAGAATCTGGTAGCTCGAGTAGTAAGCCAGAGCGACCGGGTCCACTCTTCCGCCGCGCTTGATCCGATAGATCTTGTATGAGGAATTCAGAAGATCGAAATACTTGATGGCTTTCTTCCACGTTTCGATGGCCGGCTCTTTAAGAAGCAGAGCGTGGTATCGCCGAACGACCTCCATCACGAGCGGTCTGTTCGTCGGCTCGCGCGCCAGTGCGATTTCAAGCTCTTTAAGGGTAAAGGAGGCAGATGCCTGGCTTTGAAGCGCGAACGATAGAATTAAGAGGGCGGCTGTTTTATTCATGGCTCGTCAGACAGTTCACTGAGCGGGCAGCGTTAGCGGGTAAGGTCTCGTGGTCTCGGCGCTCCGCGCCGCGTCCGAAAGAGCTGCCGCGGCGACAGCTTTACAGATCCAGAAAGAACTGCCGCGGAGTGACAGCACCACAAGGGCTTCCGGTACCTGTGTTCTAACTATTCGCTTTCCCGTTGCATCCTCCCGCGTCTTTTACCGCGAAGAGTTTTCTTGTATTCCGTTTTGGGCGGCGTGGTTTCTTTGCCCTGGATTTTCTGGATGCGGTCGCGCAATTCCGCGGCGCGTTCGAATTCCAGGTTCTTTGCGGCCTCGAACATCTCCACTTCCAGCTCACGAATGACCTCTGCGGTCACGTATTCTTCTTCATTTTCATGAACCGCTTCCTGGGCGAAGCTGCGGCCCTTGACCTCCGCTTCGATGCCGGCCTTGATCTCTTTCTTGATCGTTTCGGGTTCGATGCCGTGCTTTTCGTTATGTCGAAGTTGCAGGCGGCGGCGGCGGGCGGTCTCGTTCATCGCGTCGCGCATGGAAGGCGTGACCCGGTCCCCGTAAAGAATGACGTGGGCGTTTACGTTTCGGGCCGTGCGGCCGATGGTCTGAATAAGTGATTTGTAGTTCCGCAGAAAGCCCTCCTTATCCGCGTCCAGGATTGCCACGAGTGACACTTCGGGAAGGTCCAATCCTTCTCTCAACAGATTCACGCCGACGAGAACATCAAATTTTCCTTCACGGAGATCCCGCAGCACCTGGACACGATCCAGCGCATCGATTTCAGAATGCAGGTACTGGCCGCGCAGGCCCTCTTCCTCGATGAACATGCTCAGTTCCTCCGCCATCCTTTTCGTGAGAGTGGTCACTAAAACTCGTTCCTCCACTTCAGCGCGAGCCGCGATCTCCTTCATCAGGTCGCGCAGTTGTCCGTCAGCCGATCTTACCTCGATGGTCGGATCGACGAGGCCCGTTGGCCGGATGATCTGCTCTACGATACGGCCCTGCGATCTGTCGATCTCATAATCGTCCGGTGTGGCGGAAACGTAGAGGATTCGCTTGTTGCGCTCTTCCCATTCATCGAATCGCAGCGGGCGATTATCCAGTGCGGAGGGGAGCCGGAATCCGTGGTCCACCAGGTTCAGCTTTCGAGATCTATCCCCCGCGTACATACCGCGAATTTGTGGAATGCTTACGTGCGACTCATCGATGATCAGCAGGTAATCATCAGGAAAATAGTCGTAGAGCGTGTACGGCGGCTGCCCCTCATCACGCCCGCTGAGGAATCGTGAGTAGTTTTCAATACCGGGACAGAAACCGACCTCCATCAGCATCTCCAGGTCGTAACGTGTGCGCGCTTCCAGGCGCTGCGCTTCCAGTAATTTTCCATCCTTGTTGAATGCTTCGAGCCTTTCGTCGAGCTCGTCCTCAATCAGCCCGGAAGCAGCCTGTAGTTTTTCTTCAGGGGTGACAAAGTGCTTGGCCGGGAAAATAGTGACGCTCTGCAAGTCGGAGATAATCTCGCCGGTCATCGAATCAAGCTGCTGAATTCGGTCGACCTCGTCTCCCCAGAATTCGATCCGCACCGCAAGCTCTTCATAGGATGGAATCACTTCGACCACATCGCCTCGCACACGGAAATGACCGCGGGTGAACGAGTAGTCGTTGCGGTCGTACTGCATGTCGACCAGATTGCGTAGAAAGTCATCGCGGTCGATCGTGTCGCCCTCTTTTACATGAATCATCATGCTCTTGTAATCTTCGGGCGAGCCGAGCCCGTAGATACAGGAAACGCTGGCCACGATGACGACATCATTGCGCGTGAGGAGTGAGCTCGTTGCGTGCAGCCTCAGGCGATCGAGATCTTCGTTCACGGAGGTCTCTTTCTCTATGTAAACGTCGACATTGGGCATGTACGCCTCTGGCTGATAGTAGTCGTAGTAGCTGACAAAGTAGCCCACCGCGTTGTTTGGAAAAAAGTCTCGCAGTTCCACATAAAGCTGCGCAGCGAGGGTTTTATTGTGTGACATTACCAGCGTGGGCACTCCGAGCTCCTGGATCACATGCGCCATGGTGAATGTCTTGCCCGAACCGGTGACGCCCAGCAGCGTCTGCGCTTCGTGCCCCTTTCGGTATCCCTCCGCAAGGGACTCTATCGCCCTTGGCTGATCACCGGCAGGTTCGAAAGGGGCTTGTAGATCGAAATCGGACATTGACGGAATGGTTGATGGTTAATGGTTGATGGTCGGATCAGTTGCTGAGATCATCAGCAAATATCACGTGCGGGCGAATGGCATCTATGTTGCGGTCGGAGATTCTGTCATCAAGCTTGCTCAGATCTTCAACAGAATGGAACTTGCCGCCAGATTTCCGGTATTCGACGATCTTCACGGCTCTGCCCGGTCCGATGGCTGGCAGCACCTCCAGCTCCCACTGCGGCGCGCTGTTGAGATTTACTTTGCGTTCTACCTGCTCAAGAGAAAAGCTCATCGAGCTCTGCCGCCAGTTCCTGAAAGCCTTCATGCCAACCGCTCCAATGCCCACAAACAGGCACGCAAGAATGACGATCTTCTCTTTTCTCCGCGGATCTGCAGTTGTTTTCATTGCCAGGCGTGAGATCCATCAGTAAGTGAGCGAACTGATCGTGGGGCAGTCCTCGGGTGCCACCGCCTTATTGCTCCTGTTTTTCCGTAAATAATTCTCTGAAACTCCTCTTCGGAAATTCTGGCAGCTCTCTCTGCTTTCCCCAATCGTTGAAGCGGTTGTAGAGCAGGAAACGTGACATCCTCGGACCGATTAGCCGCATCAGTTTACCGGCGAGCTCGTAGAGCTTCGGCCGCTTAAAGATGAAAGCTGCAAGCTTCAAGGCGATGCTCTTGTCGGCAGGCACGAGACCTCTTTTGCCGATCTCTTTGCGCCAAGTGAGCAGTTGATGATGGATTGGAATCTTCACGGGGCAGATATCGCTGCACGAACCGCAGAGGCTGCACGCATAGGGGAGCGAATGATATGCCTGCGCATCGCGGGCCGGAGCGAGCACGGAACCGATGGGGCCGGGGATGGTGGCTTCGTAGCTGTGCCCTCCGCTGCGCCGGTATACGGGGCAGGTGTTCAAGCATGCGCCGCAGCGGATGCAATTGAGGGCAGCGCGAAATTCCTCGCTGCCCAAGAGCTCGCCGCGCCCGTTATCGAGCATGACGATGTGCAATTCGCCTCCCGGAATAGGGCCATGAAAATGCGAGGTGTATGAAGTGATCGGCTGGCCCGTGGCTGAGCGCGCGAGAAGGCGGAGAAACACACTCAGGTCCGCAGCATGGGGGATGATCTTTTCGATGCCCATGCAGGCGATATGCAGGCCCGGTAACGAGACACCAAGGTCCGCGTTGCCTTCGTTGGTGCAGACGACGAATCCGCCGGTTTCGGCGACCGCGAAGTTGACCCCGGTGATGCCTGCATCCGCACTCATGAACTTCTCACGCAGATGATGTCTCGCCGCTTCAGTGAGGTAGTGTGGATCGGTCGCGCCTTCTTCCGTGCCGAGATGTTTGTGAAAGAGCTCGCCGACTTCTTCCCTCTTCGTATGGATGGCCGGCAGCACGATGTGGCTGGGCGGCTCTTCTCTCAACTGCACGATACGTTCGCCAAGATCGGTATCAACGACTTCGATGCCGTGCCCCTCGAGAAACGGGTTCAGGTGACACTCCTCGGTCAGCATGGATTTGCTCTTTACGATCTTCTGAACGCCATGACTGTCCAGGATGCCGTGGACAATTTCATTGAGTTCAACGGTCGTCTGAGCCCAGTGCACTTTGGCGCCCAGTTTCGTTGCGTTCTCTTCGAACTGTTCCAGGTATTCGGCGAGGTGCGAGGCGGTGTGCGCCTTGATTTCGGAGGCCGTCTTACGCAGGTGCTCCCACTCCGGCAGCGAATGCGCCATGCGGTCCCGCTTCTCACGCACGAACCACAGGGCCTGGTCGTGCCAGTGAGCACGGGCTCCGTTTGCGACAAACTTGGCGGCATTGGTGGCGTGGTTCATTGGGGAGGGGGAAGAGGTGAATGGTGAATGGTTGAATGGTGAATGGTGGAAGAGAGGAAGAGGGGAATGGTGGAAGAGGGGAATAGTGGAATGGTGAAATGGTGGAAGAGGTGAATAGTGGAATAGAGGAAGAGGTGAAGGATGTTGCGAGCTAAAGGATGTGTGAGCCTGGCCTCTTAATCGTTATCGTAATCTTTATCTTAATTGGGAGGCTCAGAAAAGATGAAGAACCAAAAAATCAGAGATTAAAAACTGGTCCCAAAACAAGCGCGATTCTTCGCATACTGTTCGTGGACAAGAGCTTCAACATAAGTCGAGAGGCAATTCAGGTGAAACAACTCTTTACGCCGAAGGCGTTGAACAACGTAGCCCGGGGCAAAGTGAGCGAAGCGAGCGACGCCCTGGGAACAGTCACGCGCAAATATGAATGCCAACAGCGCAAACTCCGGCCAACCTGGAATCGCCTCAAACACGCATACATGCGTGTTTGAGGCGATTCCAGATTGGCCGGAGTTTGCGCTGTTGGCATAGGTCGGAGGTGGCATTTATACCCAGGGCGGCGCTACGCTTGCCCTGGGCTATGTTGTTCAACGCCTTCGGCGTAAAAGCGCACGGAAAGTGCGCTACCTGGTTCTGGTTCTAGAACCCCACACACCTGAAGAACCACGGAAGAAAGTGAAGATTAAAAGTAAGAGGCCGTACCACTGAATGGATTGCTCCAGAAAATCAAAGAAAGCAGAGATTAAAAGCAAGACCAAAAGTAAGAGTCAGCCCCTCTAAACATTACAGCCCCTCTCAGGTTTCAGCGCCCTTTGCGCCTACTTGGGTAGACGAGGCAGGGCACGGGCCGCAGCGGAGGAGATGAGCTTCACCGGATCAAAACTCAGGACAAGCGTCACACTTTTCGGCGGAGCCGGGTTCTTTTCGCTGAGAAAAACCACATTACGATTCTGATCCAGAACGGTGAGCTTGAAGTTGTTCAAACGCCCTCCATGGTTGCCTTCCGTGCGATTCCAGATGGTGATGGTATCGATGGGATGGGTGATGCCGAGGTCGACTTCCCACCACGGGTTGTCTTCTTCGTTGGTGTGAGTAGAGGTGCGGTTGTTGTAAATGCCGTCGGTTTTCCCATCGATAGCGCGGTGTGCCGGACCATTGTAGTCAATGCTCGACTGGCGCGCGGTGCCACCTCGGGCGATGTTCTTGCCCCCGCTGAAAATCTGTACCTCGGAGAGTGTGAGCACTCCACGATGAGGAAGCTCGATGCGGACAATCTGCCCCCTGGGCGCTTGCTTGTTTGAATCCAGATGCTCCGGCAAGCCCTTCACCAGCGGCCGAATCATGGGAGACATCGATTTGAGGATGGCCTTGTTTTTCAGCCATCGGGTTGCATTCACAAAGTCGGCCAGGCGCTCGATGCTCTTTGCCGATTCGGTGTAGATGCCATTCACGTCGCCTGTCGCGGTAAGAAGGGCCGCCAGCGCGGCCTCCCGAATGATCTCACGAGGAAACTCGCCGGCTATTTTTTTCAAGTCTGCTGTTACGGCGAGCAGTTCCTTTTTATCGAGCATCGGCAGTAGCGCGCAAAGCGATTCAACCCGCTCTTTCTTTGCCTTCTCAGAGCCGTAAAGCTGATCCAGCAGCACTGCGGTCGCGGGCTTGCTGTTGAATCCGGCAAGTTTCTTGAGTGCATCCATTCGATGTTCGAGCCCGACGACATCTCGAGCCAGAATGGTCTTACACACTTCCTTGATGCGCGGCAGGCGAACGAGCTCGTGGTCGTTGACCCGCCCGAGGATGTACTTGATGCCGGCAGGATTATCTTTGCACACCTCTTTGCCTGCGAGGATGGCCGACTTGATGTATGGCTCGAGGGTGCGCATGGATTCATCGAATGCATGGACCAGCGCGTAGTCCCGGTGATAGCGCAAAGTCTCGAGCACAATCTCCGTGGCCCTGTGATCGCGGAAGGCGCTCGCCGCATTGATGGTTTCGAGTCGAACCAGAGGGTCGGGATCGTTGGCCTGTTTGGTAAGCAGCGCGGCCGCGCCGGGGATTTCATTCAACCAGTATCGAAGCACGCGAGTGGCCGCGGCCCGCACCCGGTAATCTGAGGCAAACAGAAGCTTCTTCAAGAGTGCTTCATCCGGGCTGTGATGATGCTGGAGTACCCAGAGCCCTTCCAGGGCCAATCGCCGGCGCTCCGGGCTGTTCAAATCGAGTCGCTTAGTCCATTGCTTCACCGCGGCCACGACTTTCTTCGAGTCCCTGCTGCCCAGCTCTCGCCGGGCCCGATAGCGCGCATTGTCTTCCAGGAGACTGAGCTGGTTGAGCAGCTCCGGTATGGTCGCCCCCTTCACCTGAAACGAAGGCAGGAGGCGTTTCAGCACATTGGTGACGCGCCAGATGCGTCCGTGTTTCTTATCGCGGTGTGGATGCCTGAAGGAATGCTGTGTGTGCCCGATGATCGGGTTGCACCAGTCAACGATATAGAGCGCGCCATCAGGGCCGAAGCGAAGGCCTACCGGTCTGAAAAACTTATCCTTGCTTCTTATGAAATCGGCTTCCGTGGTCCGCTTGAATGTCGAGCCATCGTCATCGAGTGAGTGCGCTCTTATCATTGGAAGATGCAGGCAATTGGCGACGACCATCCTGTCCTGCATGTAGTAAGGGAACTGGCTGCTCGAAACCAGGGCCAGTCCGGATATTGGCCGCAGATGCTGTTTGAAGATCTCCTTGGTCAATCTGTGTCGATGGGGAAAACCCAATCTGCTGGCCACGGGAGCGACATGAAAGACACGTGCGTGCATGGGCTCACCCAGGAAGTTCTGTCCCCATTTGTCAAAGACATGTCCCCAGGTGTTCGTCGCCTCGATGCGGGTATGGGCTTCGAGTTTGTGTGTCTTGGGCTCGTAGCGAACGATGGTCGAATGTTCGAACTTCTTCACACCATACGGGGTCTCAACCTGGGACCGGATATCGTTGCCGTGCTGAAAATAAAGGGCGCCTTCCGGGCCCCACACCAGGCTGTTGTTCCCATGAATCGAGTTTTCCGTTCCGAATCCCTGGAGCAGGATGCGGCGCTCGTCCGCGCGGCCGTCGCCGTTGGTATCTTTGAAGAAGAGTAGATCAGCGTTCTGGGTGACATAGGCGCCGCCGTGTCCCAACTCGAAGCTGAGCGTGTGGTGAAGTCCGTCAGCAAAGACGGTGGATTTGTCTGCGCGACCGTCACTGTCTGTGTCTTCGAAAATGAGAATCTTACCTTCGAATCTCGAGCCGGGCAGGAAGTGCGGATAGCCGGGCATGGTGCTCACCCACAGGCGGCCCTCGTTGTCGAAGACGATGCATGATGGATTGCGGAGTTCCGGAAATTTTTCCTCCGAGGCGAACGCATGAATCTGGTAGCCCTTCGGAAGCTCGAAAGAAGCCTGGCTTTCGGCAGTCGTGAGGATCTTTGCCGGCTTGTCATTGCGCTCCGGTTTCAGTCTGATCGTCTTCGAGTAATCCGGCTTCTTTGAAACTTCCTCACCACGTGCCAGAGCCCAGATGCGCCGGTCGTGAACCGCGATGATCTGGTCGAGCTTCTTCGACTCTTCTTTGAAACTCTTGTCGCCGTAGTGCCGCTTCTCGTCAGAGTAAACGTAACGCCCATTCAGCGGCTGATAGCGGTGGTAAAAAAGTCGGGACTTTTGTCTGACCTCCTCGGTCAGTCGATCTTCAGGAGCAGTCTTGCCCACTGTTTCAGGCTCTCCTGGAGGCGCTATGCCGACCTCACCGAACAGGTGCCCGGCAATCTCTGCGCTCGCCAGCCGATAACCTTCTTCGGTGAGATGGATGCCGCTGTGCGACAGCTCTCCCGCGTCGGATGTCTGATACCAGGCGCGGCTGGGTTCGTACAGATCGACAAAGAGGATCTTAAACTCGCCGGCAATCCGCTTCACCGTGTCGGAGAAGGTCTTGAGCAGCTTGTTCCGATGATCAAGTTTGCCGCCAGGATCAAAGGGCTGGGCGATCGGTGAGACAAGGACGAATCGCAGGTTCTTATCATATTTGCGGCCCCGCAGATCCTTTATCTTCCAGTGGTAATGGTCACGGAATTCCTTCAGCGCTCCTGCGCCCCTGAAAGAAGCGTTCATGCCGAAGCAGAGAATGAAAACATTCGGCTTGAACGCATCAATGATGCGGCGTCCGTACCAATCATATTTGTGAGGCCGAAAACGGTGTGACGGCTCTTCGCCGGCCCATGAAAAGTTGCGCACTTTGAGTTTGTGGTTGGGGAAGCGCGCATGAATCATCGATTCCAACTGTCCGTGATAACGCATGCGTGCACCGAAACCGTTGCCAACGATCGCAATGCGATCTCCGGGGTTGAGCTTGAGCAACGGCTCGCACGTTATGACCGCGGCAAGTGTCAGCAGCGGAAGAAGGAATGTCTTGATTCTCAATGTTCAGCCGTCGAATTTTGTAGGTGCCGAAATGGGGCAGGAGAATAACAGATGGGGCCTGAAAGGCATTTGGAGTAGAAGATTTCCCAAGGAATCGGACAGACGAGGAGAGAGAAGATAAGTGGGACAAAAGTAAGAGCTGAGCTTTGATTGCGGCTCTGTTTCGTGTAAGAGAGGCAGCATGAACAGTCGCAACGGGCTCCCTTCGCGTGAGCAGGATTGGGATGCCCGATAGCGGCCGCGCTCCGGATGTGGTGAAACATCGACGCGTGAAACACTGTTCTTCAGGTGTCTGGCTTGTGGTCTGTGGCTTCTTTCTGAACGCTTCCCAACCGAATCAACCCGAAACGAGGTAACCCTATGCATAGCGTACTTTCTTTAACCGTTTCCGAGTCCAAGCGACTCATCGCAAAAGGAGTGAGCCAGGCAGATTTCGTTCGTCGCGCGATGGATGAGGGCACGCTTGCCATGGGATCGGGAACTACGAACGGCTACATCTTCGAGGAGATTACCGGCAAGAAGATCGACAAGTATTCCTTCGTCACCGGGAACACAGTGCCGAGCGGTTACTCCGGCCCTGAGCTGACCTACACGCATCCCGATCTCGTCATCCAAAAAGGAGAACGTCTGAACATCGCGGCTTCGAAAGCCCTTGCCGACATGGGCCCCGGCGATGTCTACATAAAGGGCGCGAACGCAGTCAACTATGAGCGGAAACAGGCGGGCGTTCTCATCGGCCATCCGACCGGCGGCGGGGTGGGAGCAGCCATTGGGACGGTCGTCTCGAAGAGAATCTGTTACCTGCATCCGGTGGGCCTGGAAAAGAGTGTGTCTGCGGACCTCGATGAGGTGGCCGAGCGGATGAACCGGGATTCTGACGGGACGGGTGTGGTCCTCTGGGTGGTCCCCGGTGTGATCTTCACAGAGGTCGAAGCGCTTCGCGTCCTTGCCGATGTCGAAGCCATCCCGGTTGCATCCGGAGGGGTGGGCGGTGCCGAAGGCGCGGTGTGGCTGGCCTTGTTCGGAAATAGCGATCAACTCGACAAGGCAGAGGAGGTCGTTTCATCCATTCGCGGAGAACCGCCTTTCATCGAGCGATAACGGACAACCAAGTCCTGCCATTCCCATGAATGAGAACACAGCAGACATCGAGAAGACATACGAATGCGACGTGCTCGTCATCGGTTCCGGTGTAGCCGGTTACTGCGCAGCCATTCAGGCGGGACGGTGCGGCTGCGAAACGGTTCTGATCGAGAAAGACGAAGTGCTGGGCGGGAACTCCGGGCCGAATCTCGGCGTAGGCATCACCGGCGCCGACCGCTTCAATCACTACGCAACCGAGACCGGGATCATCCAGGAATTGCAGGAAGAAGCTGCATGGGTCGGCGCTTTTACCGCGGTCACGCAAGGCACCATGCCTTACAGCATCTCCCGGCGAAACGAAGCAGTAGTGCAGGAGTTCCTGGAGAGAGCCGGGGTCCGAGTTTTGAAGCGCCACTACGCGCGGCGGCCAATCACTGAAGACAACCGCATCACGGGCGTCATCGCCGAGGACCTGGCATCCTTCCGGACGGTTCAGATCAACGTTCGACACGTCGTCGTTGAGGCGTCCGGTGACGGAGAGATGGCCGCTCGGGCCGGGGCGGATTTCGACGTGGGCAGCGAAGCGCAAAGTGAATATGGGGAGCGCTCTGCGCCGGCCGAACGGGAAGACCTCGTCCAGGGCACGAGCCTGGTCGCCATCGCATACCAGGCGGAACGTGAGGTCCATTTTCAGCCGCCGCCGGATACGCCACCGTTCGTCCCGCGCATCTGGCAGGGAGCGATGGGCGGGTTCCTGAAGCACCACGACGGTTTCTTCAAAGACAATAAAAGGCTCATCTTCCTTTACGTCACCGAAGCCGGCGGCGATATGGACACGATCCGTAACGACGGCGAAATCTACGAGCGCCTCTTGAAACAATTGTGGGCTGAATGGGATCACATCAAGAACGGCCCGCACCGTGAACAGTCGAGAAACTGGGACCTGCTCTGGGTGAGCCCCAAGGCCGGGAAACGAGAGAGCCGCCGCTTCATGGGCGACTATGTCCTGACGCAGACCGACCTGGAAGAAGGAAAACTGTTCCCGGACGACATCGCTTACGGCGGGCACGACTTCGACGACCACCGGCCCTTGCGGGGCCACGGCAACATCTACACGCTGAGTGTGCCCCCGCTGTACGGAATCCCTTACCGCTGCTGCTACTCCCGCAACGTGGACAATCTTCTCCTCGCGGGCCGGCTCATCAGCGCGACGCACCTGGCACATTCCTCGCACCGCGTCATGCGGACAGGCGGTGCCATCGGGCACGCGGTCGGGCTGGCTGCAGGGCTATGCTGCAAACATGGATGCTCGCCGAGAGCCATCTGCGAGCACCATCTGAATGAGCTTCAGACGGGCCTCCTTTTTTCGGATGGAACGCTCCTGAATCGCCCCGTGCCATCGAACGCGGACCTCGCTCGGAATGCAACTGCCACCGCTACCAGCGAGCTCCGTTTTAACGACCAGTCGCCCGGCCAGCGCGTGCCCCTGGTCGCGCCCGCGGGAAACATTCTTTGGGACTGGCCGGCACGTATCGAAGCGGTGGAACTGTTCCTCCGGAATGAGTCGAAAGAGGAACAGGAGCTTTTGCTTGCGGTCTTCCGTACCCGCCGCGAACCGAAATGGAAGACGATGGACGAATACCACGATGTTCAGTGCAATGACCTCGGGGACGAAGCATTCCTGAAACTGGCGACCATTCCTTTCGTTCTTCCGGCTGGTTCTTCCGGATGGCATCGCGTGGAGATACCGGAATCGCTCGAAGTGGGCGAGAAGGATCCGTTGAGTGACGACGACCGGCTCTTGATCGCCATTGACAGCATCAACGAGAACGTCACCTGGTCCGTCTGCGAGGAAAACTGCGAGCTGGCAGAGATGGTCGAGCACCGCCACCATAGTCCCGCTTGGTCTCCCCTCGGCTGCACGGGCACGATGCGCCTGGATCCTCCGCCGCCACTCGGGGAGGCCGCGAACGTGCTGGATGGCTTTCATCGCCGTTTCAGTCGCGGCCCGACTCACCTCTGGATTTCCGAGCCTGGTGCCGGCCTGCCGCAGTCGCTCACTCTGACTTGGGATGGCCCTGTAACCTTCGACGAGGTCGCCCTGGTCTTTGATAATCTACCCCGGCACCGCCACGACAATCCGTGGGAATGCGGCCGGAGAGTCCTGGACATGTGCGTGAATGATTACGCGGTCGAAGTTATGCAGGCCGGCGAATGGCGG
>Ga0066834_10000152_pt1 | contig 31813 bp, 28 predicted proteins | sample ETNtaG_30_FD_66729 | JGI IMG/M metagenome (GOLD analysis project Ga0066834, IMG submission 66729) | Marine microbial and viral communities from oxygen minimum zone, Eastern Pacific Ocean - ETNP201306PF43B | ecosystem: Environmental > Aquatic > Marine > Oceanic | place: Pacific Ocean: Eastern... | reverse complement strand
AATTTGCAGAATTTGATTTGCATCATTGACAGTGAAAAGAAATTGATTGAATACTCCCCAACTTCCCTTTAATGCCAGATTTTCCGTTAACAGGTATCTGAATCCGAGACGTGGATCAAGCCAGGTTTTATAGTCGTCCAAATCAACTTTGTAACTGCGTAATCCAAATTGAAGAGATAACAGGTTATTGACTTTCCATCTATCCTGAATAAAAGCGCTGAAGAGGTAGGGATTTAGCTTGATGTCAAAAAGTTTGACGTTATCCACATCAAAGTTAAATCCCATGTTCCCTCTCTTTAACGCGGCTCCCATTTTCAGGGTGTGCTGAGGGGATAGGTACCATGTTAATTTTTCCGCAGCTGAAATGTTCTGAACTTGATTGGTTACGATGATGTTTGTTCCATTTTGGTTTCCATTGCTATCGATTTCTGTTAGTTTCAGATTCACATCAAAATCAAAATTGGAGCGCGTCAGGACAAATTCTGAGAAGAACTTTGAGTTTGGAACAAACCGCCACGTCAAACTGGGGGCATTATTCCCCCAATTAAAGTCTAAATCTATCTTGTCATCTGTACCTTCCCCGTCATCATTGAACCTCAAAACATCGCGGCCATCAAAGGTCGAAAACGTCAACCTGTTTTCTGTATTAAGATCGCTAAAGATTTTAATTTGACCATCCCAGAAATGATAGTTAAAAGGTTGATCTTCTCCGCTTCTCATTGATTGGGTTCCTAACAGAAGATCCAAATAGGTTCTTCTACCGGATAGAATCCAGGCGCCCTTATAAAAAGGCCCTTCCAGCATTACTTTACTACTGAGAAAGGAGGTTTCTCCCTTCCCCTTTACTTGCTTTCCTTCTCTTGATGTAATATCCAAAATAGATGATAATCTACCAGTGTATTCTGCAGGATACCCGCCTGCCAGGAATTTAGCATTGGCAATTGTATCTGCGTTGAAAGTCGAGAATAACCCGAGAAGATGATAAGGATTATAAATCTCTGCACCATCAACCAGTATCAGGTTTTCATCAGGACTGCCACCACGCACGACCAATGCAGAACTAAAGTCACTCTGTGAAGTGGCACTTGGGAGTTGCTGTATTGTACGAAAAACATCGGCTTCAACAAGAGAAGGCGTACTGCCTATTTCTCTGGCACCGATGTTTGTGCGACTGATTTCCACCTCTTCTATGAATCGCGTTTTTTTCCCAGCTACAGTCACTTCACCAAGTCGAATTGCTTCTAGTGCGACCTCGACATCAAATCTCAGTTCACCATTGGGTTGAACTGAGATTTCCTTTTCAACATCCTCATATCCCATCCTTGAAACGACTAGCTTGTATTTCCTTGGTGGTATTCCGTTTAATACATAATATCCATGTACGTCTGATATTGCGCCAAATCGAGTGTTTTTCAACATGACATTGGCATACGGCAATGGTTCTCCGGTTGCCTTGTCATGCAAGTAACCGTTGATACGACCTGTTCCCTGAGCAAACAGGACCGTTGGCAAGATTGCCACCAACAAGAGTATCAACACACTGCCTTTCCAGCTAAATGTCTGGAGCATTGGACTTTTTTTCGGCTTGATGCCAGGAGAAGTTTCCCCAACTTCCCAAACGCTCCTGGGGCAAGCATTTCTGGCGCGGTTGGGGCTTTCAATTCTGGATAGGTAACCGATGAAATGATACAGGAATATCTTCAGCATCATCAGATTTGTTCTCAGAAACGAATTTATTAACTGATTCATTTTTAGATGCAAAACCAAAGGGTCTCGTATGGACCCACATTTTGGTGTTGAAATCTTTGCCAAGTCCATGTGTGAGCCCTTAAACTATAAAATTCATTCTGTGACTAATTTATTAGCTATTTATACTTTAAAAATGAAGCCTTGACCTCACTATCAGGGGCGCTGTCTTCTTCTGAAAGCAGTAAGTTTTGGTTATCTATATATCCACCTTCATTCTGAGAATCTTATCCCACTATAACACAAGCTAGGAGGATCCTGTACTCAGGCCTTTCCCCTAGTACACTTCGTGCTTAGTTCCATCTTCACTTGTCTCTGGTTTGATGTCACTTTACAAAGTGACGTTAGGAAGGTACCTGTGGAAACGTCAGTTTCAGCCCAGCTCTATGTTATGACACCTGATAGTTTATGCTGTTCTGGAAAAGATAATAGACCTCAAAATCTACATAGGTAGGGAGGAGGGTAGTGACGGATAATAATAAAAATGTTTACTTCCGCAGTAGCGAATATATGACCCTTGATTTCTTAGTGTTGCTACGTTAGAGACAGCAGACAAACACAACAGTAGCATCTAGACGATCTTCTCAAGTAGTTCTTTTGCTTTCTCTTTGCTTATTTCCTTATTGTTAAAATAAAAGGAAATTCTGGAAGTTTCTAATTCCTCTATCCTCTGTTCTAACAAAATTATATACTGTTGAACTGAAGGTAGGAATGGTTGATCCCATTTATGGTTGACTGCATCCCATTTCGGTCTTGCTACTCCATGCATTGTTATCTCCTTTTAAAAAACTTAGTTAAATTAGATGTGGGTACTCTCGTTATTTCACCATCTTCTTGCAACGTAGGAATCCTAACATATTCATGTTAGCATATTTGTAATTGTCCAGTCTCACCTTGTTTACAACGTGATAGCCTTATTCTACTATACCATATATTACAAAAGCCTCTGGTTTGATGTCACTTTACAAAGTGATGCTAGGAAGGTGCCTGTGGAAACGTCAGTTTCAGCCCAGCTCTATGTTATGATACCTGATAGTTTATGCTGTCCTGGAAAAGACAATAGACCTCAAAATCAACATAGGTAGGGAGGAGGGTAGTGACGGATAATAATAAAAATGTTTACTTTCATAGCAACCACTAGCTGTTAGGAATATGCCGTATTTGGAATCTTACTTATCTGGCTGGCTTCCTAAATTGGAGTCATGTCGGGTATTTATTTCAATATTTTCCACAAGACTAAAGTAGTCAATGATTATCACTATACCAAGAACGGCAACCATTATTTTTATCCTTTCAAAAATGAAATGACATCCAGTTAAAAACTAGTGTGGGAATATTCCGTGTTTGGGATTCTGCTTATTTGGTTGACCTAATTGGGTTCACCCAACCTCTTATCAGTACTCTCAGGAGCGTTCGGATCCTGTTTCCTTAAATGGTGTTTGTAAATGAAGGTTGCTGAATAAAGATAAAAGTCTACAAGTGGGAGAAGAGGTAAGGCAAATAGTCCATTTACATCTTGGGTTGCAATTAATTGGATGGCTCCAATGAAGAATGATCTTACTGAGCTAAGGAAAAATATGCCAATTTATACTCAGGGTAATGTTAGATTACTACACATTCATGTGCCTAAAACGGGTGGCACATCTATTACTGAACAATTTTTGGCTGAAGGATGGGCAATTACCTACCATAATAGGTTGGAAGCTACCAAGTCCACCGATTATCCAGAACCTTCGCAACACCTACACTATGAGTTGTTAGCTAAATCTAAAGTCGTTAATTCGCCTTTTGAATTGGTGTTTATGACCTGCAGGCATCCTTTTAGCAGATTCATTTCAGAATTCCTATTCAAAAACAAACAGATTGAAATAGACTCTAGCCAGAATACTGTGGTTACATTAGAGGAGTATTTTCAACATATCTCTACTCGAGTTTCAACTTCATACGCCAATAATCACGTACGAAAGCAAGTCGATTTTTATGGAGAGAAAGTTGATTACATCAAAAAACAGGAATCTGATGATTGGAGATTTATCGAAAAATATATAGACGTATTCCATATTCCTCAAATCTATGAGCAATTCTATGACCTGTCAGAGTATGAATATATCAGAAAGGAGGTGGAGGAATTATATAAGGAGGATATGATTTTTTTCGGTTATTGACGGTAGGTTCGGATAGAAATTATTTGATTGGTTGGTTGAGAGGACAATGAGCATCTCGATTCAACTTCTTCTCTAATCCTGACCATATACCCAGTCAGCAACATTTCTAGCTAACTCCTCCTAACTAATTCTAATAAATAATCCGACTTTATGAGTGTCATATATGAAATTATCGGAAATGTACCCGAACTTTCTAGCTGGGTTTTTATTACTCTATGCGTCGTTAGCTTTTTCACTTCTTTAATATCTGCAGCATTTGGACTTGGTGGTGGAGTAATGCTGGTGACTATCATGGCATTATTACTCAACCCTTTAGCCGTGATACCTATTCATGCCGTAATCCAAATGAATTCAAATTTATTCAGAGCAATAATGATGTGGCCTCATATCAAATTTATATGGATGCCGCCATTTTTCATCGGCACTATAGTTGGTGTCTCAGTTGGAGGCCAAATAGTGTTTGCTATACCTAAATATTTACTCCAAAGCATTATTGGCCTGTTTATACTCTATTCACTCTGGGGCCACTCCACCAAGGCTATTAAATCTTCCTGGATAAGCTTTATTGGAATTGGAGCCGTTTCATCGTTTGCCACTATGTTTGTTGGTGGTACGGGGTCACTAATAGCTCCATTCATCAAAGCGACCACTGATGAGCGCCGCATGACTGTAGCCACACACGCCGCTTTTATGTCATGGCAACATGGCGTGAAAATTCTGACCTTCGGATTATTAGGATTTGCTTTTGCGCCTTATTTCCCATTAATGACAGGAATGATTCTATTTGGTATTATAGGTACATGGTTAGGCAAAAGTATCTTAACCCGCATGCCAGAACGAGTTTTCCGCATTGCTTTCAATACAGTGCTAACATTATTGGCAACCAGACTAATCTACCAAGCCGTAAGACATGGATTATTTTAGGTATAACAATATTCCCGTTTCAATGCGATATAGATTATCCTCGTTAGCTCCGTTTTTTTGTTTAAAAGACCAAAACTCATTCAATAAGTCAGACAGCTTAACTAAGGAGACAGGAGCTTCAAAGCGGATAGATGAACTCAGACCAATCTGCTGCCTATACTTTTGAAGTTCCTGCTGAACAATTTGTTTAATTTTTTGCAGTGAAAGCTGAGAACAACCAGAATCTATGGATTGGTATATTTTCTGGCAGTAGTGGTAAAGGTAGTGGGATAGGATTTGTGCATCCTGTTGGAGGCTCGTTCTCAAAGAAATAGCAACCTGTTTTTTTGATGAAAACTTGCCTGATATCTAACAGGGATTCGAGAGCGAAACAGATATACGTTTCTCCCTTTGTGTTTGAAAAAATGGGAAATCAATGATCACCCGATGAGTGTGATTTGGACGAGCCTTGCTGTTCAACCCCTTATCAATATAGAAAACGATCATGTTCTTATTTTTGACTGTTATAAGCGGTTAATGTAAATGGCACAATTGGAATCTGCATCCGGACCATGTCGCAGTCAATGTTATCAGTGGTCAGTACCGAGATTGATTGAATTATTGGTTTTCATATGCCAGAAATTCATTAGAACTGTCGATATCTAAAACTTGTGTTGTCTCGCAGGCCAGTCGATGTATTCAGTAATTGAATAGGAAAGTAATTGATGATTTGTGCTGTCGATCATATAAACATTGTCGTTTTTGATTTGGAAAGATCCCTCGGTTTCTATACCAAAGTACTGGGATTTAAAGAAACACATAGAGCTTATCTGGAAGGGGGATGGGTTGAATCAATTGTGGGGCTTAAAGGTGTTCGGGCTAACGTTGCATATGTTATTGCTCCTGCTGGAGCTCCTCGATTGGAGTTACTCTGTTATGAATCACCTACTGGTGATAAATTGCCGGAAAATTCTCGGCCGAACACGCTTGGTCTTCGGCATCTTGCTTTGCAGGTGGATGACATTGATACAGCGGTTAGGCGCTTGAAGGATGCGAAAGCTGAACTTATCAGTGAACCTGTTGTTGTACCCACCGACGTTATCACACACCATGAGGGCCATAAAATTCTTTGCTATTTCCTTGATCCTGATGGTGTATTATTGGAACTTACGGAATATCGTTAGAATGCGATTCTTTTGATATTTAACTACCTGTAACTTGGATGGAATCGAAATAGATGCCAAAGTGAGGATTTGGTTTCCTCTAATCTCAATCTGTTTTTTTCCTCTGAATTTCACTACGGTTTTAGCTGAAATCAATGGATTTGGTATGTTCAACGTCTACTTTTCCATTGATGAGGCTTTGGGTTATCAAGATGTTAGAGATGATTTGTCAGAAGCTCATTTGGCTGGTTGTCGTTTAGTCACGCATTATTTCCGGCAAGAACACAGTCGTAGTACTGAAGATAAACCATTCTGGTTTGGTCTGGAAGATTGGCTGGAAGCAAATCCCGAGGCTGCTGAACGTTTGCAAACTTGGAAAAACAATTATGGAGAATCATTGGGTTGGAAACTCTTTTTTTACAGCACTTATTTGCTAGAAGCATATCAAAAAACTCAAGGTGGTTTAAAAGTATTAGTCGGAGAAATTTATGGGATGTTTCCATTGGATCAGGATGACGTTGATTTAAGATCCTTTGTTACTACTATCTTAGAGTTTGAGGTTGCCAATTGTCCAGACTCAATAGGAGGTTGGTATGTCGTTGAAGAACCCAATAGTTCGGCCAAGCGTTATCATCCAGCTCGATATGAATCAATTGTAGCATTAATTCAAGCCTCTGAGGCGGACATGGAAATATCGCCACGTCCAATTTATATTGATATTTCTCCCTATCGAAAACGGAGTCAGATAATCCCATTCCTGAAAAGTGCTGATGTCATCATGATTAGCCCAGATGCCTATATTTGGGCGCGAGTGCCACCGACGTACGTTGAAGAAGCACAATACGAATCTATCCATCATGCGATTAGATCCATGCGTAGTCATGCCAAAGCCTCCAATAATCTGGACGCGAGAATCGAGGTGGTACTTCAGGCATATGACTGGAACTCTAAAGGCCCACTTCAACCCAGTCACATTAATATGCATCAACAGGTCAATTATACTTTACAGCCGGGATGGGTAGACCGAGGTGTTTATGCTATAAGACCCCGATGGGAACCTCCACCCGATGGAATATGGTTCTGGTGGTGGCACGATTGTAAATCAAAAAAATGGACCCCTCAAGGTGATATAATTGAAATCAATCGTTGGGACAAAGGAACTGAAGGGGAGTGGGCAGAAGCCATCCAAACTGAACTTTCGAAGCGGAAACAACCTGTTCAGATTCGTGGGACTGAACGCTGGCAAGGAATCATCCATATCATCGGTGATGTAATTGTTAGTCGAAACGCGACGCTAATATTGGAAGCGGGGACAACTGTGAAATTTGCTACATGGGATCATTTTCAAAGTGGTGTGGATAGCAACCTTTGCGAGCTTATTGTTCGTGGGAAATTGCTTGTAGAAGGAACGCCTAGCCGTCAGGTCCTTCTTACCTCTGATGCTGAGAATCGCCGATTGTCCATCAGGCCACGAAGGCCTCGAAAAGCGGACTGGTATGGTATTCGAACTGATGGCACATCAGCTACCATAATGATTAAGAATTGCCAAATTCAATATGCAATCCAAAAGTAAGACATAGTCCGACTTAGTGTTTTCCTGATTAAACAAAATAAATATTGTCCATTGAGACAATTCAGAGGTTTGGATTCAATCGATTATGCCCTCCGATCTATCTGTTGGCAATCATATCAAACAAAAACGCGTTAAAATCCATATACTACTAATTGGTTTAGTCCTAGTAGGATTCAACAGTTTATGGGTATTAATGGGGACTGAGGTTTGGCATTCGACACAAATGACGATTGCCTCTTTGTTTTTTAATGCGGTTTTTAGTTTGCTGGTTTTGGTTTTAATCAATCTGGTTTTGAAGAAAATTATGCCTCGTTTGGTTATGTCTCAGGCAGATCTACAAACCATGTATGTTATGGTTGTTATGTTGACTACTATCAGCGGGCATACGATGATGGGTTATTTGTTACCCGTTATTACCCACGCGTTTTGGTTCGCTTCACCAGAAAATGAGTGGAGACAATTATTTGGTCACCGCGTTTGGGATTGGATTGCTGTTAAAAATCCAGAGATTCTGCATGGTTATTATCAAGGAGAGTCAACGCTCTACACTTATGAGCGATTACATGCATGGTTGCCTATCATTGTCACATGGTCGGCATTCGTTATTGCGTTGTGGTTAGTTTTGCTGGCCCTAACTGTGCTGCTTCGGAAACAGTGGACTGAGAATGAAAAACTTAGCTATCCAATTGTTCAACTTCCAATTGCAATGACAAGCAACTCCAAGAAATTTTTTACTAATCACTGGATGTGGATTGGATTTGGCCTGGCTGGATCTGCTGAACTTTTGAACGGACTAAACTACCTCTTTCCTACCATCCCCTCTGTACCAATTAAAGGTTTGTCACTTGGTCGATTCAGTTCAAGACCGTGGAGTGCGATGGGATCTCTTCATGTTTCTTTTTATCCATTCGCTATCGGCTTAATGTTTTTTACTCCTTTGGATCTCTCTTTTTCTTGTTGGGTGTTTTACCTTTTGGGTCGCGTTCAATTGATCATAAGTGATGCAATTGGAGGACAAAACATCTATCATCTTGAACAACAAGCAGGAGCATGGATTGCATTCGGATTTATTCCATTATGGACAGGGCGTCGGTATTATTTACGACTGCTTTTTCAAAATTTTAGTAAACGTGATTCACCAGAAAACGACAAATTAGCAGGTCAAAGTGAACCCATGACCTACAGAACGGCAATGACTATAATGACGATTGGATTGGTGTTCCTGATTTTTGTTTGTCATCAAATAGGTATGTCACTTTGGGCAATCTTATTGTTTTTGATAATATATTTTCCAATGGTTATTGGTGTGACACGTATACGTGCTGAAGTTGGGCCACCCGTACACCAAATGATTTTTGTTGATCCTGGTAGAACAATGGTGGCGGCTTTGGGAACACGCCGCCTCGGGACAAATAACCTGACCGGATTAACTTTTCTGTACCCGTTTGTTCGTTGTTTTCGTGCGCATCCGATGCCAAGTGAATTAGAAGCTTTCCGTATCGCAGAGAGGACCCAGATTGGTTATCGTCAACTACAAATAGGTATGATTATAGCTATTATATTTGGTGTTTTATTCACTTTTTGGATTTATCTTCACGTTATGTACCAGATGGGAGCTGCAAGTAAAGCGCGTGGCTGGTTGGTTTACATGGGATGGGAATCATTTAATCGTTTGCAGACATGGATCGTTCATCCACGTAATTCCAATGTTGCTGAGGTCGGAGTAATAACCAGTAGTTTTTTGTTTACTATCGTGTTGTTGATCATGAAAAATTGCTTTTTGTGGTGGCCGCTTCATCCTGGAGGTTACGTACTGGTTACAGGCACAGGATTCTCTGGCTTATGGTTTACTGCTTTACTAAGTTGGATGGTCAAAGCTACAGTTTTGAAGATCGGAGGGGTACGGTTATACAGGAAAGCTGTTCCCTTTTTTATGGGGTTGATTTTGGGGGATTATACTCTTGGTTGTCTATGGAGTTTACTCGGGCTAGCTCTAGAGATGCCAACATATATTGTTTGGCATTAGTAGGTCGGCTGGGGATTGGCAGGATTAGTAGAATCCGACTGTTACCATATCCTTGAGGATTAACGGAAATTCAGGAAATGTCTTCAACCATACTTTTCGTAGATGATCATAACATACTTTATTGCTCAGGGACACGACGTGTACTGAATTCTCCCATCCGCCATGATGCTAACCCGTTGATTACGCCAGATCGACCATGGGAAACAGCTATTGCTTGGACTAGTGTATGCCGGAATTACCTTACAGGTAAGTATCAGTTATGGTACCAGTCATTTGCGGGTGACCGAGCAGACAACTCAACGCATCGATGTGTTGTCTGTTATGCAGAATCGGATGACGGTATTCATTTTATTAAACCTAATCTGAATCTGTTTAATTTTAACAAAATTAAGGATACGAATATCGTTTTGGTTGGGAATGGTGGCCACTCACTTCGCTATGCTAACTCAGTTATTATTGATTCAAAGGAAAAAGATCCAAATCGGCGTTATAAAATGGCCTATTTTGATTTTGCTCAGGACAAGAAAAATGAATATCCTGGGTTGTGTGTTGCTTTTTCTGCTGATGGTATTCGTTGGGAAAAATATTCTCGAGCTCCGTTATTGAAGTCGTCTTATGGTAGTTATGGTCAGGCAGTTCCATTTGACAGCGATCTAGATCAACCTTGGGATGTTCCTCTTTCGATGTCCGACGCCGTTGACGTGATTTATGATCCAAGGCGAAAGGTTTATGCTTTATATGGAAAGATGTGGATTGATGGGCCAGATGGAGGGATGTATTGGAAACATGGTATGGGACGGACAGAAAGTGAGAATTTCGTTGACTGGGAAACACCGGAACTCCTCTGTGTTCCTGATGAATCTGACCCTGCACACGTTGAGTTTCATACTTCTCCAGTATTTTTTTATCAAGATGTATACTTTTGTTTGAACCAGATTCTGAACAGGGATGTTCAGGGTGGTGTGATTGACATTGAGCTAGGGATCAGTCGCGATGGGATTAATTGGCATCGTCCATTTAGATCACATTTTTTTCTTAGTCGATCTGGTCATGACCAATTCGATGGCGGATCGATCTTCACCAATTCTACTCCTGTTATTCTGGATGATGAGATCCGTTTTTATTATGGAGGTTATTCGCAAGGCGCGACGGGAGCAGACGATTATAACCATGTTAGTGGTGTAGGGCTGGCAGTGCTGCAGAGAGATCGGTTTGCAGGTTTGACACCGGTCTCTTTGAGTGATCAATCTACTTTGAGAAAACCATTACAAAATATTGGACAAATCACTCTAAAACCGATTATTCTTGCCACCTGGGATCAAATTTTCCTCAATGCTGATGCCTCCTGTGGAACTGTTTGGGTTGAGTTACTAGATCAATATGGTAGGCGGGTAAAGGGATTTTCAAAAGCTGAAGCTGTTCCGGTTCAAGGAGATTCGCTGAGACATAAGATCAGATGGCGCGATTGTAAACTAACTGACCTTGACGGAGGCGCTTACTTATTACGATTGCATTTGGATGCGGCGACTGTTTATGCTCTTACGCTAGTGTCAGAATCCTGATACCATCAGTTATTAAGTCTTCTTTAGTTATTGTTGTCTTCAATTTCAATGATCTAAGTGAAGGTCTGCTGATGCAAAATGGGGGTATGGGTATGATACGAAACGCTTTTGACATCCGGATCAATTTTTGTTAAACTCAGTAGTAGTTTTGGTTTAAATCTCCTCTATGGTATTGGCTTGAATAGACCCCGCTTTTTTTTACTTGCCTCAATGATTGTATTTGCGGCACTAGCTCTGTTTTTAATCTTGGATTTGCATGAGAGTAGTAGTCCTTCTTCGGAGCCTCCGATACTGCTTTATTGTGCCGCTGGAATCAAACCTCCGGTGGAGATGGTAGTAAGAAACTATGAAGCAGAATATGATTGCAAGATAGATATTCAGTATGGAGGATCGGGAACGTTGTTGAGCAATTTGAAGATTGCTGGTATAGGAGATCTTTATGTTGTAGCTGATGAGAGCTATATCGAAATTGCTCGCCAGAAGAATCTGGTAGAGGAAGTAATCCCGTTGGCTGTGATGACACCGGTGATTGCAGTCCCTAAAGGGAACCCCAAGGGGGTCGATTCGATTCAGACTCTGATAGACGGCAACTACAAAATCGCTCTTGGGAATCCGGGTGCGGCATCAATCGGAAAAATATCAAAAAAACTGCTCACTGAGTCGGGGGATTGGTCAGCGATTAAAGAACATACAACAGTTTTTTATCCAACTGTCCCTGAAATTGCTAATAGTGTTAAGCTAGGTACTGTAGATGCTGGTATTGTCTGGGATGCAACGGTAAATCAATATTCCGATCTGGATCTTGTCCGTGTGCCCGAGTTAGAATTGGGACCTCAGAAAACGACAGTTGGTGTTTTAAAGACAGCGAAAAACCCAGCAACTGCCCTCCGGTTTGCTAGGTATTTAGCGGCACGTGATCGAGGTTTGATCCAATTCAAAAACTATGGATATGTGCCCGTTAGTGGTGACATCTGGAGAGAAAAACCCGAGATTCTGTTCTTTAGTGGTGGTGTTAATCGTCCTGCAGTTGAGCAGACAATTCAGAAATTTGAGGTACGTGAAGGAGTTAAAGTAACTAGAGTTTATAATGGTTGCGGAATTCTTGTTTCCCAAATTAGGGCCGGAGAAAAGCCTGATGCTTATTTTGCCTGCGATGTCAGTTTTATGACCCGAGTCCAAAGTCAGTTTGATGACTCGACCGATATTTCTGAGACTGATATTATTATACTTACGAAAAAAGGCAATCCAAAGCAAATCTTGGCTCTGAGGGATTTAGCGCAGGCAGGACTAAGACTTGGCGTGGCAAATCCTGACCAAAGTGCTCTTGGAGATCTAACTCGTCGAATGCTACTATCTGAAGGTTTGTATGACGATATAATTAAGAACGTACGAGTGGAGACGCCCACTGCCGATCTCTTAGTTAATCAACTTTTAGTTGGCCCATTAGATGCAGTCATTGTTTACGAAGCGAATTGTGCTAATGTTTTGGATAACCTTGAGTTGATTCGTCTTGATTTATCATTGGCTAAAGCTATCCAGCCAATCGCTGTTGGCAGAAGATCGGGTCACAAACACTTGGCTCGTCGTTTGCTAGAAGCTATCCAATCGCCGCAATCTCAAATCGAATTTGAATCAATCGGTTTTCGGTGGATCCGAGGTAGAGACAAGGGGATTTGAGCTTGGAAATTGAGAGAGAAACGTCGTTTCGTGTATCATCTGATGTTCCATTTCTCGCATCATTATGGATTATCGGAGGGGTGTACATTATATTAATTTTATCTCTCCTTATTGCTGATGCCTCATATTCAACACCCAGCCATTTTTTGAAAGCTTTGCAGTCTGAAGAGATCCGTTATGCTATAAAATTGAGCTTAGTTTCCTGTACTATGGCAGCTATCCTATCGTTGTGGGTCGCTATTCCGATTGGTTATTTGATGTCTCGCTATGATTTTCGTGGCAAAATCTTTTTTGATGCTATCTTGGACATACCCATTGTTTTACCTCCTTTGGTTATTGGTTTGAGTCTTCTTATTTTGTTTCAGACGCCTATTGGAAGAGCCATAGAAAGTAAAGTTACAATCACTTATGGAATCCCGGCAGTGATTTTGGCGCAATTTATGGTTGCTTGTGCATTTGCTGTTCGGGCTATGCGTGTGTCCTTTGATCAACTTGACCCACGACAGGAACAGGTTGCTCTGACTTTAGGATGTAATCGCAATCGAGCTTTTTGGCTTGTTGTTTTACCTGAGGTTAGGCATGGGATTTTAACTGCAGCTACGCTTGCTTGGTCAAGGTCCTTAGGGGAATTTGGACCGATCCTGATTTTTGCAGGGGCTACGCGTATGAGGACGGAAGTACTGCCGACAACTGTTTTCTTGGAGTTGAGTATTGGTAACGTTGAAGCTGCGGTCGCTGTTTCACTTTTGATGGTATTTGCTGCCATGATTGTTTTGGTCATAGTGCGAATATATGGTTTAAAAGGAGCAATCAAGTTCAACCAATGATTGATGTGGAAAATCTTTCGATCCGTTTAGGTGATTTTGTACTTGATAGTATTGATTTCCATGTTCCAAATGGTAATTATGGTGTATTGATGGGTAAAACAGGAAGTGGGAAAACTTCAATCATGGAATCGATTTGTGGGTTACTCAATACATCAGGTGGTACGATTAAGGTAATGGGACGCAACGTGACAAACCTTAAACCTGCTTCTCGGGGGATTGGCTTCGTTCCGCAAGACGGAGCGCTTTTTTCTACCATGACAGTTCGAAATCATCTTGGTTTTGCGTTGTCAATTCGCAAATGGGAGCGACAGCGTATCGAAAAAAGGGTTGTTGAACTGGCAGAAACGTTAAAAATCCTCCATTTGTTAGATCGAATTCCCTATCGTTTATCGGGTGGAGAACAGCAACGTGTTTCGCTTGGTCGTGCCTTATCATATTATCCTAATGTATTATGTTTAGATGAACCATTTAGTGCTTTAGATGATGAAACTCGTGAGGATATGTATAAATTGCTAAAGCTAATCGTTGATCAAATGGGCATTACCGTTTTTCATATTACACACAGTTATCATGAAGCACGACGATTAGCTGACAAAATATTTCGGCTTGAAAACGGAAAGATATTGGAGTGGGATAGTTGAAGATAACCATTGAATATTCGGCACAGATTAGACGTGCCCTTGGAGTCTCAGAAGAGACAATTGATTTGGAGAATTCTCAGAATTTACACGATCTGGTTTTGTATCTAGCGGAGAAACATGGTCAATTATTCAAAGATCTTATTTTAGATATGGAAGGGAATTTAAGTCGGATGATTCTAGCTAGTGTCAACGGTGTACAGGTTCAAGGAAGAACTTCAGCTGATTTGAAAGATGGAGATCTTGTTAATTTAATGTCTCCTATTTCTGGTGGGTAATGTTATTCCTTGGGAAAAAGAAATAGAAAATTTTGGGAGGGTAAAACAGGATAATGATCAGAATATCAGTTTGGGATGGAGGCCTTTCAGATAGCTACCTGCGGATGGTAACGCAGTTGGGAGCCAACTGCATCGATTTTGGGAATGACAAGAGTTTTCCTGGTGTTGCTGAACAAGGCTATCCAGATATGGATCAATTGCTGAAGATTAAAAAAAAGATCCATACTTGGGGGTTGGAAATTAATCGTGTGACCTTGCCAAATATCACCGAAAAATTTATGAACAATTTGCCTGGTGCCGAGGACGAACTAGAAAATACCGCGACAGCTTTAAGGATCTTTGCGGAAGCCGGTGTGCCAATTGCCCGCCAAAGATTGGCAGGAGATACTTTCCCTCAACTTATGACACGTTATCAGTCTGTACATCGTGGTGGTTACGTTTCCCGTGGTGAAAGTAGGGCTTTGACTAGAGGTGAGCTTGAAACACCCAATTATGATGAGTTACAAAAGTGGTGGAACCGTTTTTGCGATATTTACTCCACTCTTGTACCGATTGCTGAAGAGCGTGGTATCAAGTTAGCGATTCATCCCTCTGATGTACCTAATCCTGATACTCCTTTGGGGGGATTGGGGTTTCATCGTGTCATTGATGCCTTTCCAAGTCGAAGTGTTGGGTATCTGTATTGTGTTGGTACAAGGGCAGAATCGGGCGGATCGTCAATCGTCATGGACGAAATTCATAATTACGGCCGTAAAGGAAGGATTTTTATGATCCATTTGCGTAATGTCCGTGCTAGTTTGGCAACAGCTGAAGCTTTTGAAGAAGTGCTGTTGGATGATGGTGATATGAATATGTTCAAAGTTCTGCTTGAATTGCAAAAAATTGGTTTTGATGGATGCTTGAATCCAGACCATATTCCGAATATAGAGGGAGGTGGCAGTGGTTTGGCCTATTCAATTGGTTATATTAGAGCTTTATTGGCAGCATTGGCAGCAATGCCTTAAGTATTATCAGTAGTTATTGATCAATGACTAACCAAAAGAAAATGTTAACTGAGCTAGATCGACAGATTTACGAATGGCAAATGTGGGTGCCGGAGTTTGGGGAAGTCGGTCAAGAAAAGCTGAAAAACACTTCGATATTGGTTTCACGATGTGGTGGTTTAGGTAGTGTCGTTGCCTATGAATTGGCTGCGGCTGGTGTTGGAAAGTTGGTTTTAGCTCATGCCGGTAACCTTAAACATAGTGATCTCAATCGCCAGTTATTAATGACTTATGATCACCTCGGAAAACCGCGCATTGAGTCAGTGCAAAGGAGACTTCGAGATTTGAATCCACACATGGAAATTGAGGCTTATGGTGAAAACGTCAGCGAATTAAACGCGAGAGAGCTAGTTTCTAAAGTGGATCTTATTATTGACTGTGCTCCGCTTTTCGAGGAACGTTTTGCTATGAATCAACAAGCAGTTGTTCAGGGCATACCTTTAGTTGAATGTGCGATGTATGATTTAGAAGCTCAGGTGACGACTATTATTCCTAAAGAAACACCTTGTTTGGCTTGCTTGTATCCAGGCCAACCACCAATTTGGACACGTGAATTTCCTGTTTTCGGTGCTGTATCTGGGATGATCGGCTGCATTGCTGTTATGGAAGCCATAAAAATCATTGCAGGTTTTGGACATACACTGAAAAATAAAATGCTGAACATAGATTTGCGATCGATGAAATTCCAGATCATAGATATTTCTCCAGACTCGGATTGCCATATCTGTGGAAATTTATAATTTATAAGAGAGTTCATTACTTTGTCAGATTACATTAATCCCTATACAGATTCACGTCGTTGGTTAAGAGGGAATTTGCATGGACATACCTGTTGTGGGAAATTTATGGATGCCGCTGTGAGCGGACAGATCTATGCTAACTTAGGCTATGATTTTATGGCGATCACCGATCATAATCTCGTCCACGACTCAAATCAATGGAGATCGTGGCAGGAGCAGGTTGGCCTGGTAATTATTCCAGGTGAAGAAAACGGAAGTACTGATCATATTCTCGAAATTGGAGTGTCAGCGGTTACACCTACATCAAGTGAAAGTTATGTCGCTCGTGCTAAAACTTTACGGGATGCAGGTGGGTTTATCATCGGTTGTCATCCGCAAGAGTATCCAGATCGAGGAGAAAAGAACGTAAGTGATGCCGCCGAAATTCTTCATGGTTTTGAACTTTTCAATGGTCTTCGGGAGGGACGTGGTTTCGATGAGATGGCTAACGTCGATTTGTGGGATGAGATTTTGACTCAAGGTCATAAGATCTGGGGGGTTGCCACGGATGATTTTCACTGTGCTCACATCACACCTGGACATGGTTGGGTGTGTGTCCAGATGCCGGAGGATGTTCCAGAGAAAGTACCTTGGAAAACCATTGTCCAGCAACTCAAAAAAGGCGCGTTTTTTGCCAGCACTTATTCTTCATTTGAAGAGATTATCTTGGAAGATGGTATTTTGAAGGTTACTACGAAACAATCGCGAGAGATCCAGATTATTGCGGATGGAGGTCAAATTGTCTTCCAAGTTGAAGGTACAAACTTGGAATGGCGTGTCGAATCTAATTTGACTTACTTTCGGATTGAAGCGTTAAGCGGTGTTAAACGAGCATGGAGCCAACCGTTTTTTTCAACGATTCATACATAATGATGCTGATTGACCTAGGTCTATTAGGTATTTAAGGATCCTATTTGATGAAGCGAATTTGTTCTGTGATCAGTGGACTATTGCTTTTTTCTTGCTTATCGGCTTTTTCTTGCCGTTTCACTGTTCGTGAAGTCGGTTTTGCTGATGTTGTACCGCAATTCTATCATTTATATTGTTATGTTGATAACCAAACTGAAGCTGGGATTATTTCTGCTTTTAACCAAAGTACCTTTACGTATTTTATTGACACTAATGTGAAGAGTAAAGTGATTAACATCGACCAATTCAGTAATCCACATCCTTCTAAATATTTTAAGGAATGGGACTCTGAAAAGTTGCCAACCGTTGTCTTGGTGTCACCAAATGATACTCCAATTCCTTTTCTGTTACCGTCACACAAAAATGGAATCCGGAGTCTAGTTGAACGGATAATTCGATCTAATATGCGGGATCAAATCATTAAGGCTGCCATCCAAACCTATGGAGTGGTTTTGCTTGTTGAAGGAAAAAATTCGGCGGAAAATCGGCAAGCTCATTCTGCGATTCGCGTGGCTATTGAACAAATCAAAGATAAAATCCCTGAGATGCCTAAACCTGTTAGTGAATTACCAAGGATAATTACACTTTCGTATCAAAAGAGAGATCAAGAAAAAATTCTACTATGGAGCTTGACAGGAGAAATCGAATTGGTAGGAGGGCCTTTTGCTATTGTGTTGTATGGCCGAGGGAGACAGATTGGTCCGCTTATGGAAGGTAATCAGATTACAACAGCAAATTTGGTGAATACGCTATCGCTGATTGGGGCTGATTGTGAGTGCGGGCTTGACAGATCTACCATGTTGGGAACAATGATACCTCTCAAATGGGATCAATCAATGCAAGCTGATTTAGTCAAACAACTTGGGTTTGATCCGGAAAGCCCCATGATTAAGAACGAAATTAGTCAGATTTTGTCTAGAACACCTGTTTCCCCAGGACAAAGCATATCTGAGGATCCACTGTTAGGGTATACTGAATTTACAGTAACATTTGAGTCGGAGTCGGCCATTGAGTTGGTTAAGGAGGAGGCTGATTCTCTTGTTGACCCTGATATTCCAGAGTCGTTTGACTCAATTGTTCCGCCAATTTGGTTGTCGTTGATTATAGTCATCTTGTTAGGACTTGCCATATTCAATTCCGGAATCTTAGTATTTCTGCGAAAGCGGAAAAATTCCTGATGCTGATTTTAGTCCTAAAAGAGATTGTACACCGTAAGACTAATTTTCTGCTGAGCTTGTTCTCCATAATAGTTGCTGTTGCTTTGGTTGTATCTTGTTTTACTATGGGGGCAGCGTCTAAGCGTGAAACGAGTCGTCTCATGCGTGAAATGGGGTTCAACCTACGGATCATACCAAAAGATACAGATATGACAACTTTTTGGAATGTGGGTTTTTCTGAGATAACTATGCCCCATGAGTACATTGACCGAATGAGCGATTACCCCGGTATTTCGTACGAACATTTAACAGCTACATTACAGCAACGGATTCAGTGGAAAGGGACCGATCTAATCCTGACCGGTTTTTCTTCATCAGTTACTGGAAAAAAAAAACCGATGGTCTATGAAATTGAGTCAGGGAAAGTCCATGTTGGTTACGAAATTGCCAAAAAATTAAACCTTAAACGTGGTCAGGAAATCGCGGTTTTAGGTTATGATTTTTTGATTGAAAGATGTTTGCCTGAAAGCGGTAGTGCCGATGATATCCGGTTGCAGATGCTGTTGAGTGATGCCCAGAAAGTTCTCGATTTACAAGGAAGAATTAATGAGATCCGAGCTATTGATTGTTTATGTTTAGAGCAGAGTGAAGATGCTATTGGAATGCTTCGGTCGGAATTGGAACGTATACTACCTGCGGCCAAAATTACCCAAGTAAAAGCCGTTGCCAAAGCACGCAACGATCAGCGGAAGATGGCCAACAAATATTTTGTTTTTATCATACCTGTTGTGGTTATTGGTTGTCTTGTATGGTTGGGGATGATGATGATTATAAACGTACGAGATCGGCGCACAGAAATTGGTTTGATGCGTGCACTAGGTTATGGCTCTGGAAAGATTTCGTCACTTTTCTTGGGAAAATCGGTGGTTATTGGCCTAATTGGTGCACTGTTTGGTTTTCTATTGGGTACATGCTTGGCCTTGTGGATTGGACCTATGATTTTTAGACTTACTGCTAACCAGGTTCACCCGATGTATAGTTTGCTTGGCTGGTCAATATTGATTGCGCCAATTTTTTCTGCCTTTTCTAGTTTTATTCCTACCATGATTGCTATTGCAGATGATCCTGTTGTTTCTCTGCGACAGGACTAGTTCTGCCTTTGTGATTTCATTCTGATATAGATTTAGGAGTCTTTCATAGGTAAGTTGACCTTGACCTTTTCTTTTGCTGAATGGTAACTTGCTAGTACAACTTCAACGGCATGCTTTCCCGCCCTGCCATCGACCATAGGCGTTTTTCCTTCATGAATACAGTTGACAAAGTGGGTTAGTTCTCCCTCGACTCCATGAGGTACGCTACGGTCAGGGGAAATTTCCTGCCACTCTGATTGGCTAATTCTTTTGAGATAGGCTGTGTCTGTTTGCATATTTAGTTTGAGAGATCCTTTTGTCCCGTCGATAATGGTATCGTTAGTGCCTCTGGCGCCCATAAAACTCCCCCACCTAAGAATACCGACTGCTTCAGAATCGTATCGAATCAAGGTAATGGTATAATCTTCCCAGTCATCGTGTCCAGAATAACTGCCAACTTCTGCCGAAACGGTAATCGCTGTCCCGCCAAACCAATTGATGAGATCCGATTTATGTATTCCATTTTCCAAGAGACCGCCGATTGATCCGTACCAATTTGATGGTCGACTTCGTGGGCAACTATATGGTCCGGTATAATCGGTTTCAATGTAAACGACATCCCCGATTTCTCCTTGATTGATCAACTTTTTTCCAAGTGTATGTACTGGATAAAAACGTAGAACCTGACCAACCATTAAAAAAGTATTTGCTTCATCTGAGGCTTGGATCATAGCATCGGAATCAGCCAAATCAACTGAAAGCGGCTTTTCACAAAAAGCGTGGACATTCATTTTAGCCGCGTTGACCACAACCTCTCGATGTGCAGATGGAGGTGTTGCTACTATCACACCATCAACTATTTCAAGGAGTTGATGGTAGTCTTGAAAAGCTTGAATTTGGTGTTGTGACGCAACTTTTTCTGCTGCTTCAAGTCGCAGGTCTGCTACCCCAACAAACTCACAATTCTTAACTTTAGGAAGTGTATTGCAATGTGCTCCCCCCATTCCTCCAACTCCAATAACTCCGATACGAATCATAAGACGGCTCCTTAGGTAAGTTTATTGACATACATGTACTTTTATTGCTCCAGATTTTTTATCAGCGGAGATCCGAAAAGCTTCGGAAATTTCGGCTAATGGTAACTGATGTGTTACTAGTTTTGTAGCGTCTACCTTACCAGATTCTATTAAGTCGATACTTGCTTGAAAATCTGTTTCCATACCACTGTAACCGTAGCAGTTAGATCCGGTTACGACAACTTCAGACCAAACGATTCGACTGAGTTCGATCTCCAACGGTTTGTAATATCCAGCCACGAGTACAACAGATCCCCGGGGGCGAACAATTGCTAAGGCATCGTTAAAATTTTGTCCTCCTCCAACGGTTTCGATAGCAACATCCATCCTGCAACCGTCTGTTAGATTCATCACGTACTCTTTTAAATCGACTTTACTTATATCTACGATGTGATCCGCACCGAGTTCTTGGGCTAACTCATACTGTTGATTGTATTTGACAGTAATCAAGGTTTCTTTGATACCCGCAGCTTTGGCGACTGCTAGACAGAGTTGCCCTATTGTACCACCTCCGATAATTGCTAGACGATCCTGATATGATGCTTTGGATTGGGCTACCGCTCGGTAAGAAACAGCTAGTGGTTCGATTAAAGCACCTTCTTCAAAACTCATGGTATCTGGGAGCTTGAATAATCCTGAAGCGTGTGCAGTTGTATACTCGGCAAAACCACCGTGCATATTGTGAGAAATCCACTTCCGTTCGTGACAGAAATTATAAAGGCCTTTTTGGCAGTAGGAGCATGAACTGCAATGAGAAAAACATTCAATGACGACCTTATCACCGACTTTGAATTCCGTAATGGCTTCACCTATTTCGGCGACAATACCACAGGTTTCATGACCAGCTGCGAGTGTGTCGGATTGCGGCCAGTTTCCGAAGTAACTATGTAGATCGCTACCACAAATACCTGTCTGTTTGGTGTCCACGACCAAGTATCCAGCAGGTGGGGGAGTCATAGCGACTTCTTGGATTTCGATTTCTTGTATTCCTGAATAAATTGCTGCTTTCATTTTATCCATATGTTTTCCTTTCATGGCCAAACGAATTAGAAATTAAAAATACACAATTATAGCAAACATGTCCGATTTTGCAATAGTATGAATCATTCCTATTGCAAATTGTTTTGCCTCTGCTATAATTTCATGGTCCGATCCGAAATCCGAAATTGTTCGCCAGAGTTTTTAGAATAAGTTGATATTACTATATTGATTTATATACGGAGCGTATGTAACTTTCAAAAGTGAAATTGTTTAAATGAAGACGATAAGAATACCAGTCCAGATAGAATTACCACTTGGTATGGTTTCTGATTTGCCTGTGTTTTTACCTGTTGATTTTTCTCAGATTGTTGCTTTGGATAGACGAGAAAACCAGATACTGGATCTCTTTTCCTTGCGTTTGTTGCAGCAGGAGAAAGATGGAACCCTGATACAGGTTCCTGTCCAGTTTACTCCTGATCAACCGGGAAGTGAATCAGGAAGGTTGGATTGGTTAGTTAACTCTTCTGAGAATAGCCAACGGATGTTTTTGCTCCTATTGGACTTGTATGATTCTGAAGCGACCATGCAAGGTTCCATTCTAGGTAACAAAGTTTTTGACGATGTAGGACATGCAGTGCCTCTACCATACTTTCCGAGAATGCAAGCTGTCCCTGTACCTGAGAGCAAATTATCCATTCAGCGTGATGGTACAGAGGTACTTGGCTACCAATATGGTACATATAGTGATCATTCAGCACGTCCCTTTTTCTTTCCTGTTATTGGCCCCTCAGGTAGGTGCCTCACACGGATTGGGCATCCTCACGATCCGGTTGGTCACCATCATCATTATTCAGTTTGGTTAGCTTACCATTTTATTAATGATGTCAATTTTTGGTCAGACGAAAGGACATCTGGAAAACAGGTTCATCAGAGATTTTCTAGACTGTTTGATGGGCCTGTCTTGGCTGGTTTTGAAGCAGTTGTCGATTGGCAAACACCAGATAACCAACCGATAATGAGAGAAATTAAACGCGCAAGAGTTTATACTCAGTCTGATGACGAATTGTTGATAGATCTGCAATTCTCCTTTTTAGCGGTAAATGAGGCTATACAGCTTAAGAAGACATCGTTCGGTTTCCTCGGCGTTCGAATGGCAAAAAGCATAGGAGTTTTTGATGGTAGTGGACTAATACAGAATTCAGAAGGGGCTGTCAATGAACGGGAGGTCTTTCATAGGCCCGCGTCATGGTGCGACTATTCTGGACTCGTCACCGATGCAGTGAGGAACGGAATAGCCATTTTTGACCATCCTGATAACCCACATTATCCATCACATTGGCATGTGCGTAGTGATGGTTGGATGTCACCATGTCATTTTCTTCATCACCACCATCAAATTGGTTCAGATGAAACACTACAGTTGAATTATCGCCTTTTGGTACACAATGGAGACGTTAATGATGCTGACGTACAGAAAAAATATGATCAATATGTTCGACCTCCCAAGGTCAGAATTACTTCACCCGATTGATGTGACGGAATGGTAATGAGAAAGAATAGATTCATCCTTATGTTTGTTTTTTTGATGTCTTGTTGTTTACAAGTTAAGATGTATGCTCAAGTGCAAGGAAGAATTCAAGCTCAGTTTCAGGTTGGTAGCTTGTTTGTTGAATTTCAGACAGCTAATAGTTTTAGAGAAGGTTATGCAAGCTTATCGATTAAACGTGCTAACGAACCCATCAGCAAATTTGGGTACATTAACAAAGAAGGGAAAAAAGCAATTGATTTTCAATTCGATGAAGTTAAGGATTTTTCTGAAGGGTTAGCAGCTGTTAGAATCGGTGTCCATTGGGGGTACATCGATATGTCAGGAACACACATCATTCCATCCCAGTTTGATGAGGTGTATTCTTTCTCTGAGGGGGTTGCCTGCGTTGGAATTGGACCAGCGAAATCTCGTAAGTATGGTTATATCGATAAAAATGGCAAATACATTATTAATCCTCAGTTTGATGAACCAGATCGTTTTGCAAATGAGTTTTTAGTTGTTAAGCAAAAAAGTCAGGAAAAAAGTAAGACTGTCGTCAAATATGGATACAGATACCTTGGTAGTAATAAAGAAAAATTTGGTCGTAATGAAGATAAGGATTTTCCATTTGTTTATGATGAAGCGTATCTATTTACTAAGGATGGGCTTGCCCGCGTAAAACAGGGGAAAACATACGTTTATATTAGGAGTGACGAGGAGGTTATTGAGTCTGTCTCTGAAACATCAGAATGGATTCCAGATGAGTCAGAGACTCAGGCAGTAACATATGCTGAGGCCTCCGATTTTTCTGAGGGGTTTGCCTTTGTGAAATACGATAAAGCGTCCTCGGGATCCGGGACAGCGGAGGAGGCAGATAGTTCAGAGAATAAGGTTGTTAACTTTGACCAGTATGGTTACATAAATACCGAAGAAAGGGTTGTTATTAACCCTCAATTTGATTTCGCAGATGATTTTTCACATGGTCTGGCCAGAATTGGTAAGCAGGAAGAAGGCAGTAACACGATCAAGTATGGTTACATAAATACCGGAGGGAAGGTTGTTGTCGGACCCCAATTTGATTTCGCAGATGATTTCTCTGCATTAGGATTGGCGAGGATTAATATTGGTGGAGTCCCGCAAGAAGCTCATAAAACCGTTAAAGGAGGTAGGTATGGGTATATTAACGGTGAGGGCGAAATTGTGATTAATCCGCAATTTGTCTCGGCTGAGAATTTTTCTGAAGGATTGGCGTATGTTAAGATAGCTGGTACTTCCTTAGAACGCGGATATATTTCTGCTGATTATTCCGGGGAATTTGCTATTAGGCTAGATCTTAGTCTTGTTTATGAATTTTCGATTGAAGGTGCGAATTCGAATAAAGATCTGGCGTTGATATCTCTTGATCGTGAGGGGAAACAGAAATATGGATATATTGATCGGTTGGGTAAGATTGTTATATCTCCTACGTTCGATCTTGCGAGGAATTTTCGATTTGATTTAGCCTGTGTTGGTACTGGAGACGGAAGAAATCTAAGATATGGATATATTGATAAAATTGGTAATTATGTTATTGAGCCACTTTTCAATGATGCCGGAGATTTTTTTCAGGTACTACAGGATGTTAACGTGGGCCGTCTCGACAACTTTCCACCGCTCGCTCGGGTAGAGATTGACGGCAAAGTATCTTACATCAACAAAAAGGGGAACATAATTAATCCGGATGGTACTCAGTCCTCTGACAAGCGTAGGTAGATTTTCGATTCGTTTTAACTTGTTTCTTCATTTGATATTAAGTTTGGTTGATATCAATTCAGAGATTTATAGATGTGGGAATTTTACGATAATATGAGGTAGGATATGAATATTTCAGTTCTTTCTTACTCGTTTCGCGGGTTATTCGGCCAAAGTAAGATGGATGTTTTTGGGTATTTGGAAACGTGCAAATATCGTTATAACTTGGATGCAGTTGATATTTGGAGTGGTTTCCTACCGAGCTCAGATGAAGATTATCTGAAAAAAGTTCGCTCTGCTATTGATGAACGCAATCTGGTTTTGGCTGATTTATGTGTTGATGGTGCTCATATTTGGGAAGATGATGCTGATATACGGGAGCAGAACTATCAAAATGCCATTTTGAACTTGAAGTCTGCTGAGATTCTGGGTGCCAAGTTTGTTCGAATTGATGCTGGTGGGCGAGATCAATCTTGGTCAGAAGAACAACTTGATATTATTGTTCAACGATACCGTGAATATGCCCAGCAGGCACAGAATCGAGGCTTTAAAGTTGGAATTGAAAATCATTGGGGACCTGAAACCAAGTGGGAGAATCTCAAGAAAGTGTATGAAGCTGTCGATCATCCAGGATTTGGGGTATCCTGTCATATTGGAGGATGGCGTGGCACACCGGACGAAATCGCAGAAGCAGATAAGAATGTCGCGCCTTGGGTTAGTCATACACATATCGATTGGAGTATTTGTCAAAATCAATTGACAGAAAAACTGACAAATCTCTGGGATGCCGACTACCAAGGTTACTATAGTATCGAGCACCATTCGGCTGTCAACGAATACGCTGAGGTTGCTATCCAACTTGCACAGGTGCGTGATGTGCTGAGCAGGTTAAGGATAGGGGCCTCAGATTAGATATTTCGATAAGTACAATCTAGTAAATTCAAGCTAGAAAGAAAATTTCACTGTAAATAGGGGCGGTAGAGAATGGAATGTAAAGTGCTGACCGAGGAACAGAAACAGCACTTTATCGACAAAGGTCACATTGTCATCAGCCAAGCGTTTCCTAGGGATTTGGCTGTGGAGTGGCGTGAGTTTGCTTTCAGAAGGTTAGGGTATGATCCAGATGATCTGTCGACTTGGAAACAGGAACGTGTTCATATGCCGTCCATGAATAGCGTGTCTATTCAATCTGTTTCTCCGTATACCTATGATGCTATTTGTGATTTGTTGGGTGGTCAAGACCGATTGTCCAACCCTAACTTGCACTGGCGAGACGGATTTATCATCAATTTTTCTGTTGGTGCGGATAGAGAATGGCAACCGCCATCGTCGAGCGTTGACGGTTGGCATAAGGATGGCGATTTCTTCCGTCATTTTTTGGACAGTCCAGAACAAGGGTTGTTGACTATTGTGATTTGGTCGGATATCCACCCACGGAGTGGAGGGACTTTTGTAGCTTGCGATTCGGTGAAGCATATTGCCAAATATCTCCTTGAAAACCCGCAGGGTCTCTTGCCTCATGAAGCGGGATTTGGCCAATTTATTCATAATTGTCAAGACTTCATGGAGATTACTGGTCAGGCAGGCGATGTGATTCTAATCCATCCGTTTGTGTTGCACGCTGGATCACAAAATCCTTCTGGTAGAGCCCGTTTTATCGCCAACCCTCCTGTGGCACTAAAGGAGCCGATGAACTTCAATCGAAAAGTAGCAGATGCGTTTTCCCCCGTTGAATTAGCTGTTTTGGAGGGGTTGGAAGTGGATCGGCTTGATTTTAAACCAACATCACCGCGTCAACGGATTGTTCCGGAACGTGTAAAGCATGAGCAAAAAATATTAGAAGAGCAGAAAGCTAGGCTTGCTCGTTCGTAATTGAGAATAGGGTTGGAATCTCTGTAAATGCGTGCAGTGATAAACTGGATTAAGATTTTTGCTAAAAGCATTTTTGCCAAACCAGAGATTAAGCTAACACTCTCATGTTTCTTTATAACACGAACACTTTTAACTCTTATTGGAGTGACGTCACGGATCATACTTGAATCCCATCGTGGTAGAGGGAGAAGCGATGTCTTAAAAAATGTTTGGTTGGATATATGGGGGGTGTGGGATACTGGTTGGTATCTGAATATCGCTCAGAATTGGTATACGACTGATATTAACTCTCATGGTGGCGCTAACTACGGTTTCTTCCCTTTATATCCGTTTTTAATGCGGATTGTTGGATGGTTTGTTCAAAACAATTATATTGGTGGCATTATTGTATCTAATGCTGCCCTTTTAGTTTCATGCATCTTCCTTTACAAGTTAGTTGAACGCGAAGCGAGTTCGAAGATCGCACTGAATTCGATCAAGTTCTTGTTTCTGTTTCCGACAGCCTTCATTTTTTCAGCTGTCTTTTCGGAATCTTTATTTGTTGCTTGTATGTTAGTTTCTTTCTATTTTGCCAGAGGCAACAGATGGTTTTGGGCAGGTTTTTTCGGAGGTCTAACTGCCTTGACCAGATCAATCGGAGTATTTGTCTGTCTACCTTTATTTTATGAATATATTCATTCAAAAGATTTTAAGGTAGCTAATGTCCGTGTAGATGTTCTATGTTTGTCACTTGTGCCTATAGGTCTATCGCTTTTTGCATTCTTGAATTATCGTCTAACAGGTGACTTTCTTGCATTTTCACATATTCAACAAACTGGTTGGAAGCACGAATGGACAAATCCGTTTAGTGTACTATTAGGGAGTTTGGTAGATGGAGATCCACTTCATTTTCTCAATGGGATTTTTTCGATTACAGCTGTCGTTGTGCTTTCCGCTGGCATCAGAACAATCGGTTTTTCGTTTTGGTTAATGGGCATGATTCTGCTATTTTTTCCTCCGTTGGCTGGTAAAGTATGTATGAACAGTATGCTAAGGTATGGACTGGTGGTCTTTCCATTTTATTTGATGTTTGCCAAGATATCAGAAAATCCTATTTGGTATTGGATGTTGGTCATCACCCTGACAATCTTACAGGGAGTTCTGATGGTTTATTGGACCAATGGCTATCATTTGATTATTTAAGCAGTAAAGAGGAATTGTATGCGTTTCGTATTTTTCACAGATATCCACCTTCTTGAAAACAAAGACTCTATTATTGGCTTTGAGAAATGCTTGGACAGAATGTTAGCCTTCGATCCTCAACTGCTCATTAACGGCGGCGATTTGGGGGTTACCACTGAAGCCGTTACTACCTATTATGGAATGATTAAAGAATTGCCAGTACCAGTTTATCAGGTAAACGGCAACCATGAGATTTGCAACGGATCCCTAATCCCAGAAGAAGCAGGACAATTTTCGTATAGTTTTGACGATCATGGTATCCATTTTGTGATATTCGATACAGTTAGGTATTTCGAGCCGACAGATGAACATCCACACAATTGGTATTTCGTTGCTGACCAACAAAATTTGGAATGGTTGGCAGCGGACTTGGCAGGAATTCCTAAACAGATGCCAGTTATCTTGGCCAGCCATTGTGCATTATCGACTTCTGCACCTTTCCGTTTCGGTCAAAAGATAGGCATGGAATTTCCGGTGAATGAAGTAACAGATGCTGACAAGGTACTAGATCTACTTAAGTCGTTCGAAAACGTGGCCACACTCCACGGCCATGATCACGAAAATTGCCGTCATTCTGTTGAAGGAATTCAGATACTAACGACGGCTGCTGTGGCTGGAGGATGGTGGCGAAACGGTTTGGAAAGTCCTAATGTGTCTGGCGAACCACAAGGATTTCGGGTTATTGATATTGATTCGGGACAAATCAGAAGCCGATACGTAGCTCTACAGGAGAGCCAGCCGCAGCTAGCCTCGTGGTATGTGCAGGCAGAGGCTGGTCGTTATTTTATCAATGTCTTCGATGCTTCACCAGGAACACAGGTTTATATTGACGATATTGGTAAATTGCAACCCTTGAATCCATTCTCGGATTCAGCCAAACAGCTCTCCCCACATTTTTATGAGCTATCTGCCAAAAAAATTGAGCAAATTGCATCTAAAGAAGTACTCAGCCTTACAATTGTATTTGAAGATGGTCAGACAAATCGGTTTGAAATTGATTGTCCATCTTTCGGTTAAAGCAATGAGTAGAAAAGTTAGGAGAAATCATGATATCAATAGCTGAGGTTGGCGGATATGTCCAAAATGGGTATCATGTTACACAGAATTTAGTTGCCCCTGACGAAATAACGGAACTGCGGGAAGATAGTATAAAACTGGCGCGAGGCGAATATAATTGTGCAAGCCTCCCATCCGTAGATTCTGGTGTAAGTGACGACCAGGCTTTAAGGAAGATTTTGTGCATCCATCAACCCCACCATGTTAGCCCTGTCATGTTGAAAAATATCAACCCCACCAAAATCTGCCATGGTAGGATGGTCGTGTGAAATGTATGCAGTCGATGCTTTTTATTAAGCCGCTTGGTTTTCAAGGAAACCCTTGGCACCAAGATGAGACAGCCATTCCCACACGAGACCGGTTCCTAACAGGTGCATGGATACCTAATGCACGGATCAAAGAAGAATCGCAGTCAGAAATATCGTAGAGCTCTAGTTTACCATTGTTGCAACGCTTGGTCGTTACAACAATGGAAGAAAGCACCAGCTGTAGCTGATTACCGAGGTCTTATTCCTGTTAATGGTGAGGATCCATATGCATGGACGAGTAACGGAAGAATTAAACGCTGAAAATGTTGGTCTGCGTCGGTGCAAGGCGTCTGAATCTGATTGATGTTGTTGTTATATAAATGAAGGTAATCGAATGCCGAATCAATTTCCATTAATTGAAGTATCTGGTTCTCCTTATGAAATGGGGTATCAGCATGGAGCACAGGCAACTGATCTCGTCAAAAAGTATCTGGCTTGGATTGAGAAACTCACAAGAATATCGAGAGACATCCTTTGCAAAAATGCTATGATGTTTCTACCATTGATTGAGGCTTTAAGCTCTGACTTGGTGGAAGAAATTAAGGGGTTAGCTGATGGTGCCGATATCAGTTTTGAGGAAGCTGTATTGTGTCAAGCTCGTGCTGAAGCATCGCGGAAACCAGACGGTGGATGTACAGCATTTGCCCTAACGGGGACGGCAACAGATAATGGAAAAACACTGGCTGGGCAGAATCAAGATCTTGAACCGGAATATGCGGATATTGCTATTCTGCTTCGAGTCAAACCAAATGGAAGCAAACCACGAGCCTTAATGTTTACTTTTGCTGGCCAGCTTGGTTATTCTGGCATGAACCAGTATGGAGTAGCGCATTTTGCTAACGCGCTGTACGATTTTCAGTGGCAATTTGGATTGCCTCATTATCCTTTGAAGAGAATTCTGCTTGAACAGCCAGATGTTGATGCATGTATAGATCTCCTCGCTAAGCACAGGACATGTTCGGCTGCTAATAAGGTTATCTGTGATGGGCACGGACAGATTCGTGATGTAGAGATTCATCCTACGGGTATTGCCTTGTTTCATGATGAATCGCCTGACCATTTGTTACACGCAAACCATTATCTGACACCTGAATTTGTTAGTTATGAATCCCATTCGTTAAAAGATTCTACTGCTAGATTGAGTCGGATGCGTAGTCTAATTAAACAGAATTGGGGACAAGTTTCTGTTGAGACGATGAAAGAAATTCTGGCTGATCATCTTGGTGATCCCGCAGGGATTTGCCGCCACGGCGCAGTTGGGATGCATTCGGTTTCTGGTTACATTGCCGAGCCATCTGCGGGTCTCCTACACGTTCGGTGTGGACATGGGTGCACTGGCACTTGGCAAACCTATGAAGTTTAGCTTCTAGTAAATAGGATGCGTAAATTGTTATTGGTGGGAAATTAAGACGAACAGAAAAAACGGGAGCACTTTATTACGAAAATACTCCTGTGCTATTTCAAAATCACCATTTTCTTGGTTTGGGTATAGTTATTAGTGTGAATGGCATAGAAGTAAGTGCCACTGGCTACCTTTTCCCCGTTGTTATTTTTTCCGTCCCAATGGATTGCCTTATCATGACTGGTATACTTTCCTAGTAGGGTATATCCTAGATTAATCCTTCTTATTTGATTCCCTCTTAGGTCAGAAATGGTGAGTGAGACATTGGTATTTTGATGGAGTTCAAACGGAATCCATGTTTCAGGATTGAATGGATTTGGATAGTTAGGCAAGAGCTGAGTTTTTTTAGGCAATTGTTTGGTGAGAACAACTCTTAAGAGGCTCAATATAGTTTTTTCAGAGGACGATAGATTATACTTAGACTCTAGTTGATCAACTAGAGTTTCGATATTACGTTTCTGTTTTATCGTAAGCCCAACTTCCTTAACCATGGTCGGTGCAGCGACAACTTTACCTTGTCCGAAGTTTCCTGCAACCATCACTAAATCAAAGATATTAACATCCTCGTCTCCATTGACGTCACCTAATAAATTATTACCTTTTTCCCCAAATTGTCCTGCGACCATCACTAAGTCGAAGATATCGATTGCTCCATCTCCATTGATATCGCCGATTAACTCGGGTTTTTCTTCTATCCCATCATAGGTAAGAAATTCACCTGTTTTGTCAATGAATCCCCATTTGCCATCTAATTCAACCGGTGCTAGCCCCTCAGTGAAATTTCTTACCGAATCAAATTGGGGTTGAATCACTATCTTCCCTGTTTTGTCAACAAAGCCCCATTTGTTATCTGATTTAACGCGTGCTAATCCTTCAGTGAAATCCTTTACTTGAGGTTGAATGATTATCTGATCTGTTTCGTCAATGAATTCCAATTTACGACCCAATTCGACTAATGCTAGTATATCAATGAAATCTTTTATCCACTCAAGTTGGGGTTGAATAGCGATCTTGTTTGTTTTGTCAATGACTCCTGACTCACGACCTAATTCGGCTAGTGTT
>Ga0066834_10000146_pt1 | contig 32272 bp, 22 predicted proteins | sample ETNtaG_30_FD_66729 | JGI IMG/M metagenome (GOLD analysis project Ga0066834, IMG submission 66729) | Marine microbial and viral communities from oxygen minimum zone, Eastern Pacific Ocean - ETNP201306PF43B | ecosystem: Environmental > Aquatic > Marine > Oceanic | place: Pacific Ocean: Eastern... | reverse complement strand
ACGAGATTTGCCGAGTTTGCCGCGTTGAGATTGTCTGAGCTGTAACCGCCCTGCCGGAACTGGATTAATGAACTTTCTGTTCTCCTCGTCTGCCCGAGTCCTTGGGAGCTTCCTTTGCGCCAGTTTTGCCTTTGCTGAACCGCCCACCGAGCTCGCACGCAGAGTCGCCGTAGAAATCCGTCACGAGGCCCTTCTCCCGCCAAACGGCCCCGAAGGCCGGCCTCTGCCGCTTCTCAGCCACTGGAACATGGGCAGCTACGGAAAAGGCTGGACCACCGGCTACCAGGTCGAGCTTCTCAACAAGGGTCACCGCATCCTGCCTTGGATGGGTTGGCCGAGAGGGAACCCTGCTGCGGATGAAAAGTCCAAAGCCCGATTCGATGCTTACTACGCAGCGCTGCTCGCCCACTGCCGCGAACTCAAGCTGCCAATTTCGTTTCGCGGCACTCAGTGGGAAGCCATGCTGGTCAAGAAGAACTACCGCGCCCTGCCGCCTGACGAATCACCGGCAGTTCTGACTCCGGAAGGGAAGCTCATCGGTCGCGTCAGCCCGTTCGGGGCCATTGAAAAATGGAAAGACCCGGCAAAGGAATACGTCGACACGCCAGCCATGAAGAGAGTGCAGGAACTCTATCCTGACCCGCCGCTGGTGCTCTTCGTATCCAACAATGAAGCCCCGCGGCTGCGCTGGGCAAAGAATAAAGGGCTGTCCGAATCTGGTCGATATCTGAAGCTCCACGGTGAAGGGAAGTCAGACGAATTTAAACGCAAGGTCGTAGGCCAGGGCTGGGCCGAGCGTTACCCGGTCATGTTCCAGGCGATGCGTGATACGCTGGTTACAGAGAGCTGGAAGAAGAACGTGCGCTTTGTTGGCTACGGCTCGTTTGGCCCTTCTCATTTCGGACGCTGGGATGGCTGGAAGGTCTATTCGCTGATCACGAAGGATGTGATCGATCCCGAGCCGCTTTTCTGGGACGGCGGCAGCCCTTCGTATTACACCCACAACTGGAATGACAATCGCGACCACTGGGTGTTCTCAACGCAGGTGCAGTCCATGAACTGGATATTCATGCTCGACCGCGTTTACCGGAAGAACCCGGATTTCTGGTGGGAGGTCTCCACATGGGACGGCAACTCCGGCTGGGATCCGAGCAAGCCCTATGACGCCAGCCACCTCAAGAAATCGAAAGCATGCCACTACATGAAAGAGGACCAGACCTACACCCCGGACCGGCACGAAGGCTGGCTGCAGTTCGGGCTCTGGCTGTTGCGGCCACGTGTCTTTCGCGAGTTCCGCGGCTCGACCGTTCCGAGGGCGCCCTGGCAGCCGTACTTTGATCGAATGATCGCCGCGGTGGATCGAGTTCACGAGAACAGAAAACTCGAAGAATTCTGGCGACATGGAAGAGCCGTGCCGAATGAAGCGCACCGCCATCCGTATCAGACAGACATCCCCGATCACCTGAAGGACATCCACCGCTGGTACCTCCTCGACACCAGCCTCGACCCTGAACGACCGTGGTCGATGAAAACGAACCTGCCCGTATTCAGCATGGCCCTGGCACTTGGTGAAGAGGGCACAAGACGATGGCTGCTCTACGCGCACTCGCCTCTGGAAGATCGAACAGAAGTGGAGGTCACGATCCCACATTTCAAAAAAGTGATCGTGGACGTGCCGCGCAAGGGAGCTTTCTACGAAGTGCTGGAAGTGAATGGCAAGGCGACAAGGGTCGACTGAATAAGCGAGGATATGCCAGCCGCACAGTCAAAAGGAACCTCGCACTAATTTCCTCACGACACAAAGGCTCGTGCGATTCTTCAGCTCAAGATCCAGCTTGGGGCTCATCGGTGCATATTCGGTAATGCCAATGACGATGGCAGTATTCTTGCCGACCCAGGGCATGACATTCATCTCTTCCACCTTTTTGTAGCGTCCGACCGAGAGCAACAGCAGAGCATCCTCCAACTGCTCGGCGGGAACTTCTCTGCTGCCCTTGATCCTGATTGGCATCAGGGATTCGAATTCGGCAGGTGAGAGTCTCTTCTCCTCGCCTGTCAGTTCAGGGGTGTCTTCCAGGTCGAAGGTGCCGAGTTGAATGATGCCTTTCGAGGTCACCAGCGCCGCTTTGCGGAGCGTCGTGTCCAGTCCCTCCGGCACCTGGCGGGCACCGTCGAGCCGGGGCGGGTGATACCAGTGCGCCGCGGTAAAGATGCGAGTATCCCACTGGCGGAAGTTCATCTTTGCTTCGGTTCGGTTCGCCTTCATACGTGTCTCCCAGAGCCGGCCGCTTCTGCCCACGCGAATATCGATCTTGTTGGCGAAGAATGTAGAGGCCAGGACGTCACTGCCGAGCCCGAGTTTCATCGGTCCGCTTGATGGCACAAAAAAGCTTGCATATGTCTTGGCTCTCATCACCCCGCTTTGCGCCATATCCATGATGGTCAGATCTTTCACCCAGAGCTCCGAACCTTTCTTGTGGCTCGCCAGTTTCTGGGCAGCCACCGTAAAGACCGCAAGTGTGAGAAAAAAGATCACCAGGTTCAGCATCACCGATATCCTTCTTTTCAACAGCCAACGCTGTCCCGGCCCGAGCACGAGAATGTAGGCGAACAGATACACCACGACCAGGCCCATACTGATGGGCAGCGCGGCCTCTCCTGGTATGAGCAGTTCACCTGCCTCCTCCGGTAGATTACTGGTACCTGCGAGGGCATTGGTGAGTGTGGGCATCGCCTTTCGTTCGAGCCCGATGAGCTCCCAGAACTTCTTCGATTGCACGGGCAGTTTTACCCGGCCTGGATGCAAACCACAGATCCCGATTTTGCCCCATCCCACAGGGACAACGGCCGCCACCACGACGCCACTCTCGCGCCAGGTTACATAATCAGCCGGAGCAAGAAGGGCCGCCACCGTCACTTCATTCTCCAACTTGAAGTAGAGCCTCTCGAGGGCTTTGAGTTCTTTCAAAGTCACAACGCCCTGGGTGCCAACGCCAGTCTCGGCCAGCATCTCGGCAATGACTCCGGCGGGGCGCTCGGTCGGCTTTAGGAACACCATGAGATTGCCGCCGGTTTCCACCCAGACGCGTAAGGCCCGGCTCTGCCTGAAAGAAAGATCGCCAACGCGATCCATATCACTGACGATGAGCCAATCAGCATTATCGTAGCCCACCGGATCGCTCGGCAGGTCAGAAAACTGCGAACGCGCGTATGCCTTCTTTCCGATGAATCCTTCCTCCACCACCATATCGATACGCGTTCCTGTGCCGACCTCGACAAGCCCCTGCGAAGTGTAAAGCGTTATCAGGTAAATTGGCTGCACATCACCAATCCGCCTGCCACCAGACCTGACGGACACCTCGACGTCATCCTGGTCCGTCTGAAAGTAATGGATGTATCTCCGTTGCGTTTTGGCCGGTATCTTGAACGGGAGGACAAACTCGGCCCTTACGTTCCCCTCTGACACGACCACGATCTCTCCCTCGACCGCTTCGCCTCCCGATTTCATTTCGCACACGATGTAGTTCCAACCTCCATGGGTCCGCATCCCGCCACCTCCCGGCACGGCCTTCCACTCCAGAGCAGGGGCGCAGAGCGCGCCGGACGTTGCTGCAGAAGCCAGTAATGAGAGCGTGATGACTCGCATACATTTTCTCTGATGAGATGTGCCAACGGTCGGCGTTGAGGAACAATATGAAACATTCAAACTTCACATCGTTCCATCTTTTCCCATCACTCCGCCATTCCAATGCTGCGGAGATAATGTGTTCGCCAGCCGGCAAACTCTTTCTCATCGTCTCGCCGAGAACCGCCGCAAAGATTAAGACGATGGGAAAGACGGAGCCTCTGTCCTATCCGGCAGCTTGCAGGTACGAACGCAAATCTATTTGCCCATCGCCTTCAAAGCCTTAAGGCAGCGCGCAACGGCCTCCAGAGGTGGAAAGGCATCGGACTCGTATTCGACGATGTACCATTCAGTTCCGCCGCCGTTTTCGCAGGCATCGAATACCGCGGGCCAGTCTGTTGTGTCGTCGCCGATGATTGGGCGGAACCCGGCGCCCCGGTCTTCCTTGGCTGCCGTGGCATGGAAGGGCTTGAGGTGGGTCGTCCGTGAACGGCCGGGGTATTTTTTCAGGATAGCGACGGCATCGCCTCCCCCGGAAATTGCATTGCCCGTATCGAGCTGCATGACCACGCTGTCTTTGGTGTTGCCGAACAGTGTATCCCATGCAGTCTCGTCACTGCTTTCATCCCATGGCGTGAACTCACGGTGATGATTGTGGTAGCCAGTGGCCAGACCGTGGTCGGCGAGTTTGTCTGCGAGGCCGTCAAAAAAATCGGCCATCTTAAGCCAGTCGTCACGGGTCTGGGTCTGGTCGCCCGGCAGGCCGGGGATGATGACGAATTCGTTGTTCAACGTCTTGTTGAATTCAATAGTCGATTCGAGTTTGTCGTCCTGCACAAGTGCGAACGGCGTGTGCCAGCCGCAGCAGGGAAGGCCGAGGTCATCGAGATAGCCCTTCAACTCTTCGGCTGAGTTGTTCGGAGGCCCGGCAAACTCGACGCCTTCGTAGCCCATTTCGGCAACGGCCTTGAGGGTGCCGGCTGTGTCTTCTTTGAGTTCGTTGCGGACGGAATAAAGTTCAAGCGCGAGTGGTGGTCGTGACATGGGGTATCCTTATGGTTGATAGTTGATGGTTCACCAATAATCCCTGTAAAAGCCGACCGCCAATATATGAAGATGAAGATGAAACTCGAAACCGGAAACAGCCATTAGCCATTAACCACCCTCTTCAATGCTTCGAATCCTGTCGCGAAGGCTTGCGGCCTTTTCAAATTCCTGGGCGGCCACGGCTTTGCTGAGCTCATCACGGAGCCTTTCGATGGAATCGTCAGGTAAGTCGCCCATGATTTCCTGTTCGAGGCTCTCCAGGATGCCCATCTCCGGACAGTCTTCGCTGATTCCAAACAGACTGTAATTCTCATCAATGAATTTGAGGATCTTTCGGCGGCCCTCCCTGACGATGCCCAGCGCGTCATACGGTCCCTCCGTGGAGGCGAGGCGCGCCCGGGCCTGGGTGTTCATCATGAGAATGTAGGGACGATACTGCTCGATTGAGTATCGGTCTTCGTCCTCCTCCGCGTGTTGGCGCAGCATCAAGCTCACCTGCAGATTGCGGCTGGTATCATTGGCCACCTGTTCAAATTCATTCAGGTGGAAGAGGCTCAGGTAGCGATAGTAGTAATGAAGGGATTCTTCACGCAGTTGAGCACATTCTTCCACATTGAGCGTAAAGCCATAGTCGTTGCCGTTTTCTTCAACATATTTGTCACGCATGGCCTCCTGGTATTCCAGGTATGACTCCATTCCATTTGGCTGTTTACCATCCGGCCTGCCGGTGACTTCCATCTGTATGAGGCCGAGCTCGACGCGCATCTGAACCTTTTCTTTGCCATCCTCGCCTATGATTTTGCGCACGGTGATTGAGCCGGGCTCGAAATCCCATTCTTCGAAGGCTTCGCTGATATCCTGACTGCTCATCCTGATTCCAATTGGTTCATGCGGATTCAGACTTTATTTTCTGGATAACGATTTTAGCGCTGGCCGCTGTACTTTGAAACGCGAAGGGCCGTACCGAATGTTATGAAAACTACCGCCAGAGAACTGACAAAAACCTTTCGATGGTGCTAAGATATGCGTCCCCCTTTCGGAAACTGCTGAAACGAGGAACTTCATCATGAGTTCGTTGAGACTATTCTCGCTCGCCTCCTTAATCATTCTTGTCGCCGATGCGGACGAAGTCATTCATAGCATCGTACCCGAAGGCACGGTCAATGCCGTAGCCGTTGATTCCAGGGGCAAAACCCTCATCGCCGCAGCCACGTCCGAGGAAGGCAGTGCTGCTGCCGGTCTTTCGGTATGGAGCCTCGATACAGGCAAGATGACAAAGCAGCTCCAAGGCCACACGGGCGGCGCGACCGCCGCGGGCTTTGCTGCCAATGGACGCCGCGCTGCCACCGCAGGCAAGGACGGCACGGTCATCATCTGGTATCCAAACACCTGGCGTACTGCAGCTACTCTGCGCGGGCACAAAGCGGAAGTGACCGCTCTCTCCTTTAACCCCGCGGGCAACCAGGTGGCCACGGCGGACGCGGAAGGTCAACTGATCATCTGGGATGCGTTCGGCCTGAGAAAACGCTTCGCCTTTCCCGTTTCTGAAAGCCCTGTTCGAGCGCTTACCTACCAGACGGGCAAGAACGTGATCGCTACCGGTGACGACAACGGCGTGATTCGGATTTTTAATGCCACAACCAAACGCAAGCTTGCCCAGATCGACAGCCAGAACGGCGCGGTCGTCGATCTCAGTTACAGCATGAACAGCCAGATCCTGCTGGCGTCCTACAACAAAGGGAAAGTGGTCTTGTGGAATCTGAGAGATCGGAAGCCGCTCAGAGAACTCGACGCGGAATCCGGTGAAGACACGCGGGCCACTTATGCCATAGACGGCCGCAGAATTGTAACATCCGGCAGTGAAGGCAACCTGAAGCTCTGGGAGGCATCGACCGGCAAACTCATTCGCTCGGATATCGAGGTCGGCGGCTCGACCCGGCAGTTGAGCTTTTTTGCTAAAGGTCAGAAGTTCATTTCCGCCAGCCAGGATCAGATCCTGATCACGAAGAAGCCCGGTACGGTTGGCCAGGGCTCCGGTCTCAAGAACAGGCTGCTGGTATGGGGACGTCCGAATCCCAAAAAGATTCGCGACGGATTCGGCGTGCAGATCTTCAAATCCGTTAAAGCGCCGTACCCCTGGGTCATCAAATGGCAGGGCACCAATCGTGCGACGCCTTTCCACGCACTCGTGACAGGAAAAGTTGCCGCGAAAGGCGCTAAGCCCAGGGAAAAGGTCTTGGAGGACAAAAGGAAGAAAGAGCAGGAAAGGGCAAAAGAAAGAGAGAAAGAAGAACGAGAAAAAGAGCGGGCAGAACGTGAACGCGAACGCGAACGCGAACGTGAACGTGGAAACGAAGAGGGCGGTGAGGGGAATCGCCAACGCGAACGCGAGCGAAAAAGGGCAGCCGAACGCCGTGCGAAGGAGCGAGCAGAGAAGAAGCGCAAGGAAAGAATGAAAGTCGAGAACGCGTTAGAGGAAACTCGTGATGGTTTCAGAATCGTCTCCAAAGCAAAAGGAAAAGGGGGTGAGGTGAAATTTACCGCCAAATCCCGATTCGTGTTGAAGTTTCAACGAGCGATAGGTGAAAACGTGCGAAGCGTGCCGGCCAACCTGATTTATGTCGGTGTGGACGCCAAACATCCCTTCTCCAATCCACTCAGTCTGAATGAAGAAACCAAGCCCCCCTCTGAGAAGATTCTCAAGCGGGTAAGTGAGGCCCAGCCAAATGGCGAAGGGGAAAGAGGCAATGAAGAGCCCAAGGCGCAGGAAAAGAAAAAGAAGAAGGAAAAATGAGCTGCACTCATGCCGGTTGTTCATTTGAAACCCATCACCGCCGGCAAAGCTCTTGTTCTCTTCCTGGCTCTACTTTTGTCTGTTCCTGCCTGTGGAATTCAGTATTCCTTTCGTCGCCCCAAGAAGAAACCAGACGATCCTTTGATGACGCGCAAGCTCATCGCGCCGTCAAGGGATGCCAAACACACGGGCTACCTTCGAGCCTACTCCGCGTGGTTTGCGGACCACGCCACACTAGTGGATAGGTTGTCTGACAATCCCGATACCGTCAGACAAATCTACAGGCGGCTCGAGAACCATCTCAGGATGATGAAGGATCACATGTACGAGCGCGAAGCGGCCGCGTTCGAAGGTGAAGTGATCGGGGCATACCGGCAACTTTTAACGCCCTGGCCGGGCGCGAGTCCCACCGTTGTAGGCCGGCGACTTGGCGGAGTCGGCAGGCGTATCCGCCGTGATTTCGCACCAGGCAAGTTCCCCGTAAAGAGGACAGATGAAAGTCCGAAGGAGGCAGAGGATTGACAGCAATCGAAGAGAAAGTTGAAGCACAGAAGACTTCGCCAGTGGCAGCCTGTGCTGCAGGTATCTGCCTGCTCTATGGATTGAGCCTGGGAGCCATCACGATGGACGAGATCTTTCGCCTGGGATGGTTCCCGACCGAGCTCGAGAAACAAGTGCAGGGCAACATCAATCTGGCCGCCTCCTCGGATCAAGAGGAACGGGCCATTGCGCTGAAGGCGCTCGAGACCAGCCCTGGCTTCGTGCTCGTTCCTTCACTTATTCGGGAGCTCGAGGCCGAGCAACTGGAACGCCGGATCACTGCGGCCCGGCTATTGAGCCATCGCACCCACGAGTATCTGAATGGAAACTTGTTCGGCTATTCTCCGGACTCGCCATTGAAGCGGCGGAAACAGGCGATCCAGAATCTCTGGGATTGGTGGACAATGGTGGAAGAGGACTACTGAAACTAAAAAGGGCCGCCAAATTCAGGAGACCCTTCATGACGGACGAACGCTCGCATCAATACGTCCGTGTGTTTCAGTTGAGCACAGCGCATGCCATCCAGTGTCTCAGGAAGGACCATGCGAGCTTCGAGTGTCAAACATCGGGTCACCGACCCGCATTCCCAGGCCCTGGGGCCTGACTCATCGCCTGTTCCGCTGGTCCGTCTGCACCAGCGCCACCATCAGCAGAACACCACAGAGGCAGATCACCTGGGTTGCCGTGATCCGCTCTTTGTCCCACCAGCCCCACATCATGGCGCCCAGCGGGACAACGTAAGACACCATTCCGGCGAACAGAGGCCCACGCTTCTGAATGAGGGTATATCCGATAAAGGTTGCCAAACCGGTGCAGAACAGACCCAGAATCACAAGGCAATTTGTGGCCATTGCGATATCCCCTCCCTCTATGATCTGACCAGATAACGCGAACTGAGAGATGGGCAGCAGAATCAGACTCGCAAGACTCAGGTTGACGCAAGCCAGAGGCAGCGGCGGGACTTCCGACAGATGCTGCTTGACGTATGTGTTCCCAAACGCGTAAACGGTTGGTACTGACGCGATCATCAACATGTGCGAGGCGGGGATGCTCCTTTGCAGGCCGTCCTTCATCAGGAACAGAAGGCAGACCAGGCCGCCAAGCACACCCACTGCCTGCCTCACCGACGGGTAAGTCTTCAACATGGGTATAGACAGAATCACCGTCATCAGCGGAACGAGGGAAACCATCATTCCAATAAAAGCTCCGCCGTGCCTGGCCACCATGTAAGGCTGAATGGTAAATGGCCAGAGGTAAATAATCAGTGAGACAAAGATGATATGCCTGTAATGCTCACGCTTTATCGACCAGCCTTCCCCTTTGATCGCCCAGATAATTGCGAGGAACAGAGCACCGCCGAAGACTCGCCACGCACCGATAGTCACCGCCCCGAAGCTCTCGGAGGCCCGCTTCATCAAGATGAAACTCGTGGCCCAGATAGAGCAGACGGTCAGAAAAAGAACGTGGTGCATCCCTGCGAGATCCCTGTCCCTGAGATTGGTTGTCGGTTTATTGATAAACGAGTACGAAGACTCTGAAGAACACCTGTACAAAGGAAAACGTCCAATCTCCACAAGGAAGACAATCCTCGCATGAGCCACCCCATCGTCCTCGCACACGGAATCGCCCGCTTTGACGAGCCATGGAACAACGCTCTAGAGCTCGATAACCACGAGAAGCCGCGGTCGGATCATTACCACTACTTCCGCGGCATCCGATCTCACCTGATGGAGAAAGAATTCACGGTCTACCATTCAAACGTGCCCTGGGCCGCCGGCGTAAAAGAACGCGCTGAGGCTTTGCGAATCAATATCAAGACCATCCTCGACAAAGGCCACAAAAAGGTGAACATCATCGCCCACAGCATGGGCGGCCTCGACAGCCGGCATATGCTGTTCGAAGATCGAAGTAGCGGCCGCATTCACAGCGACGTCGCCTCGCTCACCACCATCAGCACCCCACACGCAGGCACTAGCTTCGCGGACTGGGGCAACAAGAACCTTGGCTTCCTCAAGCCTTGGGGAAAAACAATCGGCGTAGACCTGACAGGCTTCGACTGCCTCACCACAGATTTCTGCGACACGTTTAACAACGACCCCGAAGTTCGCGAATTCGAAGAGACCTGTTTTGAAACGATGGAGGTACGCACCTACGCGGGAAGACAACCATTCTGGAAGGTGCTCACACTACTCAAGCCATCCGCTTACATCATTCAGAATGCAGAAGGCGATAACGACGGGCTCGTGTCCGTAGAATCCGCCAAGTGGCGCGAGGAATTTTTCAAAGGCACTCTAGAGGAAACCGATCACCTCAACGAGATCGGCTGGTGGGATCTGGAACAGGCACTGGCTCGCGAGACCCCGGTGCAATTTCGTGAGCGGATGAACAGTTTTTACCTTAGCGTGGCGAACGAACTGCCGTGAAGGAATGCCCGATGTATTCTCATCTCCACATCCAGCATCCGGTACGGAAATGTGTCGTTGTTGAGAGTGATACTGGATTCTGGATGCTGGATACCGTGCGTGCGAATTGTGTAGGGCCGACCGTTTGGCTTGAGCTGTGTTGTTGCACCGTACGCGACAGCACCACACATCGAGCATCGAGTTCAGCATCCAGCATCCAGCGGCCAGCGGCCAGCATCCAGCATTTTATCCTTGACGCCGAATCCACCAAGTACTAAACAGACTGCCAACCTGCCATTACTCATTACTCATTTCTCATCACGAATCATGAAGGATTACGAAACCATCAGCCTGGCCCGTTTGTGTAACGCATCCACATCCCTTGTTGGCAAAGGCGCAAATCCCGCCACTGGCAAACAGTCACTGCGCGGCTTGCCGTTTCAGATCGGCGGCAAAGACGGCAAATCCAAAAAGGTCTTCATCGGGCTCGGAAAGGGCAAAGGCTGCAAAAACGGATCGGTAATTGTTCCGATAAAGAAGAAAGCAAAGAAGATCCTCTTCGCGCATCGATTGCTCGATTCCGATCTCTTCAACAACGGGCCCATCGGCGTCCCATGCGCGCGGTACGTTTTCAATTTCGCTAATGGCAAAAAGATTAGCATCCCGGTTCGCGAACGATTCGAGATCAGCCTCATCCCGGCATCGTGGGGGCAACTCCCTGTGAATTCGGTCCCTGACCAGGCGGACAGCAAACCCAATCGGCACTCCGGCCCGTGGGGCACGGCAGGGAACCGCCAGACCGAAGTCAATCAGGCATGGCCGAGAGACTACATCCTCTTCTGCTGGAACAATCCTCATCCAGGCGCGGCCATAGAATCCGTCGAGATCATTCCGGAGGGCCCGCGCTTCCTCATCGCCGCGGTCACTCTTTCGCACGTGGACGAGTATCCCTTTAATCGAGAAGGCAAAAAGGAAGTTCAGATCACCGTCACCAGAGAAACCGACGCGGCACGACCGTTCGACCTGGAGGTGGAAGTGGATCGCGGCGTATGCACATTCCCATACCCGCTGCCCGGCGGCGGTGTGGAGGATCATCTCAAGGATGCCCAACTCGGCTGGGGTGAGCCAAAGGCAAACGAAAATAGAAAGAGCTACGTCGAAATCGCAGCCACGCCGACCGCGACCGTCGAAGTAAAAAGTGCCGGTAAATCTCTCGGCAAAGCCAACTGGGGCGATCTGCAGAAAAAGGGAAAGGTCAATGCGAGCGACCGTGTCCAGCTCGAGGTCGTCCACCGAGGCCAGAACTGGGTGCACACTACAGTGGTCGATGACGACACCGGCAAACCGGTCCATTGCCGAGTGGCTTTCCGCTCGCCGGAAGGCATCCCGTTTCAGCCGCACGGGCACCACTCGCATGTGATGTCCGACATGGGAAGCTGGCATCTCGACAACGGCGGCGACGTCCGGCTCGGTCAGATTTCGTATGCGTACATCGACGGCACCTGCCAGGGCTGGCTACCCCGCGGCGATGTCTACGTGGATGTGTCCCGCGGCTTCGAATACACACCCCTCCGTAAACGGGTCCGCATCAAGCCAGGCCAGCGTGAGCTCGAAGTCCGCGTCAAGCGCGTGGCCCACATGAACGAAGACCGTTACTTCAGTGGCGATACCCACGTGCACTTCCTTAGCACCGTTGGTGCGCACCGGGAGGGCCAGGCAGAGGACCTCAACGTGGTTAACCTCCTCCAATCACAATGGGGACACCTCTTCACCGATACTCAGGAATTCACCGGCCGTCCGAGCGTCACCCAGGAGGGCGGCAGCATCGTTTACGCATGCTCCGAAAACCGTCAGCACATCCTCGGACACCTCACCCTCCTCGGCATCAAGAAGCAGATCATGCCGTGGTGCTCTGACGGCCCGAGCGAAGCTGAAATGGGCGGCAACCTTGAAACGACACTTTCGCACTGGGCGGACGAATGCCACGAACAGGGCGGTCTGGTCGTCCTTCCGCACATCCCCACACCCAACTGCGAACCGGCCACACTTGTCGCCACCCATCGTCTGGACGCGGTCGAGTTCCTCATCCACTCGGAATACAACCACGGCGAATGGTACAGATACCTGAACAACGGTTACCGCCTGCCCATCTGCGGGGGCACGGACAAAATGACCAGTGACGTGCCGGTCGGCCTCAGCCGCACCTACGTCCACATTCCTGAGGACGAAGGATTCACCTACGACAACTGGCTCAAGGGCCTGCGCAGTGGCAACACCTTCCAGACCAGCGGTCCGATGATCTGGTTTACCGTCAACGGCGAGCCAATCGGCAGCACACTCAAGCTCACGGGCAACGGAGGCACGGTCGAGGTCGAAGCCCGTGCGCAATCCATCTTCCCCATGCACACGCTGCAGATCGTCCAGCACGGCAAAGTAGTCGCTTCAGCCAATCGAGAAAACGGCGCGAAAAAGATCCAGCTCAAAGCCCGAATCAAAGTCGAAGAAAACACCTGGCTCGCTGCCCGCTGCGGAGGCCCGGGCTACACCACCATCCCTCACTACGATGGCTGGCGCCGCGGCATCCACGCCCATACCAGCCCCATCTACGTCGCGGTCGGTGGCGAATATGAGCTCTTCGATCTCGACAGCGCCACATACATGAAAACCCTCATCGAAGGCGGCCTCACCTATATCGATAACACGGCCCGCCACTACGACCACGGCACCGTCACCCACCACCACGGCGAACACGATCACAAGGAATTCCTCAAGCGCCCCTTCAAAGAAGCGAAGGCGAAATTGCAGGAGCGGTTCGAGAAGCTGGGCATTCCTTTTGATTAGTTCCGGGAGATTTGGAGGAGAGTGATCTGCCGCATTCGTTGTTTCCTTGAATTTGATGGAAGCCTTTTTTGCCTTTCACTCCTCCTCCATCTTCGGCGCAGGCGGCACAAGTGTCTTTACCAGACTGCCATCCTTCAATGAAAAGACGTGAAGCCTTCCAGATCGCCCGCCGGCTGCGGCAAGCGCGCCATCCGGGCTCGCAGCAACTGCGTAAAGTTGATCCGCATCACTGAGGATTTCTCGAATCTGTTTCAGCCGATCCGTGTTCCATAAAACACATCGCCCGTCTGCACCGGCACTCAGCGCGCGATTAGTTGCCGGTAAGAGGGCCAACGAATGAACCGCGTACTCACCGTGAGCCTTTTCGGATTTCAACCGATTCAGGCCCCACTTGTCGTTCCCTGTCTGCCTGAGAGCCCATCTCGACAATCGGCCATCCTCCTGTGAAGCAAGAAACTCAGTGCCGCCCGACAGAAACCGTATTCCTCTCACCGCCAGTCTCTGTTGTTGCACACTCGTGACTAGCTCGCCCTTCATGTTCCAGACTCGGAGTACGTTGTCCGCACCACCGGTGATCACAAACTTTCCATCCGGTGACACCGCGGCCGCGTAAACCCGATCTTTGTGCTTCAGAATCTTCAGGATCTCGCCTTCCGCCTGGTCTGTGATGATCGCCGAATGATCCATGCTGACCGTGACGTACTTCTTGCCGCCCGGATGCGGGACAAGATCTTCGACTACATCCACGTGATGCTCACTGCCCCCGATGTATTCGAGATCGCTGGTCTGAAAGATTACCACTTCGCCGATCTCTTTCGGATAGCCGCCCCCGACCATCAGCAGCTTCCCATCCCTGCTGTATCGAAGGCATCGCACGCTGTCCATGAAATCCGGCAAAGAGCCCCGAACCTTCCAGTTCTCCGTTTCGATCAACAGCACCTGTTGATGAATCCCCACCGCCAGCGTCTGGCCATCCGGCGAGAATCTGAGCGACCAGATGGGAGAGGCGCGTTCCGCGGAGAGAGGCGAGGTCAGTATGACGCAATGCGCAATGGGGAACAGGTAATGGAAGATCATTTCACCTCTACATCCGGCTTGCTTCCATCTTCTGCAATCGCATCCAAGACGCTCTCATAGGCCCGAATCACTCCCGACTCGAAATCCTGATACCTGATCTCCTGCGGAAATCGAACGGAGTACTTCACCCGTGAAAACAGAGCAGGCGACAGAATCTCTTCTCGCCCATCTTTCTGGTCCACCCCCTTGATGTGAATCAGGTCGTTCTTCAGCGAAGCATCAAAGCCAAATGCCTTATAACGGTGCTTCCCCTCGATATTGTAGAACTCGGCCGCCAGTTTTTCGGCCCCCGACAGTGTCTTCACCGCGTCAGCCGTGATGTACTGCGGCACTCCGCGCCTCTTCACTGTACGAAAAGAAGAATCGAACTGAATCGGCTGTCTCGTTGAAAGATCGAGCTTCAGTCCCTTGATGTGTCCTGCCAGGATGCCCGTCATCTCGCCTGCCGGAATCACATTCGTCGCCTCTTCCAGCGAAAGGTCTTTGGCGACGAGGTCGAGCTCCAGTCGCGAAAGATTGGAGAACAGATCCTTCACCGCCAGATTGGTTACCTCGATACTGCCGTCGAAGACATGGAGATTGGCATTCCCCTCAAGACTCAGGTCCTTGCCACCGAGTCGAATATTCTTGAGGTCGACATGGGCCACACCCTTTAAGTCCTGCAAAAGCAGCGACTGCAACAGCCGCTGTATCTGCATGCCCTCGACCTTTAAGTTGCCTTCAGCCTTGATGTCATCGGACAGTAGACTGTTCGTCATGATCGGACTGATCTTCAACGAGCCACCATAGAAGAGTTGGTCCACCTCCTCCGTGTATAGCCGGTTTTCCTCGAGCTTGAGCGATAGCCCGAGGTCTTCAAAAAACACGATGCCTGACGTCAGTGTTTCAACCGAGACCTTACCGAACGGCAGCGGCGTTGAAGGCTTCGGCGGGTCCCGTGGCCAGCCCAAGTCAAAAGGAATGCTTGCGTTCAATCCTTCCAGATGCGTCTGCCCGTAGGATGCATCCGCTTCATTGACCTCGAATCGCCCCCAAGTTCGAACTTCGCCGTGGCCTGCCTGAATCTCTGTCTCGATACTCGTATTCCCCGTGAGCTCCAACAGGTTCAAGAGATGCAGCGACTCGCCAAACGATTCGCGCAGATCCGTCAGTAGTTGATCGTTGTTGGAGACATCAATGGACAGCCTGGTCTTGAAGGATGCTCGTTCGCGCTGGTCGCCATCGCGCACCGGCCCTGATATCTGAGACCACAGCTTGCCAACATTCCTCGCCGAGAGCTCTGATACACCGATCTGAAACGCGTCCGACAGCGACAACTTACCCTCCCCAATTTCAAAATGGGAAGGACTGAAGAAGTGTCCCTTCAGACCGAGCCCAACCTTTCGGCTGGTGAAATCAAGAAAGAACAAGTCCCTGTAGGCTGAAAAACTGTCCGCCTTGATGTCTGCATCAAGATCCACCGCGGTCTCGCCGCGCACTTTTGATCTTGAAAGTGTGGCCTTCAGGTCAAGGTTGAGGTTTTCGATTCCTTCAACTCTGTTTTCGTCGATCGGCAGTAATCCGGCCTCCCTCATTTCAAGCAGAAGTGTGACGCCATCAGGCGGTTGCAGGACGGCGAGCTCCTTTCCGATCAACATGCCCGGTCCGGTCTTGAAACTGAGCTTCAACTTTCCACTGGGCGTGTACTCATCCAGAAGCCCGGATACGAACGGCCTGGTCAGCTTGGTTAGCTCAGCAATATCGATGTTCTGCAGTTCAAAGGTCACGGGATTGAGTTGCGTGAAGCCGATGAAATCAGCCAGCGGGATGTCCTTTCCCAAGGTGAAGGAGGCGGCAGGCGGCCCCGTCCGATCGTTTTTCGGTGACTCGCCGAAACGGGCGGCACTTGCTTTGAGGACAGCCGCCACCCCGCTCGGCCAGCGAATACTGGCCTCGCTGATTTGGATGGACTTATTGGACAGCTCGCAATTGATCGAAGTGTGAATCGTTTCTTCTTCGATTGGGATCGCCGCTCCCAAATGAAGACCTGTTAACGAATATTGGATTTCCCGGAAAGAGCGTTCAGACCAGTCAGGTATGCAGGACAACTCGGCTTCCCCTTTCAACGTGAAGGCAACGGGCGAATCGCCGGTCACCTCCCGCAAAGGCTTGATGATGCCTGAGGCCGCTGCACCGGCCGTCGAGACGGTGAGCATGAGTTTAGGAACTCCATCGGCTGGGGCGTTATCTGCGAGCAGCGAGAGCTCCAAACCCCCTTTCGTCTGAAAGGCTTTGAAATCCTGTGGCAGATGTTCACTGACATAGGACTGCAGCTTCCCAATGTCGAGGACCCGCAGGTCCGCCGCTGCGCTCTGAAATGCTCTTCCGGCATTTTGCAGCGATTCTGTCAGCAGCTTGAGGTCGATCCTTTTGGCTTTGGCTTCCAGCCTCACGACTTTGTCCCACTCCAACACGGCCTGCTCCATGTCGATAATCCGGTCAGGGCTCGCATGGACCTTGATGCTGCCGGTATGTGTCTCCTGATCGATATCGATAGACCATGTGCTGTTTATGGAGTAGCGGCCCTCGCCTGCTTCCGTTGCGGAGATGTCCGTCGTTCCCCTGGTGCTCTTGAATGATCGTTTGCCAGAGACCAGGCTCGTGTTTTCACAACTCAGTCGAGTGCTCAGATCGGAGATACGGTATCCACTCTTTCCAAGAACTGTCTGGGCCTTTCCTTTCGCCTGCCAGCGTTTGCTTGAAGCAGAGAACGAAAAATCCTGCTTGTTGAGTGAGAGAACAGGTTTGTCGAAGCTCACTGAAAAAGTCGCCTCAGCCTTTTGTGCTTTGCCTCTAATGATGAGCGGAAAGTCATGAACTTCAGTGACGATGTCCAATCCGCCCTTCAGCTCGAGCATCCTCATCTCAGGAGCAAGTGAGCCGAAAAGCTCCTGAATTCTTGGTACGGAAGCGCCGGACAACTTTGCCGAGCCGCTGGTAAGTGTTTCTAGATCTCTCTTCACACTGCCGGTGAGTACCAGCCGCCCCAATCCTCTCCAATCGAGCATGAACTTTTTCAGAACGAGCTCATCCTCCTTTCCTTCAAAGACGATCTCAGTCTTCAGAGATTCCGGGCCCGTCAATTCGAGGCTGCCTTCGATGACGCAGCGCTCGATCAGGTTCCGAAAAGGAAACGGGCGGTCCGGGGTCACCACCAGGACATCCAGGGGCAAAGAGGTGTTGACGAATTTCAGATGACCGGAGCCGGTCGATGCGACAAGGATCTCTTCGAGCTCTTTGGGCAGAGAGAGCTCTTTGGCATAATCGCCGGGCGCGATATCCGCGAACTGAATCGTGCCTTCTTTGATTTCGTTTAATGTGCTGCTGAGGCTTCCCTGGATTTGCAGGTTCCCGATCGGGGTCTGGATTTCGAATGCTTCGATCTCCAATGCCTCGTTGCTGAAATCCAGCTTCGCCCTGCCGTCGTAGCGACCTTCCGTGTGCAGAAAACTGGACTTGATATCGGCTTTGCTCGACAAGCTTCTCAGGTCGGCCAACCAGTCATTTGAAGTGACTGGAAGGTTCTTCAGGTCCGCATGAATGCTGAGTTCACCCTCCGGAATAAATGCAGGCAGCTTTGTCATGGCGGCCGGCAGGGGCACGGACTGTGCGATTCGTTCGATGGCATCATGTGGAAAGAAATTGGTCAGTGAGATCTGACCGTGAGTGAGCCTCTTGAATTCGCTGATCGTCAGCTCGGCTTCGACCTTTCCGACACCAGGGCAGGCAGCATTGAGGGTGTGAATCTTGAGCGTTTCACCTTCTGCGGCCGGTAAGCACGAAACCGAAATATCGAGCTCACCCATTTTGATCTGCGACTGCAGTTCGGCTTTCCATGAGCCGCCGCGGTATTCGCCTGATTTGGACTGTGTATCCGTTTTTTTCAGATGAATGATCCTGTCCGAATGAATGATTTCCAACTCCGAGGTGTCGAGCCGGATGCCGCTCCACTGAATCCGGCCATCCGGAAGGCTGTACTCAATGTTCCCTTCGAGATTCAATGCGGCCGCCTTGAGCGTTCCAGAATCTGGAATAACCAAAGAACCTTTAACAACGCTCATCGCTGGGTTCATCTTCACCGTCCCGCGATTCAGAAACACATCGAAGAGATTCAGTTCACCGGCGCATGTGCCATAGAGCGCACCGTCTGCCCGTGGCATGTCCAGGCCGGCGAACTGAGCCAGTTCGCGATACTTCGAAAGTACGCATTCGTTCGCAGTTACGCGGACAGCCATCTTGCCATCGGCGATGGCAAGATGGCTGTCCATCCTGAGGCTCTTTCCTTCGGCCACGGCAAATCTGATGTCATCTTCGTGAAGCTCCAACCGGGTCATTAAGTCCGATCTTGCCGCACGTACAGTCGCGGTCATCGTCCCAACCAGGATCTCGTCTTCGGTCTTGGATTCGACCTGAATATCGGTGACCTTAATCTCTCTCGCCTCAGGTAAACCGATGGTGATCTCGGAATCCGTCACACCAAGTTTCTGAAACATGTGAAGCGCGCCAATCACTCCCAGGGCCGGCAGTGCCTTCAGCTCGGCAGTCTGTTCATCGTCTTGTCCTTCTTTTATTAGATCCGGAAAGGCGAACTGCAGATCGCCCGGCAAACGCTGCACTTGCCACTCGTCATTCAGTTCGAGTGAGATTTCCAAGCCGGTGACCTCGAGATCGCTGATCGACCATTCTCCGCCACTTCGGGCAAGGCGGACCTTCACCTGATCGCACGCTATCGGCGCCGCGCTGCCTCCTGCCTCTGCAGCCACGACACTCGGTTTGAAGACCTTGAATGAAAACGGGATCGACCAGTTCACGCGGTCGTAGTCGACCTGGATACGAAATCGATCGAGAGCATACGATTTGATTCGCTCATCGAATACGCCCCCGTTGATGAGTGCCTTCACCACCAGTATGAGAGCTATCAGCACACCGATCAGGATCGCCACCACTTTGCCTATGCGGCTCAGCAGGCTTTTCTTGGCCTGGGTTTTCTGATCAGTGTTTTCTTTCTCATCCATAACTTTGCCTTGCACTCCTGAGGTCGAGTATCCGCCATCCTTGCCAGAGCATCCATCTGATTCAAGGAATGCGAGACGGGAGGTACACGCTAGGAACCCGGACCAATTACACACCGGAGCAAAAGCTCTCAGATATGCAAGACCCCAATGTTACTGAGCCTGGCCGTGTCAGGGCCGGCATGGAATACGGTGAGACCGATGACTCATGCAACATCATTAAGGACGGTGTCCATATCCGTGCCTTCAACGCGACAGTCATCCACCAGCTCGGTATCGATCACGAACGTTTCACTTATCGCCATCTCGGACTCGGATCATTTCGCCTTCTTGCGTTTCTTCCCTTTGCCCCTGGGTTTCTTGCCCTCAGGTGCCTTGGCCGGAACAAACTCCCCTTCACCATTGATACCCCATTGAAGGTCGGCCTTGAGTTTGGCATTGGCAATACGCGGGTCTCTGTATTTTTCCCCATACTCTTTCAGTTGTGCCGAGAGCGTCTTCACCGTTTCTCGATAGTCCGGATTAAGAAACTGGTTCTTCATTTCATCCGGATCCCTCTTCAGATCGAACAGCCACGGATTGTCACGAGTCGCGTAGACGAGCTTGTACCGATCGGTCACCGCGGCCAGCCAGCCCCTCTCTTCTCCGGTGCCGCGAAGGAATGCGATGTCGTTCCATTCAATGGAGAGATGCGCGGCGGTGAATATGAGAGACGCATCCCGTCCCTCTTCCTGGCCGGACGGCTTAAATCCCATCATCGGCAGAATCGTCGGCATGAAATCTACGCATGAGAGCGCTTCGTGGACGAGGGTTCCCGGTCTCACTTTTCCCGGGGCATAAAGGAGGAATGCTATCTTTGCTGAGCCTTCAAATGGGACACCTTTGTTCTGCCGGTGGTGTTCGCCACGCAGGTCACCGTGATCTGAGGTGAAGACGATCCAGGTTTTCTTGATGAGGCCATTCTTGCGGAGCGAGCCGAGTATCTTGCCCACGTTATCGTCGATGCACTTCACCATCCCATAGTACGCGGCCATGCCATTGAATCTCCCATTCGGCTGGGCCCAGGAAGGCCATGCCTCGAGATTCACATTGAAGGTGCGCGGCTGGTCGTATTTCTGATTTGAAAACATCGTGCTGTACGGCGCACGCACGGTGTCCGGGCCGTGAGGGTCGGGCAGGCTGACCATGTAACAGAAAGATCTGTCTTTATGAGTCTCAATAAACTCGATCGTCTTATCGCAGAGGAAATCCGTGGTGAACGATTTTGTGTCGGCGCCATCCACGCCATAGTTCGGGCCTCTGTCCGTGCGCGCTTTCACCCGCGGCCCGTTGGGTGTGTCTTCGAGCTGCTTCCAGTGGCCGCGATTAAACATGTAACGATTGTCTTCGAATCCGAATTTCCGCTTGGGCGCCCACTGCGGCTTGCCATTGCCATCCAGATGCCACTTGCCCGCGTAGCCAGTGGCATAGCCATTCCGCCGCAACACTTCGGCGAAAGTGATCACATTACCATCGAGGGCGATGTTGTTCGTGTTGACCGGCGTGTTGTGCGGATAGCGTCCCGACATCAGCGCGGCCCTCGAAGGAGAGCAGACTGGTGTCGTCGCATAGAAGCTGGTGCACAGGGCGCCGTTGTCCGCAAGCCAGTCGATGTTGGGTGTCTCCACGACTTCCTTTCCCCACATCAGAGCCTGTTCAGGCGGCAGGTGTTTTCGATAGCAGCCGAGAGTGCGGAAATTGTGCTCGTCGGTTTGGATGATGAGCAGGTTGGGGTCTTCGGCACGGACGGGGTTAAGAAGGAATGTAGAAAAAAGAAGAATGCGGATGCTGAACATTGAAGTAGCCCTGTTGGTATCTAAGTGAATCAAACATTGTGTGCGCCGGGCCTTCGCCACACCTTTCAAATAAAACCCACCACGCACAGGGCCAGTTCCAGTTGTTCCGCGTTGCGGATTTCTCTCAGTTCTGGTCGCTCGGCCCAATCGATGTAGCCCCAGAATAGCCTGTCCTGACCTTCTTGCTGTCGAACGAAGGTGACGAGCCAGTAATTCCTATTGCGATTCATTACACGAATGAATTTCGGCGGAGATGGACAGTCGTACGACAGCGGCTCGGCCTCTTCCGTGGCGACCGCGATATCTCGTGGCATTAGATACCACGGCTCCGTACCACCGTTGCTCTGCTCGCCTTGGATATCGAGAACAAAGGCGCATTGGGAGTCGGCGAACTTGGCGGCAAGCCCAATATCTCGAATCGTGCAACTTTCCGGTACTCGCACGGCAACTGAGCTCGGCGATTCATTGGAGACATCCGCCCACTCATCGGCCCAGTTGCATTGAATCTCAGAAGGGCTGTCCGGCAAGACTCGATAGACGGCTTGTCTTTCAGCCACCTGGCTCGGGTATTTCGCATAAACAAAGAAAGGCGTGGCACACAGAGCGGTCTCGAATGACGTCACCCGCTGCCAGTTCCTGAAATCATCCGACTGATACACATAGGTCCCGGCATCCGTGCAAACGCCCAGAATCGCCTCCAAATCATAGTGATGGAGATACAACGAGTGAACGGTTCCCGCCTGGATGCTGACAGGATCGGCCTCCTGCCAGGTCACGCAGTCTTTTGATAGGACGTGACGGATGCTTGCAGGCTCGGAGGCGTCCACGAAAAAAACATTCATCTGAGAATTGAAGTGAAGCATCGCGCAAGCGGTGACCTGCTCGCCGAGCGGGAAACCAGAATGGATGGCTGCGTCCGCGCCTGGGACATTCCTTGGCTGCGGAATCCTGAGGTCGAGACCGAATCGGTCTGCGAGGTAACGCGCGCTGTATGCCTTTTCGATAGTGGACATTTCCTCAAAGGGCTTGAGGCCCGGTACAATCCTTCGATATGGATGCCAGCGTGCCAGAAGCGCCTGTCTTGTCGTTGGGTCGGCAACATTGGTGGAACCGCTGTGCCCCATTAGCTGCTGGAAGAGCAGGACGTCCCCCGGCTCCGCGAGGAACTCTTTGGCCGGGCCGGAGAACTCAATTGGGCTGGCAAAGCCCTTGGCACATTGGCAATGCCGGGCCAACGCTTCTCGATATCGCAGAACAGAGCCTTCAAAATAGACGAAAGCGCCGCCGCCCGATCGAACGCGAGTCAGAAAAGTAAAAGAACCAACAGCCCATCCATTCGGCATGATCCCCGGATAGCTGTCGTCCACATGTGCTCTGAATTCCCGCCTCTCTCCGTCCGGGTCGTAGACCCGAGGCATTTCACTGCCGCTTCGGATGCGATGGTGTGGATACTCCGGCCCGAACAATTCTGCTATAGCGTCGTGCATCCGTTCGGTCTGGCAGGCGTTGACAATCTCTCCGCCGACGTTCTTGAAACCGGGCAGACCGGGAGTACCGTCCTGGTTGCCCCGTTCAAGCCACTCGACAGCCGGTTCATATTTTTCTGGTGGGACGGCATTGCGGACGACCACATAACCGCGTTTGAGAAAGTGTTCGTGGTCTTTGGGCGTCAGGACTGTTTCAGTTGCCATGGCAGGATCTTTCAGTGAGACAGGTTGACAGGGGCATTCCTTTATATTGTCTCTCCCGAAACGCAAAAGTGAATTCGCAGAATTCTCATGAACAGCGGAACGAATACCGGACAATCGAAGGGATGGAAAACATGGCTCCACGAGACCATGAACTGCGGGACCGTAGAGCTCACGGTTGGCGGTCTGATCGTGATATCTGTGTCGCTTACGTTCGTGGAGATGTCCATGAGTCCGGCCGCGAAGAGCTACAAGCTCGTGGAAGATCTGAATCACCTGCTGACGATTATCTTTGCCATTGAGCTCTCCCTTCGCGGGATTGCCGCGCCATCGAAGAAAGAGTATTTGCGGACCTATTGGATCGATATCCTCTCGGTGCTTCCGCTGCTCAGGATGTTCCGAATCTTCCGGGCCCTGCGCCTGCTGCGGTTGCTGAGGATCTTCCGTCTGATGGGCATCTTCACCCGATACGTGAGCTACTTCCCTTACGTTCTGCGGAGGGGCGCGCTCGAGTACATCATCGTGCTAGGTCTCATCTTGATAGCGATTCTGTTCGGCAGCGCGACGATGCTCGCATTCGAAAGGGAAGCGAATGAGCAATTGGATTCTCTTACCGAGACCTTCTGGTTTAGTATCTACTCTCTGTTTGCGGGCGAACCCATTCCGAACATGCCAAAGACCGATGGGGGCAAATTCGCTTCCATCTTTGTGATGTTCCTGGGGATGACTTTTTTCGCAATGCTTACCGGAACGGTTTCAGCATATATGATCGAACGTATCCAGGGTGGAGGACGCACAGTGAATCTGATCAAGCTCGAAAACCACATCATCATCTGCGGCTGGAGTCGTAAGGCCGAAATCATCATCAATGAATATCAGAGTGCTCACAGGAATTCGGACATCGTGGTGATCACTCTGGAGGAGGAGGGGGAGCTTCAGATGACCGATCCGTCGGTCGCCAACAAGGTCACTTTTCTGCACGATGATTTCACCAAAGTCTCGGTCCTTGAGAGGGCCGGCATCAGCAAAGCCAGCACGTGCATTATTCTCTGCGATCGTAGCCACAATCGAAGCGAACAGGATGCGGACGCCCGGACCATTCTCGCCGCCCTGACCGCGGAAAAACTGAACCCGGAGATCTACACATGCGCCGAGCTCATCAATCGAGAGTTCGGTTCGCACCTTGAAATGGGGCAGGTGAACGATTACGTCATCGCGGACGAGCAGAGCGCCTTTCTCCTCGCGCAGGCCGCTCTGAACCGCGGCCTCGTGCACGTGGTCTCGGAACTTCTGACACACGAACGGGGCAATCAGTTTTACACTCTCGACCTGCCAGATGACTGGGCGGGCAAAAGCTTTCTCGATCTTTTCATTCACATTAAGAAAGAGAAGAATGCCATCCTGCTGGCCGTGCAGTCGCCGGATGGCTCCTCCCAGGTGAACCCGACGGACTATGAGTTCAAGGAAGGAGATGTGGCAGTGGTGATCGCCAGCGAGAGTGTCGAGTTGTGAAAGCACTAAACCGAAAGGGGTAAATAAGGCCGTTTCGAATGCCCCCTTTAATGCCTGCTCGAACGATCATGGCGTACTCCTTCTGCAAGTAATTCTGCTTGCAAGTAAATCTACTTGCAGGCCTCAGGAGGCGTTTTCCTGAAACCAGCACTCCGCCATCAACTGCGCCAACCGGTAATCCGCCTCAGTTGTAATCTTGATGTTGTCATAGGCGCCTTCGACAAGCGCGACGGGCAGGCCAGCCATCTCGAAGAGCTGTGCGTCATCGGTCACCTGCCAAGCCTCTTCACTGGCGCGGCGAGAGATTTCCAGATACTGCACACGTGGAAAGATCTGGGGGGTCTGCGCGCACCAGAGACCCGAACGCGGGATAGTTGCGTCTATGAGTCCAGGCCTTTCATGGCCAGCGTCAGCGCTTAACCTTTTGACTGTTTCCTTCATAGGCGCCGCAAGAATGGCGGCTCCGACAGAGAAGGCAGCGCGAACAGTTGTTTCAACCGCTTCTGCGCGAACGAATGGGCGCACGCCGTCGTGAATGGCGACCCAATCGCAAGTTTCGTTAAGGGCCTCGACGCCGATTCGGACTGAATCCTGTCGCTCGGCACCACCGGGAATGATTTGTGAAACCTTCTTCGCTTTGAGTTCTTCACCCCATTTCTGCAAAACTTCATCTCGGTCTTTCTCATTGACGACAACGATTATCTCGCAGACGAAGTCGAGCCGTGCAAAAGCATCGAGGGTGCGCAACAGCACAGGCTGCCCCCCAAGGTCAAGGTAGGGCTTTCGTTGTCCGAGCCGCAGACGACTGCTTTCGCCGGCTGCGGTCAAGACGACGCCGAGGTTGAGTTTAAGAGGCTGTTCTGAAGGCAAGATTCAGGATTCCTATCCGCTACACCGTCTGCTTTGGCAGCGTGAAGTGAAACGTTGAGCCTTCGCCGACGATTGAATCTAACCAGATGATGCCGCCGTGTCGTTCCACAATCTTTTTGCAGATGGCCAGGCCGATCCCGTTGCCGGGATACTCCTGGCGGGTGTGGAGGCGTTCGAAAATGCCGAAGATGCGGCTCTTGAACTTTTCTTCAATGCCGATGCCATTGTCGCGCACGTAGAATTCCCATGTGGCCGCACCAGCCTTGACGCCTACATGAATCTCGGGCGTCCGCTCCTCCCGGTATTTGATGGCGTTGCTGATGAGATTCTGAAGGAGTTGTTGGAGTTGCGTGGTGTCTGCCACCACGGTGGGCATTTCGTCATGGGTGACTTTGGCACCGCTCTCCTCGATAGCGACCCGAAGGGAGGCCAGCGCACGTCTCAAGATTTCTGAAGTGTCAGCTGGCTCGAGTGGCTTGCCTTTCGTCTCGACCCGCGAAAGACGCAGAAGGTCCTGAATAAGAGCGCGCATTCGAACGGCACCATCCGTCGCCATATCGACGTACATCTGAGATTTTTCGTCCAGGTCGTCGCCGATTCGGTTCTTCAGCAGATCGAGGTAGCTTGAGACTGCACGGAGCGGCTCCTGCAAATCGTGGGAGATGACATACGCGAACTCCTTCAACATTTGGTTCGATTCGGCCAGTTTTTGCGCGGTTTCTCTGAGTGCTTCCTGCGCGCGCTGGCGTTCAGTGACATCCAGAAAAAAGCCTTGAATGCCAACGATTCGGTTCTGCGAGTCATAGATAGGAGTTTTCAGAACCTGGATAGCGATTCGTCTGCCATCAGGGCGTTCCCATTCCTCGATATCCTCGAAGTGTTTGCCAGTCTGCATCACTCGCAGGTCGTCACCGATGTATTTTTCGGCGAGGTCCGGGGGCGAAAAATCCAGGTCGGTCTTGCCAAGAATCTCTTCGAGAGGAAATCCCAAAGACTCGCACAGCCTGTCATTCGCAAAAGTGAACCGGCCGGTCAAGTTTTTTCGGAACACCTGCATCGGCAGGGTCTCAACCATCGAGTGGTAGAGGGCCTCGGAATCCTTCAGCGCAATTTCAGCATTCACTCTTTCGGTGATATCGCGCATCTGTACAAGGAAGGACGGCTGGCCTTCCCAATCGAATTCAGAAACGCTCAGTTCCACTTGCACGGTCTCACCTTCTTCCCTCTCGATCTCAATCCGATGGGTGCCTTCCGTGTCCAGAGCAAACTGAAAAGGGTGATCGATCAGCTCTTCCCTCTGCCTGCCGAAGAGAGACCAGGCCGAAGCGTTGCAATAACGAACCGTTTCACTCTTATCGACGACCACGATCCCATCCCTTGAGTTACGGATGATGCTGCGAACGCGGCCTTCGCTGGCCTGAAGCTCCCGCGCGAACCTGGAAAGATCCGCAAGCCCTTCCTGCCGGGCCATGGCATGCAAGACGGCCCGCTCGAATGAAGTGGCCTCCAGGTGTTCCAGCAAAACGACATCCTGTGCTCCCGCGCTGAGCACCCGCCTGGTCAGTTCCGGCTCGTCCTCATCCATGATGACAAGAACCGGAATCTGGGGAACTTTCGTCAGCAGCTCAAAAAGCGTTTTCCTGACCCCTTTTGCATCCGGCAGTGTAAGAGACAGGAGGATGAGATCGGCAGCTTCTTTTGACAGCTCATCGAGGCATTTCTCGAATGTCTCAACAATCGTAATCTCGCATTCAAGAGCGGGGCACAATTCCAGACGCTCTGCGATTGCCCGGGCATTCTCCCGGCGGCCCTCAACGATGAGCGTGCGATAGATCTGATCAGACATGGCGGACGATTGAGGAAGGCAATTCAGTTTGAGACCTCATTCCCCATTGGAATGAGCCTAACGCAGGTTTCAAGAATCGCTCAGTCCAGGTGGTAGTTTCGTTTCTTCTATCGAATGGGGCTGAGTTGTAAAGGGCAAATCGAAGAACAGGCGTTTACCTGACTGGTATCTCGCGTGAAAAGACTGATATCAAGGATCTGAAAGAATCTATCCATCCGGGTGAATACAATCTGGTCGAATGGGGTGTAGGCTCCGCAGAGCGAAGAAAGTGTTCGCAAAGCTCAGTTCAATGGAGTGCTGCTGTGCGTCATACCGTGAGCGTTTACAACCCCTGTGGCAGGAAATACGGGACCATTCAGCGCCAGACCGATCCCACGAAGAACGGCTCACTGAAGATCTGTTTTCGTCTCGATGCAGGAAACAAAGGATCCGACCTGCCAGTTATGAGGGCGCGGTGACCTGCTTGGTCATTGTGCGGTCCGAATGAGTGAAACTTTCTTGTCCTTCATGTGTTTATAGAGTCATCAGCCCTGTTACGGAGAGTCGTCTGTGAATGAAGATCTCTCGGATGAGCAACTGATGCTGATGTTTCGGTACGGAAATCGGTCGGCCTTCGAACTGCTGTTCGAAAAGCATCGCGGCCCGGTCTACCGTTTCGCCCTGCGGATGCTGGGTGAACGGGCTGCTGCCGAAGATGCCTGCCAGGACACGTTCCTGAAGGTCGTTTCTTCGTCCGGCGGGTACGAGCCGACCGCTAAATTCCGGACCTGGCTCTATACCATCGCCAGAAACGTCTGCCTTAATGAACTGCGAAAGCCGTCACTTGTTCGTTTTCAGACCTTGCATGAGATCGAAAGTACCGGCGAAGGTGACCCAAGTCATATCGCTTCATCTGCCGAACTTCTGGATCACCTGGACCAGGCCATTGCCAGGCTCCCTGATGCATGGCGTGAGATCTTTCTCCTTCGCTCGTCGCATCGGATGAGCTATGAAGAAATCGCCGCAATAACTCAAGTGCCTCTCGGTACGGTTAAAACAAATCTCCACCGCGCCAGGCTTCGGCTGGCCGAAGCAATGCAGCACCTCTACGGAGACCCGTCATGACCTGTGAGACGTGCAAGAACCTGTTGAGCGAGTTCGACTCCAAGGAACTTGAGGAGAACATATCCCATCAAGTGCAGGGACATCTCGAAAGTTGCCCAGCGTGCACCGTCCTGCTCTCCGCCCTGAAACAGACAGACAGCCTGTTGGCAAAGCTAAACGATGAGGAAACGCCTCGCTCGCTCTGCCTTCGCATCCTGAACGAGGTGGTCGACGAAAAAGGTCTGGAGTCCACCGACCTGCCGGACATCATGACGCCAGAACAATTGGCCCGCTTCCTGAGGCTGCCGCTCCAGAAGCTGGAAACAGAGAATCTTCCCGCCTTCGAGATCGGAGGCGAAGTTCGATACCGAAGAGACCGTGTGCTCAGATGGATCGAAGATCGGGAACGAGATTACGAAAGACGGATGATCACCGCCCAATTCGCCGCATCGTAGCCACAAGCATCCTGCTTGTGGCCACCGTTTCGAAACGCCCAAAGGAGAACCACCATGAAACCCGACGAATCCCGAAAATCCGAGCTCATCCGCTTCTGGCGACAACTCGGCCTCTTGCTTTCCTCAGGCGTTCCTCTCCTTGGCGCCCTGAAAGTCATCGGCTCTGAACTGACGCTGCCTGAACTTAAGGAAGCCATCAACAAGATTCACGAAATGGTCCGATCCGGCAAAACTCTGAGCGCTGGTACGGAGAGCATGCCGGCCGTGTTCTCCGCGGGTGTCGTCACTCTTGTCGGAGCCGGCGAAGCAGGAGGCGTGCTGGATGTGATTGCCGAGCGCATCGCCAAGGGGCTGGAAAGCGGAGCCCTGGACGCTGCAGGCTCTCAGGATATCAGCCAGGCCGAAGCTGCCGCGTCCGATTCCGGGAACTCCGGCGAAGACATCCTGGAGCTCGTGAGCCGCATCATCCTGGATGCCGTCGAAGCCAGGGCGAGCGACATCCATATTGAGCCGACCGCCGGCGGCGGGCACGTACGCCTGCGGGTCGACGGCGTCATGCAAACCCCTGAATCCTTTGGCGAAGACACCTACGATGCCGTCGTTTCCCGATTGATGATCATGGCGAATGTCGATGTAACTGAGAAACGGCGGCCGCAGGACGGGCGAATCAAACTGAACCTGAAGGGAAAAGAGCTGGACCTCCGTTGCAGCTTTATGCGCTTCCTCGTTGATGGTCGAAACAATCGCAATTATTCGGTCGTCATGCGCATTCTCGACCGGCAAGCAGTGGTCCTGGATATAGAAAAGATCGGTATATCGCCTGATGCCCTGGCCTCGCTCAAGGAATGGACCGGCCGCCCCAACGGCATTCATATCGTCACAGGCCCAACCGGAAGCGGCAAAACAACGCTGCTGTACGGCCTTCTACGACAGACATGTAAACCTTCCATAAAAGCTTTGAGCATTGAGAATCCCGTCGAATACCTCATCCCGGGCGTCCTGCAGGCTGAAGTGCAGGACAACATCGGTGCAACGTTTCCGAGGCTGTTCAGATCGCAACTCCGTCAGGACCCTGATGTCATCCTGATCGGCGAGATCCGAGATCGTGAGACGGCCATCATCTGCGTTCAGGCAGCACTTACAGGCCACCTGATCCTGACTTCGCTTCACACAAGCAATGCCACCGAAGTTCCGAGAAGGCTGGTTGACATCGGTGTCGAGCCCTGGCTGGTCCTTGATTCCCTGGGCGGCTCGGCTTCGCTACGGCTGGTCCGCAAAGTCTGCCCGTCCTGCGCCGGGCCCTGTGAAACCGAATCACTCGGCGCCCTGACCGGACTATCGGACGAAGCTGACCTCCGCTCGGCGACTTTTGTGGAGGGCAGGGGCTGCAGCGAGTGCCGAGGATCGGGGTACCGAGGACGAACAGCCATCGTGGAAATCATGCCCGACACTCAAAACGTTCGAGACCTCATCGGCAAGAATGTCGAACCCGACGAGCTCAGGGAAGCCGCCATAGCGGCCGGAATGGTGACCATGCGCCACGATGGGTGCCGCAAGGCCGCCCAGGGCATCACGACTGTCGAAGAGGTCTTAAGGGTTACACAAGGGATGAAATGAAATCGGTTCCGTCTTCTGGCTTCTCATTCAGATGACAATTCAGACCGCTTGCCCGGAGTCGCATCTGCCGGCCGTAGGGCAGTGCCTCGCCGCCATGGCCACATTTTTGACCGGACCGTTTGTATGAGCTATACGTGTGGGCTGCCCCGGCATCTGATAATGCTAATCCGTGATCATCACTTTGCCTTGCCTGAAACCACCGGGATGAATTCCAGGCCGGTAGACTGCGAAGCATTTTTGCCGGGTACCCAATAACGGGTTTCTTCCGCCTGGACCGAGACGCGCACAACCCACTTCAGCGGAACCTGAATTCCTAGCCCCAAGTCAAGAATTGAGAATCAAGAAAAGGAATCCACACATGGACAGACCATCTCTTCGATTGACGCGATATCTCCCCGCACGCAGCTTCGCGACCCTCATGCTCGTGGCACTTGCCGTCGTTCTGGCTCCATCCGGGGTCCACGGGGCCGAGCGGCGTACTATCGAGGCCGAGGAATTCCAGGGCCTCAAACGGTATCCCTACTTCCGAGACCGCGAGCCCGGTTGGTACGCGCTCGAGGGGACCTGTCGCAGCTACGGCGCACCGGGCAAGGGCTACTTTGCCATGATCCACGAAGGCGCCAAGAACCGGGTCGCTACGAAGACGCTGACGAAACCCCTCCCCGCAGGGGAATACCAGGTCTTTATCTCCAGTTGTGGCCTCTACTGGGCAGACAAATCCAATATTGTGGCCGTCCGGATGGGGGGCGCTGAAAGCCGGATCGAGTGGGACAAGAAACTGAAAAAGAACAAGTTTCGCTGGTTCAAAGGCACCAACCTCACCCTGAAGCAACCCGCAACGAAGATCGAGCTGGAAGCCGTCCAGTTCGGAGGAAAGGGATACGCCCATATCTATGAGCCGAGCACGCGCACGATTCCGGTGGACCAAATCTACGTGACCTCGGACCTCACTGAGAAGACCGGCCCATCCATCCAGGGATACCACGTCATCACATCGGGCCGTGATGAAGCCGCCCAGGTCATTGCCAAGTACGACAAGTCCGTCTATCGGAACGTCGACGTTCACGGCACCCCCGCAGCAGAGAACGAGCCACAGTTCACGCCGGTCGCTCTACAGGCTTTCGACGGTCGGAAGAACCTCTGGCCCAATTCGTCCTTCGAAGGTGGCGGCAGCGATGGCTGGGCAACCAACAGCGGAGCGGCCAGGGGCACATATATCTTCTCTGAGCGGGACCACATCCGAGAGACACCATTCCACGGCGCGTACTGCATGCGCTTCCCGGGGAACCTGCCCCACTTCAGCCGCGTGGTGATGGTAGTAGAGAAGGGCAGGTACACGCTTTCTGCGTATGCCCGGGGTAAGAAGGCCGGCGGAAAACTTGGTGTCTCGATCCTGCCGATCGGCGCCAAGCGTAAGATCGGCAAAGCAGTCATCAGCGCCAAGGCAGCGCTCTCGACCAAGTGGCAGCGTCTGAGTGCCACGGGAGAGCTGGAGGCCGGCCCGGTGATACTCGGTGTGTACGGCGCCTGCGATCTGGATGCGCTGCAATTGGAGAAGGGCGCGGCGGCCACGGCCTATGCGCCACGGGCGACCATTGAGGCCGGCCTGGCCACGCCCTATCTGGGCCACATCATGTACTCGGACCGCCCCGTCACTCTCACCGCGTGGGCCAGCAACTCGGGAGCGCAAAACGCAGAGGCAAAGCTGCGCTATCGGATCGTCGATGTGCGGGAACGACTCGTGGCCGACGCTTCGGTTACCATCCCCGTCCCCGCCGGCCAGACCGTCTCCCGGCCCGTAATTATTGAGCCTCAACTGCGCGGCCTCTTCAGCGCGGTTTACAGTGCCCACGGGGGACTGGACTCGCAGAAACCCGTCGCCGAAGGCGAGCTCGTCTATTCGGTGTTGCCTCCCATTCCGAAGGAAATGCCGCGCCACGCGGTGGCGTCGAACATGGACAATGTAGAAGCCGTGCAAGAGCTCATGGC